>ERZ791934.250-NODE-250-length-76920-cov-4.038457_pt1 | contig 76920 bp, 59 predicted proteins | sample MGYA00510125_ERZ791934 | MGnify/ENA primary metagenome ERZ791934 (study PRJEB30046, sample SAMN00993240) | human gut metagenome | study: EMG produced TPA metagenomics assembly of the A metagenome-wide association study of gut microbiota in type 2... | reverse complement strand
AACACGTCAACCCAATACAAATCCGGCGCCATAGAAAATATGTTCAGCACCCATTCCGCCAGATCTTCTGCCAGCAAAAGCAGCGCAAAGGGTTTCAGCAGCTTTGCCGACGGGTCCATCGCCGCCACTGCGCCCAGCGCCAGATAAATCAGCAGAAAACCCGCCCAGGAAGGGAAGATGTTTACCGATCCAAGGTTCAAACTGATGTAAATGAAAAGATAGCCCCAGCTGATTTTCCCGATGGCATCCTGGTAATTCATAGTTTCGCCCCTCTCTTAATCTTCAAGGTATCCAGCAGTTCTCCATTTTGATAGATTCTGGTTTCAAAGCCTTCGAAACGGACAAGGTCAAAATCCGACGACTCCCCTAAAACAAAGTTCAGTCCGTCAAAATTTCCGTCCCATGGCTGCTTTACAAATCGGAAATCAAATCCGGCGCCTGCGCTGCTGCTTCCGCTCACTTCTTGGAGAAGGTACTCTTTTTCTATGATGTCGTCAGGAGCCTCGTCAGACATGTGATCAAGCGCCGCTGTCATCATTCCAATCACTTTGACGTTACTTCGCTCTGCTTGGCTTCTGCAGTCCTGATACTCGCCCCAGATGAACATCTTCTCCTCGGAAAATTTTGCAGACCGCTTGGCGCGCACATCAAAAGAAAATCCATTTCCCATCATGTCGGCAAAGAAATCCTCCTGATCTTGGATCTGATTATCGACAATGCGGATGGTCTGTTCATTGATGCGGATGATTCCGGTCTTCCCTTTGCCCTCCGATGCCACAGTTCCCGGCAGTTTCTCAAGCCCCCAGTAAATGTCTATAAATGAAGCTTTGTATTTGCTTATCTTTCCGCTCTGTGTCACCGTCCAGCCTTTCTCCTTCTGTAAAGTCAGAGGGATGATCAGCACGGGCCGTGTTTCATATCCCTCCTGCCCCGCGATCACTGCCAGCGCCGTATAACGATGCTCATTTTCTTTCTGCAGGTTATATACCGCATAGTCGGAAAACGGAACGTCCTTCAGCCCATGAGAAATAGCAGAAGAAAAATCCTTCTCCTGCTCCACCTGTTTATGTAATTCTCCCTGCTGGTGGCAGGGCGTCACAGCCGCCAGATAGTTCGGCAGATTGAGCACCTTCCCCTTGACCCAAGTGTCAATCGCACCTGCCGGCGTCGTGCATCCGTTCATCCTCGCCTCCGCCATCATCACCTTTGATCGATAATCAGACAGATTCGGATAATCGGTCCCGTAACCGCTCGTCTCACTTCCGGCAAAGATTGGTGCAGCCAGCACGACCAAAGCACAGACCGAAACCAAGGCCATCCCACGGGGATATTTCTTAAAGCGGGCGATGGCTTCAATGCGCCTTTTGATGTTTTTTCCGCCATTGGAGATAGATGTCGTACCTGGAGCTCTTGCATATTTCTCATCGGTCATGGAGAGCAAAATTTTGCCATACGCTCGGCGCTCTTCCCCTTCCAGTTCCTCCAAAACCCTCTGATCGCACAAACTCTCCATATCATTTCCGATGCGATGAAAGACATATTGCAGAAACGGATTGCACCAGTGCAGCGCCCGAAGAATACACCAAAATGCATTCTGCAAAGCGTCCGCATAGGTCCTGTGCATCAGCTCATGGAGCAAAATCTTTTCATCTATATCTTCCCCTGCCGGAACTACTAAAAGCGGTCTGAAAAAGCCACAGATGAACGCAGAAGGAATTCCCTCTGCTGTGACAACTTCACAGCCGCTAAGGGCATATCGCGCGCAAGTCTCTTCTACCTTTTTCAGCAGTGCCTCCTCCGCCCTTTTGCCGCGCCGCAAGATCCTGCGCAGCCGCACGTAAGACAAGCCATAGTACAATATAGAAATCAATACCCCTAGAATGTATAGGACAAAGAGCCAGTCCGTGACAGACACTGGCATTTTACTTACAAAAGGCAGGCCAGATGTATTTTGACCGATGGGAATCCACTGCTGGGTGTACGCCGAGGCGAGACCGGATTCTACAGTTGTCTTGGCCGCTTCTATCCCTGCTGCCAGCGTCACACTCAGATAGCGCCCTGTCAAGTGAGCCGGCAGAAGAATTTTGCACGCTAACAAAATCCAGATCGCATATTGCCATCTGGGTGATAGCTTGTCGGCAAAAAGCCACTTGACGATCAAAAGAATTGCGGCTGTGATTGTCACCTCCGCTGTCTGCAGCAAAAACTCCCATATATTTGTCATCTCAGACCTCCATCTCATCGAGCAGCTTTTTCAGTGCACCCCGCTCCTCTTCCGTTATCTTGGACTCCTTTAAAAAAGCCGTTACCAGATCCCCTGTCGCTCCTCCATATATCTTTTCCAATAGATTGCGGCGTTCTTTTCTGGCACATTCCTCATGGCTGACGCCTGCCTTGTACTGGTGAGGATCTTTGCTACGATCTATGGTCACAAGGCCTTTGCTCTCCATTCTGGTCAAGTACGTATGAACCGTATTGCGGCTCCATCCAGTAACAGGTTTCAGTTGGTCTACCACCTGACCTAGGTTAAACCTTTTTCCGCTCCAAAGCACATTTAAAACAGCTAATTCTGCTTCAGATAATCTGCGCATAAAAACACCTCCTACAGTTGTAGTATCTAATTACATACTACAACTGTAGGAGGTTTGTGTCAAGAAAAACAACTTATTTTGCGATTCTAATTGCTTTGTTGGACCATTTGGTATAGACCTTCTGTCCGTCCAGTACCCTGACGCCTCTTACTTTGTAATAATAGCGCGTGCCCTTTTTCAACTGTTTCGTGTTTTTGTAGGACTTCTGTGTCCCCGTTTTCGTCGTATAAAAAGCCTTTGTTCCATAGCCAATGTTCTTCTTTGTTGAGCGGAATACCTGGTAATAATCCACCTTAAAACCTGCCGACTTCTTCCATTTAACTGTAATTGATCCTTTTTTAGCAGTGGTCGAAGCGTTGATTTTAGTGTTTTTAACACCTAATCTTATTTTAGCGAAATATCGATCGGCTGTTTTCCCATCTACTAGGGCATAGCTGGAAAAATGTCCAGTTTCGAACACATAATACTGCTTGCCGTCTTTTACTACTTCACTGCCTGAAAGAGTCACATAAGCGCCGTCATCTGCCAGGTACACTACTTTTACAGTCTTGTTCAAGAGGCGGTCTGGAATCGGAATGGCAATAGTCACTTTTCCCTCGCCAAAAGCAGTTACAAAACCATTTGCGTGAATCACTTTTAAGTCTAACAGGACGCCGTCATCTCCTACAATTTTCTTTTGTGCATTGCTAGGTTGTTCCACAACTTCGGCAACAATGGTTATTTTGTCCCCTGTTGCCCCTTTTGAAATAGCCTCTAACGCTTTATTATCGAAGGAAACATCCCCGTTGCTTGTTTTAATCGTCAAAGCAGCATCTGTCTTTTCTACAATTCCATTGATTGTCTCAGCTGGAAGTTCTACCTTTATCACTGGCTTATTCCCCTTGGGAACTTCAACGGCCACTTCATCAGCATCCTTCGCAGCAGCTTGCTCCACCAGCTTCTTTGCCGCCTGATCGCTGATTGTCGCTGTGGTTTCTTTGCCACTAGTAGTCGCCTGTGCCTCTGTCTTTGTCGTCGTTCCTTCTGTTGTGCTGTCCGTGGTTACGTCTGGCTTGGCGGGCGGTACGATGATCGGTCTGTAAATCTCCCTGACCACATATCTGCCGGTTCCGTCACTGACACATTCATAGCCTTCGCCAACGTACTGACTGACATTCTGTGGGAAGGTACCGGAAATGATGCCAGTAGTGGTCGGCGTCTGCAAGTTTCCTTCAACTGCCTGGTCCAGCGTTTTACCATCTGTGAGCTGCCAATAATTGTGCTCCAGGTCAATCTTGGCACCGGCTTCAATGAAATGGTCTTTGATTAACTTCCCTTCACCATCCCCTGAGTTCAAAATGATGTTGTTGTTGATTTTAATATCCGCAGAGGAAAAAACATCGTTAAACCTGAACGCTCTGTCCTTTGCACCATCAATAATGTTCTCCGTGATGACTGCTTTTCCTCTGACCTCACCTTGCAGAGCGATGGCGTTGTGAACCGTGTTTTTGATGACGTTTCCTTTGATTTCGATGTCCGCTGGCCCGCCGCAGGCTCCGCCCAGATAGATGCCTTGATAAGCTTTTTCGACTACATTATCTTTGATAGAAACATTGTGGAAGGTATGAGTACCACCCTCTGATAAATTAATCGCCTGACTGCTATTTCCACTATTTTCTAAATTAAACTTGCACTCATTAATGGTAAGATGGTCCACTGGACCAAACTGTGCAGCTTCTTGTCCATTGTACCAATAGGCAAAGTAAATTGCCGGTTCATTTTTTGTACTCTTAAATTCTAAGTTTTGAAAAGTCATGTGGTCAATGTTAAGGATGCTGAAATAGCCATTCGCTTCATTGACTTTGATATTTTCACCTGTTGCATAGTCTACCATCTCTCTGCCAGTGCCATCGCTGCTGTAATGATGTCCCGGCTGGACGAGGAACTGCTCTAATATTGTACCCTCTTGACCAATAAAAGTAATGTGTTTAAGGGTTCTCTCATAACGACCTTTCATATTCTCACTATCTTCGATTTTGTCAATGGTTCTGTTTCTGATTTCCAGCTTTCCATAATCACCTGGCGCGAAGTTAAGTGTCGTATAGTCCACGGCATAATTCAGCGCCTTCTGTGCATTGGTTGGATTCACGTTGACCATGATACCGCCGGAATTGCTAGAATTTTTTACCGTCAGCTTTCCCTGCTCGCTCATATAAAACGGTTGGACTAAATTCCCTCCCGCTGTAACTTTTTTTCCGTTTAAGTCCAGAGTGACGTCAGTGTCAACGTTTATACTCCGAGTAATCGTCATATTTTCCAATATTCGAATATTATCTCCGCTACGTGCCTCCGCCATAGCCTGCTCCAGGGACGGGTAAGACTTGTTCGTGTTAACATTATTTACGACAGATGCAGTCGATTTAATAAAGACCGTATCCGCAGCAATTTCCTCCTTCTGCCTCTCCCCAGCCCTTCTATAGCTATACTTTTTTATCATATGCAATCTGCCGTCTTTTACTTCTAATTTTGCAGTATCACTAAATCCAGAAACAGATAAAGTCTCTGACTTAATCGCTGCATTTACATCTTGTAATAAATCTACGGATAAATTCTTTATTAATGGGGCATTACGGTCATCAACTTCATCAACAACCCTGCCTTTTATCTTTCCATCAACACCTTCAAAGATACTAATTGCGTGGTTGTCGTCCGATGTATAATAGCCTACATATTTTCCCAGGCCGAATATATTATGTGGATTAGAGGTGCCAGAAAAAATATCAGTAAGGTGTCCCCTGTAATAATAGTTTACCTCTCCAGATTTCACTTCTATATTTATACTGTCATATTCATCGTGAACCTGTATACACAACTGACTTAGCGGGATTCTGACGGTATTTCCATCAATCTTTGTAGGCTCTATTGCAAAAACATGATTCCCAATCTGATAGGAAATCGTCATCTCGTTCTTAGTTGCTTCTTTGTATGCAGCTATTCTCTCTACCTGCAGATATAGATACTCGTTATCCTCGCCCAGCGAAATTTTAGGGTTCGCAGAGAGTCTATATGTCTGGCTGCTTCCTTCCTGGGCTGGATCATCTCCTTTCGTTTGCAGTGTTGTTAACGCATTCGCGCTTGTTCCCATCTTCACGAGCAAAACATCAGGTTTCGGTAACTCTCCGATTCCTGCAAACACCATTGTCGGCATGCAGCCCATGGCCACTGCGATGCAGAGAAGGATTGATAGTAATTTTTTCATAATCGTTCCTTTCTTAAAATACTAAAAGAGCATGGCCACGGCACATGCTCTTTTTGCGCAATAAAACAGACTTCATTCATCTATGAACAAACTCAAATAATCTGTGCAACTGGCTGCCATCCGTAAAAGGGAAGGCCCTATAGCTTTGTGTCGCTGCCTTTCGACAGGTTTACCCAATCTTCAATTCTGGTTTTATTATACGACGTTTTTACCAGCGATTCAAGAACATTCGTTATCTTCTCAAAATTTTCCAGTCTGCTCTGCCATCCACTTTCACGGCGTATTCAAATTTTGCGTTATCATACATTTATAACGACAAAAGACCGGCGCAGAAGCACCGGTCCGTGTTAGCAGTATATACTATTTTCTAGCAGCTTTTCCGATTGCAAGGCCTTTTGCATAAGCCTCTTCGTTCAGTGGAAGCAGCTGTGGTTTTTTCTTACCGATTTTGTTTCTGATGCCCTCTAAGATGACGTCTTCAGAAACGACTTCAGTATATCCGATGTATGCACCGAGCATGATGATGTTCAGCACCTTTGGATTCCCCATCTCCAGAGCCATTTCCGTTACAGGCACCTCTACAACGGTGATGTCGTCTCTTCCGATCTCAGATTTTACGATGGAACTGTTGATGAATAAAGTTCCGCCCGCTTTCAGTTTTGGAAGGAATTTGTGCAGGGAAGGGTCGTTCATGACGATCATGTCTTCCATGGCTTCCATAACCGGCGCACCGATTTCGTCATCAGAAATGACGACATAGCAGTTCGCTGTTCCTCCACGCATCTCAGCGCCGTAGGATGGGAAATAGGTAACGTGTTTATCTGTTGATTCGCAGGTTGCTGTTGCCAAAAGAGTTCCCAGCATCATGACACCCTGTCCGCCGAATCCGGCAACAAGTAAATTTCTTTCCATGATTATTCCTCCTTCGCCTTATCTCTGAATACTCCCAGAGGGAATTCCTTCAGCATATCCGTTTCTAAGAAGTCCAGCGCCTTTGCTTCGTTGAGACCCCAGTTTGTCGGACAGGAAGTGACGATTTCTACCATGGAGAAACCTTTTCCTTCCATCTGATACTGGAACGCCTTTTTGATGGCAGCTTTGGTCTTGCGAACGTTGCCCGGCGTGTTGCAGGAAGTTCTCTCGAGATAGTAAGGAGCTGTCAGCTGGTTCAGCACTTCGCACATGTGGATCGGATAACCGTGTTCCTTCGGATCTCTGCCCTTTGGCGCAGTGGTAGCCTTCATGCCGATCAAAGTCGTCGGCGCCATCTGTCCGCCAGTCATGCCGTAAATTCCGTTGTTGACGAAAATAACGGTAAAGTTTTCGCCTCTGTTTGCAGCAGAAACGGTTTCGCCCAGTCCGATGGATGCCAGGTCGCCGTCTCCCTGATATGTATAAACCAGTGATTCCGGGCTGGTTCTCTTGAGACCTGTCGCTACTGCACAAGCTCTTCCGTGTGCAGAGATATTCAGGTCGTGACTTACATATAACTGTCCCAGTCCGCAGCAGCCTACGCCTTCGCAGCGGACTAATTTCTCCAGCATGCCCAATTCTTCAGAAACTTCACCGATGAGCTTATGAATCGTTCCGTGCATGCAGCCAGGGCAGAAACCAGATACTGCATCTGGCTTGATACCAATGGTTCTCTTATATACCTTCTCCATTATAATACCTCCTTTGCCAGTTCACGAGCAGCTCTCATAACTCTTTCTTTAGTCATGAGTTCTCCGCCTGAACGCAGACATTCTTTGATCGGACATCTTCCATGAACAGCGTGGTCGATATCCCATACCATCTGCGCCGGAATGGACATTTCTACATCCAGAATGCCCTTTACTCTGTCAAAGTCGAGGTTTTCATAAGACTTGTAAGGGAACGGATGAATCGCGATCGGTCTGATCATTCCGGCCTTGATTCCTTCTGCTCTCAGTTCCTTAACTGCTACTTTTGCAATACGTCCGGAAATGCCATAAGCAGTTAAAACGATTTCTGCATCATCCAGCATGATTTCTTCCACTCTGACGTCCTTGTCTACCCATGATTTATATAATTCAGCAGCTGCGATATTGACTGGCTCAAAACTGCCGCCAACACCACCCGGAAGAATTCTCACTTGTTCTTCAGGCTTATGTCCGACTGCAGACACGCTGCGGCGTGCTTCCTTCATAGCAGCAACTTCTTCTGCAGTTTTCATAGGAGGAAGTTCAACCGGCTCCATCATCGTACCCATGACGCCGTCAGTCAATACCAATACAGGGTTATTGTCTCTTTCAGCAAGATCAAATGCTTCGTAAGTCATATCGACCGCTTCCTGTACGGTGGACGGTGAAAGGACGATCATTTCAAAACCGCCGTTACCGGAGGCTTTTGTCGCCTGCAGATAATCCTGCTGCGCCGGCTGGATTGCGCCGATACCAGGGCCTCCTCTGCCTACGTTTACATAAACGATCGGTAAACGTGCTCCCGCACAATAGGATACGCCTTCGCTGTAAAGGCTGATACCTGTACTTGAAGAGGAACTCATGGATCTAGTTCCAGTCTGCACTGCACCATAAAGCATGTTTACGGATGCAACTTCACTTTCGCCCTGTACGAAAACGCCGTCAACTTCCGGCATTCTTCTTGAGAAGTATTCCGGAATTTCGTTCTGTGGTGTAATCGGGTAGCCGGCGAAGAACCTGCAACCTGCTCTAACAGCTGCTTCTGCAATCGCTTCACAGCCTTTCATAAATACTCTTGCCATTTTCTAAACCTCCCTATAAACCTCAATTGCTGCGTCTGGACATACGACACCGCATGAAGCGCAGCCGATGCAATCATCCGGATTTGCCGCAACAACATACTGATAGCCTTTTGAATTAACTTTGTCGCCAATTGCGAGTACGTTTTTAGGGCAGAATTTGACGCAATAGCCACAGCTCTTGCAGCTCTCTGCTCTAATTTCTACTTTTCCTTTTGCCATTTTTGATTACCTCCTAATTGGTGTATGACGGGTCAGCAGAAGCTAAATCCGCCAACCGATATTCAATAACCCTCTATTCATGATGCAGTGGGTTCGTTGATAAATTTATTCGTTCCATTCATATGTAAGATAAAGTTTAATTGGAAGCAATGGAACTTCAACTTTGTCCTCTATGTCTGGACAGATCTCTTCTCTCGCGCACATATAATCTATCGAGAGATATTCGTCAATCAGGGCCTTGACCTTGTCGTTGCCACGGATAGCTTCTTCGGCAGTTGTGGTCAGTCCCACGTTGGGATTACTCATGATAGAAACATTTGCAAGCTCGATGTGAGCCATACCCAAAACCCGGGCCATGGTTCCGTCGATGGCTACCAAATCCTTAGACCAAGGTCTGTAAGAATTGATAACAAAGAAGTTCTGTGTAAATTCTCTGTTCAGCAAAGGTGCAAAGCCGCCGATCAGTCTGGCTCCCAGATGGTCGCCGCCTACGTCGATGACTACGATTACATTTTCATCCATCAAATGCTCTCTGACACCGCCTACGATGGTCGGCGCGTCAAAAAACTGCTCTTCGTAGTGGAACGTTACGTTCTCCTCCTGCAGTTTTTCCTTTACGTCTCTGGACCTGAACAATGGTTTCGTTTGGTCTACGTCAAAGAAGTGCACCGGCTTATCGCTGAGCCTCGCAAGCTGAATTGCGAAGTTAATAGCAATCTCACTTTTTCCGCTGCCCGCTTCTCCAACAAAGACAAAATTCTTCTTATTTTTCAGAAGTTCTGTTAATATCTGTTTCATCAAAATCCCCCATTAAATTGCCTCTTTACACTTTTCATTGTAACCAATTCGATGGGCAATGTCAAATTATTTTTCAGATTTTATAACTTTTTGTTTGGTAGTTTGAATTTTCTTGATATTGTTTCCATTTTAATCAAAAAATTTACAAAAAATATAAAAGGCTTAATAATAGTATATGTTTTGGCGCAAGAATGAACTAGTACGAATTCGGACTAGTTCGTTTTTAACGAAGGATACTATAACGTCTTCAACCGTCATAACAGAAGGATTGGGATAAATAGATGCTAACCTGTGTCTCTGTCGCACCAGCTTTTATCAGGCCTCTTAGACTAAAAACGCGGCAGAAGGTACAGTTTCTCACCGCACCTTCTGCCGCGTTCTTGAAAAATAGGAGCTTTTACTTTATTCTGTGTCGAGAAAATCTTTGATATTCTTAACGGCCTTCTCTGCCAGACGCTGACGGGCGTTATAGGTGAACCCCGCCACCCGGTCAGCAAGCACGATTCGTTCTTGCTCTCTGTACCACTGGCGGTATTCCTTGTGAATCGATCCTGCGTCGAGAATTGCGTAATTTCCCGCTGCAATCCAATGCGCAAAGGCCTCCTGATTAAAGGAAGGCCCTACTCCCACATTGATAAAAAGCTTTCCCATCTGGTCAAAGTCTTCTTTTTCCATGACAATCTGGTTTCTCGGAATACTGGTCAAAATCACATCACTGCTGCTAAGCAAATCTGCCTTCTCCATATACGGATACGGGCAGTCTGCTTTTTTTGTCCGGTTGTGATAGGCCACTTCCATGCCGAAAAATGCCGCCGCCTCTGCAATCATGGTCCCCACCGTGCCCAGGCCGATGATGCCCAGTTTCATATGGCGCAGTTCTCTCTGTTCCTCATAAAGGGAAATGGGACCCAAGCCCTTTACCACTTGAATCAACTCACTGATAACGTACTCTGCTACGCCGTAATCACCATAATGGCTGACTCCCGTCACAGTAATGCCCTTTTCTCTGCAGCAGGGAATGTCCACGTTGCAGGAAGCTTCGTTAAAATAAGTACAGCACAGACCGACGTAACGCAGTTTATGGCATTGAGAAAGAGTTTCTTTCGTCAAAACCGTGTTCCAGGATACCAGCACAGCGTCCGCTTCCTGAATCCGCCGTAAAATGGTTTCCTGGTCGGAAGGGAAATCTTCATAGCAGACGACCTGTTCGGCCGACAACTCCAGCGCCGGCAAAGCAAACTCTGCAATGCCGGTATTGTCAACCATCACTAATAAATCAAATTTTTTCATTCTATGCTCCTCTTCTTACGATGCCACAATTGCACATTTCTTTACGGCTGCCTCCATAGATGCGATGGTAGGCGTCAGATAACTGCCGTTTTCCTGCAGGGCCCTCAGCGCTTCGATGGTCACGCCGCCGGGAGAAGTCAGCTCTTCAATCTTGGCTGTAGGAGAAGCCCCCGTTTCCTGCAGAACCTTCACGACACCCAGCATATTTTCGAGAATCAGCTCCCGGGCCTCTGCGCGGGTAAAACCCACATAAATGCCAGCGTCAATCATCGCTTCTATAAATTTGTATACCCAAAGCGGTCCCGTACAGCCGTATCCCTGAAAGCTGTCGAACTTGCTTTCCTCCATATAGAGGACCTTTCCAAGGCCCTGGAGCAACTGGTCGACGAAAGCTTTATCGTCCTCGCTGAGGTTTTCATTACTGTGAGCCAGCGAATACCCGTTGCCAGACTGACTGAGGGTGTTAGGCACGATGCGCACGATTTTTTTATCACTGCCTAACTGCTCCTCGAAAACACTGATTGCAACACCGCAGGCATAAGACAGCACGATGGTATCCAAACGCAGAATCGTTTTCAGTATGCTGGTGACACTGGAAATCTGCGGCGGATTGACGCCTACAAGTACCATATCAGCCGCTTTGATTGCCTCCGATGCATCGGTAACTGCCGTAATTCCATAAGTATCAGTCAGGTAGCTGCAGCGGGCGGGAATCATCTCTCCTACGGTTATGTTTTCAGGATTCAGGGTATCGTTCCCCAGCAATCCTCTGATGATGCTTTCGGCCATTTTGCCGCCGCCGTAAAATACGATTCTTTTGTCTACTTTTTTCATGTCTGTCCTCCGTTTATTTTCATAGTCCCACTAGATCTTCAGATTATAAAAATCTATCGACTGCTTGATGTGGAGCCGCATTGCCAGCTTGGCGCCTTCCGCATCCCTGCACTTCATCATCTCCGTTATCATGCTGTGGCTCATCACGAGTACTTCATCGTTTTTCTGGATGATGCTCTCTTCATTGAAAGCCTTCACCGTGGCCGTACTGATGTTCTCATACAGTCTGATAATAAATTCATTATGAGTTGCCAATGCAATTGCGTTGTGGAACTTTTTATTCATATCTGCTGTGAAGTCACCCTCTTCCGGTGATGCTTCAATCAGTTTCGTATATTTAATAATTTTCTGCAGGTCCTCGTCAGTGGCTTTCCTGGCTGCGATGGCCGTCATTTCCGGCTCTACAATCAAGCGTACCTCATACAGATCCTTCAGCTTTACCTGCAGAAAATTCAAGTCATTAAAGCCATAGTCGTCGTGTAACGCCTCATTATCGATGACAAAGGTCCCTTTTCCTCGTTTTCGCTCGAGAACATTGATTGACGATAAATAAGTAATCGCGTCTCTAAGGGTGGTTCTGCTTACCCCCAGTTCTTCCGCCAACACCAATTCATTGGGCAGCTTGTCTCCAGGCTTGTAGGTCTGTTTCACAGTAATCATCTCCGTAAGCTCTTTTATGGTCTGATCTGTCAGGCTTCGCTTATCCAACATATTATTTCCCTCCAATTGTATTACTACTGAAATTATTACATATTCAGTTGGTTTTTACAAGTGGATTTATTTCCGCCGTCGAGACATTTACCGTACTGCAAAGACTTTCTTGATTTCTGCAGGCAGGCATTCTGCCTCCTTCACACAGTGTATGCCCATGGCCTCCAGTTCCTCTGTGACGTCAACAGGAATATTGCCGCCTTCGTCATTTTCATTGAGCAGGCCGCCCATAAAAATCTCCGCCTCGATACCCAAGCGGTCCATTTCCCGCAGCAAGGTCTTGGCGAAAGTTCTGGCGATTCCATTATAGGAGCTGACCAAAATCACACGGCTGTCCGTTTCCAAGGCCATTTCAGCGGCTTCGCCAGGACTGGCGTCCCTTCCGATGTCAAAGATTTCGGCATTGGATCTGCGCAGGACGTTGCCCACGACCACCTTGCCAAATTCGTGAATGTCTGTAGCACAGAGAATTACTTTCAGTCCCTTTAGGTCGGACTTCTGCGGATCAAAATTCTGCAAGCACTGGTTCTGAATCTTTTCCAAGCTGCACACCATATCTGTGGGCCAGATGGGTCTTCTGCCATTTGCGTATTCGTCAGTCGGCTCCCCCAGACCAAAAGCCCGTTCCAGGTACTCCGGTCCCAGCTCCTTGCAGGTAATCATAATCTCTGCCGGATTTTTCATATCGATACCCATATCTGCCAGACCTTCCATGATATTATCAAAGACCGCCTCGGCCCCCTGCAGCAGCAATTGCTTATCTTTTTCAACCTTAGTCCAGTTGATATAGGGTTCAAAAGCTCTGGCGTAGCGTTCGATTTCGTTACTCATGATTTGGGCATCCAAAATTTCTTCTTTGGTGGGAATTCTCGCCGCCTCTGATACCGGCACCGAACTCATGGCGTGGCCGGTAGGTTTGTGAATCTGGCCGATCATGTCACCGATGATATAGCCGTTTACTACGGCATTGTTTCTGACAAAATCCTTGGTGTAATCCGTGGTATTTCCGTAAATCATGGTGCCGCAGGAATCCCCTTCGTTGATTTCATCCAGTGCCATTGAGAAAGTCAGGCGCAGAATGGGACTGCTGAACAGATTTCCGAAACAATGGCCCAGCTTTGCCCCCATCAAATCCTCTGCCAGATATTTTTCGACCTTGGCCCATGCCAGAACCGTAACCAAGTCGTTAAAGGCTGCGGCAAAGCCGTCATCCAAATTGGAATGCATCACCATGCCCTTTTCTTTGTTCTGCCCCATGATGCAGATGGCCAGACAGGCATCCAGGGTTCGTTTGTTCCTATCGTATTGAAAGGGATAGCTGTAGCTGAAATACTGCGAAAAATTCCCCACCGATGTCGCCCCTGTTTGAAAGGCCAATTTGAGGTTTTCAAGACTGCGCAGAGAGCCGATCATGTTGTCGCCAAAATGAATCATCAGCGGCGCTGCCTGTCCCAAGGCCACCCACTCCTCTTCGCTGCAAAGCACAAGCCCCGAACCAACCATGGCATGCTCCTTATATTCATCTGCGATACCCATGGAAACATCCAAAAGTATGCCCACTCGGTCTAAGGTGCAGCCCTTCTTATCTAATTCCTCATAGAGCCACTTCATGGCACTGCAGGTTTCCGTCACTGAATGATAACCGATGGCGGCGTGTCTGGAGATCCTGTTCTCCGCCTTACACTGTTCTTTGAACTCTCTCTCTGATGAAACGCCCCGCTCTCGGCAGAATGCAGTTTGTCCGTACTGCCAGTCTTTGCTGATTTCCGCCGCTTGTACCTTCATCTCCTGCAAGGACGGAAAATCCGCAGTGATGAAATCCTGTTTTGAATATGTTTTCATTCTCTTTCCCTCAATTTATTTCCACGATATTTTCTTTTGCAATATGCAGCGCGCTGGCCGGATTGATATCGGCACAGAGTCCTATGGCATATAAAATATACCGTTTATCAAGATAAAATTTGCTTTCCTTGGGCAGCAGCAGTTCCTTTTCCGCTGGTCTGCCGATGGCTTTGCGCAGGACTTCCGCCGGATTGCGGCTGTGAATGAGAGGGCCGCCCGTACCGATTATGCCGTTGATTTCGCGCAGGTCTTTTCCTTCTATCGCCTCACAGACATTTCTGGCATAAGCGTTGGTGGCTTTGCCGCAGTGCCTGCGGGCGCTGATCTCCACTGCCCCTTCTGCTAAGATCAAATCAATCTTCCTCTGCATTTCGTTATCCGGCACATAGGTGGGTGCTTCGGCTCTTTTCTTACAGCAAGCCTGCAGTTCTTGTTCTGCTATTTCTGCCTTGCCAGAAATTTTCATAGCTTCCATCAGAGAGAGACAAGAAGATCTGACTCCTAAATCCCCCTCCACCGTTCTTTTGGCAAAGGGCTCCGGTGAACCGATATGTTTGGCGGCGGATGTATTCTCCTCCAAATAAGAATACACATCCGTCGTAGCTCCGCCCACATCGAAGACCATCAAGCCGCCAACCCCTGCATCAAAGGCAGTTCCCCGTGAGAGCAATTGACCGCCGGCCAGCACTGCCGCCGGTGTCGGCATCACTACCCGACCGATGATGGAAAAGGCTGATGCCAAGCCTTTGGCCCCTACAATCCGTTCCATAAACAGCTGCCTGATGATTTCTCCTGCCGGCGCGCCGTTGAGCTGCCCATATGCCGGGAATACGTTTTCTGCTATATAACAGGAAATGGAACTGTTGACCAGCTCCTGCCTGATATAAGAAGCGATTTCCTGGTTGCCTGCATAGACCACGTAGGAGGACACATCTGCCCTCTTCAGCATTCTGGCATTGTGTAAAATCCGGTCCGTATTACCCCCCTCGATACCGCCGCAGAGAAGAAGAATCTCTGGATTGATCTGTTCTATTTCACCCACGTCATCTGCGGTCAGATTATTTTCATAGGTTTTGATGATTCTAGCGCCTGCACCTAAAGCCACGTTTTTTCCTGCCAAGAGACTGAATCGCTTGGTCAGTCCCACTACTACCATTCTAAGGCCTCCAGCTGCACTACTGCTGGTGATGATCCGTCCATCTTTCACGCCTTTTTCTCCCACATAACTTTTCGCCTCTGCAAGACAGGCAAGAAGGGCGATTTTGGCGTCAGTTTCCACCGTCGTAGGACGTTTTGTGGTCATGACCAGTTCCCCATTCTCTAAATCAAGAACGCAGAGCTTCGTAAAAGTGCTGCCAAAGTCAACACAAAGTGTATACCTCATAAGATTCCCTCTATTTTTTGTCTCTGCCCATGATGCGAATCTCGATGTTCTCCGCCTGAAACCAAGACACAATCTGGTCAAGATGCGTTTCTGACGGTGTCTCAAACTCTGTCATAGGTTCACCTATATTTCTCCCTTTGGCAACTCCGAGACTGTGATAAGGCAGACCGTCAACATTTTTCAGGTCAAGGTCATGCAGGAGACGGCAGATGGCCTCCATATCCCTTTCCCCATCATTTAATCCGTGAATCAGCGGCAGCCTGATGATGATTTTGTCATGGACATCGGGCAGGCGGCTTAGCTTTTCCAGATTTTCCAAAATCATGTTATTGTTTACCCCGGTCAACTCTCTATGCCGCGCTTCATCCATGCACTTTAAATCAAAGAGCACGGTGTTGGCACCCTGGCACAGATTTCGCAGCGGTTCATAACCACAATAGCCGCAGGTATCGATGGCCACATCCAGATGCGCTGCCCGGCACTTTTCTAAAAGTCGCTGTGCGTAGGCCGTCTGACTAGTGACCTCGCCTCCGCTGAAGGTGATGCCACCTCCCGTCTCCGCATAAAACCCTTTGTCCTTGGTCAGCAAAGACAGCAGTTCGTCATCGGTCTTACGCATGCCCACAAGCCGCAGTGCACCTGTGCAACAATTGTCTGCGCATTTTCCGCATCTTTTGCACTGCTTTCGATCAATGTGGACTCCATCACTTCCCATGGTGATGGCTTTTTCCGAGCATATGCCGCTGCACTCGCCACAGGCAATGCATTGATTGCCTGTGTATAGGAGTGTAAAGTCATAATCTATCAGTTCCGGATTATGGCACCATTTACAGCGCAGAGGGCATCCCTTAAAAAACACTATGGTGCGGATTCCGGGGCCGTCTTCGGTGGAAAACCGCTGTATGCCGCCGATCAATTCTTTACGATTCATGATGTCGCTCCGTTTTAACAATCACAGCAATGCAGGGTACGGGCGATGATGTTGTCCTGCACGCTCTGATCCAGCTCTGTAAAGTAAGCTAAATATCCCGCCACTCTGACTAAGAGGTTCTTATACTCCTCTGGATGTTTCTGCGCCTCACGCAAGGTTTCGTCGGATACCACGTTGATTTGAATGTGCTCACCATAGTTGTCGAAGTAAGTCTTCACCACGCCGCCCAGGACGTCTTTGCCCTTCTCTCCAGCGATGGATCTCGGGTCGAAGCGGATGTTGAACAGGGTTCCGTCTGTGGTGTAGAACTGATCGATCTTTGCAACAGACAGAACGGTTGCCGTCGGTCCGTTGACATCCCTGCCCATGACTGGTGAAACGTTGTCACCCAGTGGTGCAAAGGCCTTACGGCCGTCCGGCGTGGCGCCCACACATTTGCCCTGTACGATATTGTAGGATTGAGACTCGATGTCAAAGCAGAATCTGGCACCGCGGCTGTCTCTGTAGTCAGAAATCATCTCATTGATGTGTTTGATAATCAAATGTCCGATGAAATCCACCTCATCGATGTCGTTGCCATACTTCGGTCCTTTGTTGAGCAGCTTCTGTCTCAGAACTTCATCTGCGAAATCGTTATCGCAGGCGGTCAGCAGCTCCTGCGGCGTAATGACCTTGTCCTCAAATACGAACTTTCTCACAGCGGCCAGGGAGTCGATGGCGTTTGCAAGCCCATCGGCCAAAGCGCCGGAATAGCTGTACTTGGCACCGCCCTGCTGCAGCGTCGTCCCTTTGCCGATACAGTCGTCCACACACATGGATGCGAACGGCATATTCTGACGGATCGCATGAATCGCTGTTACAGAATTGTAAGCGTTGATCATTAAATCGAAGGAGTGATCCACCTGAATCAGGAAGGCCTGGAAAAAATCTTCATAAGAGGCGAAGTCTTCAAACTTTCCGGTGTGTGGACCAGTCTGTTTGCCTGTCTGCGGATCAAAACCGTCGTGCATAGCAAACTCAATACATTTGAGCAGATTGACCGTACCCACCTGGGCTCTTCCGTCGGATTTTCCGGCAACCATGGGCTGTACGCAGCCCATAACCCCCCAGTTCCTGGCATCTTCAATATTGATTCCATCACTCTTTGCCAGAACGAGAGGGATACAGAGATGGTCGTTGAAAAAGGCTGGCGTAGCCAATCCTTTCTGTATCATGGAAATGGCCTTGTCGAATACTTCCTCTGACATGTGCCTGTGATAGCGCAAAGACATGGTCGGCTGTGAGGTCTGTACTTCTTCATTTGCTTTGAGAAGAAGCATGGTAGCCTCATTGCAGGCATCCTTTCCGTCTGCACCGATGCCGCCGATAATCATGTTCTGCCAGACGGGATAGCCAGCCCAGCTTTCACTGAAGAAAGCGTTTCTCAGTTTCAGGATGTCTGTGTTTTTAATAAAGAAACATTCCAGGATATCCAGCGCTTCTCTCTCTGTCACCTTGCCGTCCTGCAGATCCTTTATGTAGAGCGGGTTGATCAGACGGTCAAATACAGGGAAGGAATTAGCGTGTCCGTTGCTTTCAATCCAGAGGGTGATGTGGATAAACCAGACGAACTGGATGGCCTGCCAGAAAGTCTGCGGGCTGTTTTCCGGCACCGTGGCGCAGTTTTCACTCATAACCAGCAGCTCCTGTTTTCTCTGCTCATCGGTTTCTGCTGCGGCCATCTCTTTCGCCAGCACAGAAAACCTGTTGGCAAATTTGATGCAGGCCCTGCAGGAAATGATGACGGCATTCCAGAAATCCACCTTTTCCTGCTCTTCTTTTCTCGCTACCTTTGTTTCTTTGATGTTCTTCTCGCAGTCTTCGATGGCACCGGCAAGACCGCCGTCAAAGAGACGGAAATAGTTAGGCAGAATATGGCCTGTACTGGTTTCCAGACCGCCGATGGAAAGGATGCCGGAGTTCATCGCTTCAATGGCTTCTGGTCTGCACACCCCTGCGGTAACTTCATCAAAGGATTTTCCTTCCCAGCGTTTTAAGATCTCAATGACTTCTTCTTTCATGCCGTCTTCCGCCGCCATCTTATCAAGGGTTCTGCTGGTAAAGGTATCAATCTCGTCCAAAATCCACTGGGATGCGAATTCCGGAAAAATCGGCGCGCACCGCGGGCGGTCCGTATAATTGCCAGCAATCAGATCGTCGTCATCAATATAGACGGTCATGTGGGTGAGAATGTAGTCCAGCATCTTGGCTTTTAGGAGTACATTGGGTTCGCCGCCGAACTTTTCATAGGCCTCCGTGGCCAGCCTGGCTCTTTCTGCACTGAACGTAGGGACCGTGTTTCTCTGTCTTTCTTTCATTCTGTTGATTCTCTCAGATACCATAATTTCCTCCTTTAAGACTCTTTTTTGCGGGTCTTTGATTTTGTAATTGCGCCTATGGTCATATAGACTGCGATAATTAAACCCAGCAGGCCGGATGCCGGTGAAATCCAGTTGACCAAGGTGCTGAACGGGATAAAAGCGCCACCCAGGATGCCGATGATCATCAGGCCGCCGACGATCAGTCTCTGCTTGGTCGTTTTATCTTTTGCAAATCTCCTGCCAATTGTCCAGGAATAGCCTGTAATTGTTGTGAAGATGCCTGCAACGACGACTAGCGCAAATACCGGCTGTAACACAGGCAGCGTATTGTCGATGACCGCAAGAAGAGGAATCTGTGCTTTGACCTCAACGATATGGTCGATATTGGCTAATACGGCGCCGGTGATCATGTATAAGCCTAAGGTGAACAGGATGGCTGAAAAGAGGGCTGCCATGTTGCTTTCTTTATAGCTGTGGAACCGCTTGCCCTGGGCTACGATAAAGGCGTATCCCGTTACGATAAAGGTGCCAAAATACCATGCCCCTGACAGAAGCGGATTTTTAATCCCAAATACACTGGCGATATAGACATCGCTGTTGTCCACATATTGGCTGATTTTCTCTGCTCCATCTGTAATTTCACCAGGCCCCTGGGCCACGAAACAGTAGACACCGATCAATACGACAAATCCGATGATAATCAGTCCCACACAGCTGAGTACATTTGTGACACTTTCAAGGCCGAACCAGATGACGGCGTAGGCGATGATACCCAGCCCAATAGCGCCAATCCACTGGGGAATTCCTAAGTACTGTTCTAAGGTCGCGCCGCATCCTGCAAACATGGATAAACTGAACAGTCCAGTGATGATAATCGTTAAAACGTCTGCCACTCTGGCCGCTCCTTTAAATCCGCAGAAGTAATCGTAGGCATCGGCGGGCGCGTCTATTTCTGGAATATCCCAGGAGTTATATCCGATTTTGGACCAGAAGAACCATAAGCAGGCGAATACGATGAGAGGAATGAAAATCGGCCATATGCCGCCATATGCGGCAAAATACTGCAGCGCCTCTTGACCTGAGGCAAATCCCGAACCTATGAAGTAGGCGCAAAATGCAGCGGCTACACTGATTGTTGTTGAAAACCTGAAATTCTTCATATTAGAAATCGCATATTGATAATTGAGACGAAAAAAGCTGATGCAGCGTGCCTCTGCTGTCAAAATTATCATGTAATATGCCTTCCTCCTTTCTTTGTACAAACTATTTGTATTACCTTAACAACGTTGTCTTACATCATATTATAATTCAATTGTATGATTTGTCAAGTGTGCTCGTTAATTTTTCTAATATTTTTAATTATTTCAAAAACAAGCGTTCAACTGCCCGCCAAACCTTTGACAGCATGAATCAGAGCAGGAAGAGGATTTCTTTTAGAGTAAACAAATAGCGCGCTTATCTTACAAAGATTAGCACGCCGTTTTCTGTTTTAGTGAATAGAAAAAAGGTCTCTTTTCATCCATCAAAGAGACCTTTTGCTTTATTTATTCTTTTAGGCATCAACTCTAGTGTATAGACTGACCAACCTCCCTACAGGGCGGAAACCCAGGACATCAGCCATACGACGACAGGGGCGGCGATGATTGCCGGAATATAGTTTGCGATTTTGATGTCGGTCACTCCCATCATATTGGTTCCGAGAGGAATGGTGAGAAGCGCCCCAACGCAGGAAAACGCACCGATCATTTCGTCAGACAGCAGCGGGGACAATACGCCGGAGAACAAGGCCAGCGCCCCTTGATATACAAATATCACAGCAGCCGAAAACATGACGCCGATGCCAAGGGTCGAGGCGAGCATCATGGTTACGCATAAATCTATGATCGCCTTCGTGTACAGCATGGCGTTATCTCCAAGCCCGGCATTAAGAGAAGCCATAATGGTATAGGCTCCCGTGCAGGATAGAATAGTGCATGTGACGAACCCCTTGGCAAAGGTGCTGCCCTCTTCTTTGACAAACTTTTTCTCCAGCCTGAGAGCAAGAGCATTGATTCTTGCGTCAATATCAATAGCCGTGCCAATGAGGGTGCCGATGATGACGGAAAATAACAGTAAGATGGTTCCCACCTCTCCTGTCAAACCAGTGATACCCATATAAACCACGCAAAGCCCGATGCCGATCATGATCGCATCGGAGATTTTCTTGCTTATTCCCTTTTTCAGCAGTAAGCCGATGAAACTGCCCGCAATGATCGAAACAGCATCTACTAATAATCCAGCCAAAACGTTCTCCTTCTATCTTTCAGTGTCGTTGACTTCTCTATAAAGTAGTGTACCATCGAAATATCTATATGTAAAATTAATAGTTCTTATTTACTGATAAAGATTTCTAAAATTAAAAAGCTAAGACGCTCATTTCTGCAAACCGGGTCAACAGAGGTCATCATAAAAATATATGGTTCACCCCTCAGATGAAAGTCTTTATCGATCTGATGAAAAAACACCTGGGCGGAATCGTTATAACTCCAGAAAACGCCGGAGGATCTTCTTTGCATCGGCAGCATGAGCTGGATTTTTCAGCAAAATCTCCGGATGCCACTGCAGGCCGACGATAGGCAGGCTCTCGTGGACGGCCGCCTCGATGATACAGTCAGAAGGAGTCTCTGTAATGGCGCCTTCCTGGCAGAGACGGAGAAAATGAACCTGCTCTTCCTCCGTGACCTGCGGGCTGAACCAAACTTGGGCGATTTGCAGACAAGGGGGTATTGCTCTGACGGCCTGATAATGGATGGAATTTGTACAAAGGCGCTCCCCGTACAAATTGTAAAGCAAAGTATCCGGAACACAGGCGGTATCGTGATACTTCTCCTGAATATGCTCTCCCTTGTGGTGATCCTTGTGATGCAATTCCTGATACAGGCTGCCGCCGAAGAAGACATTGATCATCTGAAAGCCGCGGCATATGCCCAGGACGGGTTTTGCCGCAGCTGCGGCTTTCTGCAGGATTTCTGTCTGACAAGCATCCAGGTGGTCGTCCAAGATATCGCAGCCCACGTTTTCTTCTCCCCAGAGCCTGGCGTTGATGCCTGTCCAGCTGCCCGGCAGCAATACTGCATCGCATTTGTCAAAATCCGCAGGATTATAAGAGATAAAGGCTTTTGCGCCTAATTCCGCAATTGCTTCAGCGCACCCTTGTGAGAAATGATACTGATCTTGTTCTCCCGCAATCATAATTGTTCTTTCCATTGGTGTATCTCCTTCCTTTTCAGTTTGTATTCTATTATATCTTCCCTTCTTTTTCAATAGCCAATGCCTATCCCATATATTTTTCCATCATCCTGTAGAAGGTGGCACGCGACATCCCAAGTAGTGCCGCCGCCTCTTGTTTATTTCCATCGGTGATTTCCAGCGCCTCCTTCAGCAGATTGGCGTTGGCTTTCTCGATTTCTCTGCGGCATTTTTCCAATCTATTCTCCGGCGTTTCCGGTGCATCAGCCTTAAAGCTATAAGGCTTTGACGAAATAGATGCTTCAATGTCTTTATCGTTAATCACATTGCGTTTGGAAAGCAGGGCCACGCGCTGTATCACGTTCCGGAGTTCCCGCACATTTCCCGGCCAGTTATATTCGGTCAAAGTCTTTTTTGCACTATAATCAAGCAGCTTCGCCAATCTGCCGTTGGACTGCGCCACCTGTTTCAGAAAGACTTCCGCCAGGGGGACGATATCATCCTCTCGTTCTCGTAGCGGCGGAATGACCAGGTTGAAGACCTGCAATCTGTAATAGAGATCTTTTCGAAACAATCCTTCCTCGACCATTCTCTCCAAGTCTCGGTTGGTCGCCGCTATGACGCGCACGCCGACTTCGATTTCCCTGGTGTCGCCGATTCTGGTAATCTTACCGGTTTCAAGGATGCGGAGCAATTTTGACTGGAAGTAGAAGGGCATCTCTGCGATTTCGTCCAAAAAGAGCGTCCCGCCGTCAGCCAGCTCAAACTTGCCCAACTGTCCGTTCTTTGACGCCCCCGTAAATGCGCTGCCCACATAGCCGAACAGTTCGCTTTCAAAAAGATTCTCTGGGAAGTTGGCGCAGTTGAGAGCGATAAAGGCTTCCTGGCCCCTGTTGCTGTAATTGTGAATCGCCTGGGCGAATAGCTCTTTTCCCACGCCGCTCTCGCCGACGATCAGAACACTGTTTCGTCCTGCCGTTGCGAACTCACTTGCAATGGCGATGCTCTGCCGTATTCCCTCGCTCTCGCCGATAATCAAATCAAAAGTGTACTCCGCAGCATGGCCGATGATTTTGTTCATCTTATTCAGGTTCAATTTATTCAGGTACAAAAATTCCCACACGCCGAACATATTGTATTTATTTGATGTACTCTTCATAGCGTGAATCGACGTACCGCTGTTTTTCATGAGGTCGTTGACGTGGACCCCGACAGCAGCTTCTCGGTCACGGATGTTCATCACATTGCAGTAGGCAGAATTTCCATAGCGGAAAATCGCATCCCGGTCGTAAATACACAGAGGATTATCCATGAAATCCAAAGCTCTGAGCAAAAAGTTTTTTTTGGCGTTCTCCCTTTCATAGATTCCCATCAGACGAATCATATCATTGCTGAAGGCATCCAGAAATCCACTCTGACCCTCTGCAGCAGCCACTGCAAAGAGCAGATACCCTTTGACGCGATCAGACCAGTTCAGCATTTCCTTAAGGGCCAGCAAATCATCCGCCGACAGGCCTCTCCCATACCGCTGTACCTCCTGCGCAGGATAAAGACTGATCACCCTTCCTTCGTCTGTACACAGGAGCAGCAACTCCACACTCCCCTCATACCGTCCCATCAAAAAGTCGCAGACCTTTTCTGCCAGATGATCCTTTGTCGACTTCCTGTACTGCATCTCCTGCTTCTCTGTGTCATTGCTGTTTAATCGCTCCATTACAGAATCCAGCTTTGTTCTCATGATGTTTCCCACCTTTTCTTTTTAACCTATCGCATACTGAAAACTTATTTGTTGTAACAGTCGTTGTCAATATCCAAAATATCCCTGATGCCGCACTACTGTTTCTTATCAGTAACGCAAAAAATACGCCAACATTTCCTAGCGATCTGCAAAGCCGCCATTCCCTATCATTGACTCCTATGTCACCATCCCTCCAAGGCGCCTTCCGGAATGCCTCGGTATCGATGAAATCCACAACGAATACTATCTGCTGAAGAAATGACACTGGCTTCTGATGAAGCGGCTGTCAGGATAAATGCTCTTATCGATAAGTTTAAAAAGGAAGAAATCAGACAGTTTGATGAATTCACAGCCATTCTCTGCACCTTGCGCAATGAAATCCTTAACTCCTTCATACGTCCTTACGGCGATAGAAAGCTTTCTAATTCATTCACTGAAAACATCAACGGCAGGATAAAAACTTATCTGGCAGTATCCAACTGCATTAGCAGCTTTCAAAGATTCAGGAAGCGTGTTATCTTCGCTTTGTCCCCAGACATCTACTATGCGCTGACTCCGATGCTGGCAAGTGAAAAGAGAGACAGAAAAAAGCGTGGTTCTTACAACAAATCAAGAGATTAACCCAACCAAAAGGGAACATTTTCAGCTGTCATTTCAGCCTCAAATGCCCCTCTTTTTTATTCAGCACCCACACGATAGTTTAGGTTGACTATTTTGTTAACGGAACAGCTGCCCGCTGATTACCAGTTTCTGAATTTCATTTGTGCCTTCGTAAATCTGAGTAATCTTAGCGTCTCGCATCATTCTTTCAACATGGTATTCCTTCATGTATCCGTTTCCGCCAAGCAGCTGCACTGCTTCGGTTGTGACTTCCATTGCCACATTGGTACATGTCATCTTTGCCATGGCAGCAGGCACTGTATAAGGCTTTCCGTTGTCCTTCATCCACGCTGCTCTGTAAACCATCATTCTGGCAGATTCAATCTTTGTCTGGAGTTCAGCCATCTTAAATGCAAGGTACTGTTGCTTTGCAATAGGCTTTCCGAACTGGGCTCTTTCCATCATATAGCTGCGAGCAATCTCAAAAGCACCTTCCGCTATTCCAAGCCCCTGTGCAGCTACCCCGATTCTGCCTCCGTCTAAGGTTTTCATGGCCAGCTTAAAGCCTTCGCCTGGTCTTGCAATCATCTGTTCCTCTGGAACTTCAACGTTTTCAAGATGAAGCTCTGAAACAGGTGACGTACGGATGCCCATCTTGTTCTCGATCCTTCCTACACTAAATCCCGCTGTATCTTTCTCTACTACAAATGCGCACATTCCCTTAGTTCCTAAAGCAGGATCTGTCAGTGCATAGATTACAGTAAAATCCGCAAAGGGCCCGTTGGTGTTAAAGCATTTGGAACCGTTGATTATGTATTTGTCACCTTTCTTCACCGCAACAGTAGTCTGTCCTGCAGCATCAGATCCGGCACTGTGTTCAGTAAGACCGAAAGAACCGGCTTTTTCTCCGTAAGTGATGGGAGCAAGGAATTTCTTTTTGATATCATCTGATGCGGAGGAGTTCATAATGCTGCCTCCGTAAAGTGACGTGTTAACCGAATAGGAAATACCAAATGCGCCGTCAACCTTTGAAATCTCTTCAACACTAAGGACGTAGTCCATGTAGCTGCCGCCGGTGCCGCCGTATTCTTCAGGGTAAGGTAGACCGTATGCGCCTGTTTTACCAAATTCCTTAAAAAGATCCATAGGAAAAACCGATGTTTCATCTCTTTCTATAATGCCCGGCAGAAGTTTGTTCTGCGCAAACTCACGGGCAGTCTTCTGAAGCAGTAATTGTTCTTGTGTTAATTCAAAATTCATAATATCCTCCTTATTTCTTATGTTCAGGTATATAATTAACGACTATAATCCCAACACACACCAGTAAAAGTGCTATAATATTGGTAATCTTAAACACATCTTCCCCTAATGTAATGGCCGAGAGCATCACTCCAAAAATAGGAATCGTGAGACCAAATACCGTAACCTTGCTTACCGGATTGTATTTGAGAAGGGTAGCCCACAAATAGAAAGAAACAGTAGTAAGCAGAGAAAGGTAAAAAAGCAGCAGAACGGCTTGACCGCTAAAGGTTTCTAATCTTCCTCCCATCAGCAAGCCAGCTATAATCAGCAGCGAAGAACCGAAAATAAGCTGATATGCCGAGAGTGCTCCCGGCGATTCCTTGTCCGAAAAAATTTTGAGAGTCACTGAGCCAACGCCGTAAGCGGCCGTACACACTACTATCAGACCTTCGCCAATAATGCTGAAATCTCCAAACAAATTGCCGTCTTTCATGTTTACAACGATGATTCCAATAAAGCCTATGGTACACCCCACTATTTTTCTCCCGTTTATTTTTTCTCCTTTTATCAGGAAATGGGCTGCAATGATAGAAAAGAAAGTATTAGCCCCATTGATAACGGAAGCCTTGGCTCCAGAAGTAAGGGACAACCCTATGTAAAAGAAAAAATACTGCAGAGCCGTCTGAATAAGCCCCTGAATGCAAATAGCCGGTATAGAACTTTTTTTAATAATTACAATTCGTTTTTCAATAATGCTGGCCAGAATTAACGTCATTATACCTGCCACCATAAATCTGCATCCGGCATATAAAACTTTGCTGCCCGCTGTTTCTATATTCATCAAAGCAAACCCTATTTTTATAGCCGGAAAAGCACTTCCCCACAATGCGCAGGTGAAAAGTGCAAGGACAGCTACAACTACAGGTCTTGTAAAAAAATTATTCTTCATATTTTAATTGTATCCATTATCTCTTTGCCAGTGAATGCAGATAATGTCACCTCCGATTAAATTAAAAGGAATCCTTCAGGGAACGGATCTTTGGGATCCAGAATCCACGTGGCAAAACCACAGATAGCAGCGTTTCCAGATACAATGGGTTTGATCGCCTGGACACCGTTCACATCACATACTTCAGCAACCGTACATTCAAATAAAGAACCTATGATGCTTTCGTGTACAAAGCTTTCCCCCCGCCTAACTTTCCTTCTGCATATAACAGCGCCGCTTTCGCCGATGTTCCGGTTCCGCATGGTGAGCGGTCTACTACCTTTGGAAGTGCGATAACGCAATTCTGAATGTCTGCTTTTTCATTCTTTGGCGGTCCATAGAATTCCACATGGGTTACTTTGTTTACAAAATCCAACTCTGGATGCTTGATTGTCAGCTGTTCATTACAGCGTGCACCAATGATATTAGCCGCCGTGATAAAGGCGTCTGCATTGCAGGGTTCCATTGGAATCCCAACTGACTCTGCCGGCAAAATGGCATATACATTGCCGCCCCACGAAATATCCAGCTTCAGATCTCCATACTCCTCAGTCTTAACTACCACATCACGAAGTAAAGGCATAGCAGGCGCATTTAGGAAGGAAACCTTTGTAACGCTTCCATCCTTGACCTCTGCCGTAACTTCCACGACACCGGCAGGCGGGTCAATTTTGATTGTTGTAATCGGCTCTTTTGCTTCAATAAGACCGCCTTCTATTAAGGCTACCGTTGCACCAATGGTGTCGTGTCCGCACATTGGAAGCCAATCGCTTGCTTCAAAATAAATGATACCAATGTCACACCCCGGAGTGCATGGCTCTGTAAATATTGTTGCAGACATATCGGAGTTTCCTCTCGGTTCCCAGCAGACAAAAGTTCTGAAAGAATCATAATTTTCCTTCAGATACAGAAACTTTTCCCCCATTGTCTTTCCAGGTATTGGAGGAAGTCCGCTTACAACGTTTCGAGTGCACATGCCCAGTGTATGTGTCTCAATAGTTCTGATTGTTTTCTTTGCTCTCATGTTTTTACCTCTTTGCTTAAAATACCCTTGTTCTTTAGAAATAGCATCCTCCATTGATATGAAGAACCTGTCCTGTAAGCTGCAGACTCATATCTGACGAAAGATACAGGCATGCATTTGCAATATCAATTGGCTCGCCTATTCTTCTCAATGCAGATCCATCCAGATACACGTCTCTTCTTTCAACAATTCTGTCGTGTACAAGGGCAGTATCTGTAATTCCCGGTGCAATCATATTGCATCTGATATTTTGGAGACCAAGTTCCAGTGCAGCAGTGCGATACATTCCTACAACACCAGCTTTAGCCATAGAGTATGGTGCATAGTTAATGCAGCCCGTAAATGCATCGGAAGATGTAATCGCCACCATAGATCCCCCGCCTTGTTCAATCAGATAAGGAACCACCGCTTTTGTCACGTACCATACTCCCAGCATGTTTACGTCAATAGCACGTTTCAAAACATCTTCGTCTCCCTCTAAAAAGGGAGTCGGTTCAAACAAGCCTGCACAGCAAACCAGACCATCCAGCTTGCCTAAATGTCCCACACTTTTTTTAACAAAATCTTCAACCTGCTCCTTATTGGCAACATCAGCAAGACCGTAATAAACCTTTCTTCCCAGTTTCTCTACTTCCTCCGCAACCCTCTCAAGAGCAGTTTGATTTTTTCCGGTCAGGAGTGCCAAATCAGCGCCTTCTTTTGCAAACAGCAGTGCAGTTTCTCTGCCGATTCCGGTAGCTGCTCCAGTAATTAATATTGTTTTATTCTCAAGTAACATATTAAATCCTCCTATAAACTTCCTTCCTGCTTTGTGGCAATTTCAAATAAGTTCACTTTCTTTGAACGGTCGGCTATGTCCGCTGCTCCAATTTGAATTATAGCGGACAGCACATTTGCCGCGGCGATAATGATTCCTATAAATGTATTTGAATAACCATGTGCCTGAAGAAAAACAGAGCCATAACCGATAAGAAAACATCATACCTGCGTGTGCACACAAATGAGTTCACGCAGATATGATGAAGATTGATTGTTTTACAGTCCGGTCTGAATAGTTCTTTCGATGATGTTATTCTGAACCTCTTCACTTAAATCTACGAAATAAGCCGAGTATCCTGCAACACGAACCAGAATATTTCTGTAGCTGTCCGGATCCTTTTGTGCGGCTCTCAATGTTTCATCGTCAAATACGTTAACCTGAATGTGATATCCGTTCTGATTGAAGTGAGCACGGAATACAGTTTCGATGATGTCAAGTCCCTTTTCACCGGCAACAACTGCAGGGTCAAATCTCTGATTTAACAGAAGTCCGCTCTGTGGAACGAGTTCGTCACAACAAGCCAATGAGTTCACAACTGCAGTTGGACCGTGTGTATCCATACCTACAGACGGCGATACATTATCAGCAAGGGGTGTGAACGCAAGTCTGCCGTTTGGAGTTGCTCCAACCCATTTACCCATTTCTACATTGTACGCCTGTGTTGCAACCAATACTGTGAACGGCCCGCCTTGTGCATCGTGATACTGTTTCATGCATGTATCTAAAGTATCTATTACCCAGTATGAATATTCGTCCACTTCTTCAACATCGTTGCCGAACTTTGGAGCCTTGTTAAGCAGCATCTGCCTCTTCTCTTCTGCACCTTCAAAGTTTGTGTCGAGGAGATGAATCAGTTCATCCATGGACATGGCTTTATCTCTGAATACACACTTGTCTATGGCTTCCAGAGAATCTACCATATCTGCAAATCCAGCCATTGCTATCGCAGAGTAGTGATGATCCGATCCCTTATTTTGAAGAAGTTTACCCTTTTCCAAACATCCCACCGAGAAACAGGATCCGAGAACTGTAGGGAAGGTATATGCATGTGCGGCAAGTGTTCTGTTATACATGGATACGAAACGTTCCATAAAGAATTCCAGTTGTTCCGTAAATGCTGCCTTTACATCCTCTATGTCGGTCCAGTCTCTCGGATCGCCGGTCTTCGGACCTATCTGCATGTTGATCTCAGGGCTGAAACCATTATGCAGTGTCAGATCCAAAATTTTGATTGGGTTGAAATATCCCGGATTACTTTGGAAGTCTGTCTTTCCAAGTACATGGGGCTCGATACATCCACAAATACCCCAGTTACGTGCTTCCTTCAATGTGAATCCTAAGCTCAGAAGATATGTAATCGCAGTGGTATCATTGTAGAATGCCGGATGTCCACCGTTATCTCTTGCAACTTCAATTGCCAGCCGGAAAGTTTCTTCGTCGATATTCGGATGATAACGGAAAGTAATGCAAGGCTCGTCTGTCTGCAGATCTCTCATTGCTCTTAAGAAAATCCTTGTAACTTCATTACATGCATCCTTGCCGTTTTCCTTTACTCCACCTAAGATGATGTGCATCCAGAGCGGGTTACCGGGATCAGCTACGGATTCCTTGTAACAACGTGCATTCCACATTTCTGCTACTTTCAGCTTCAGTTCATGAATGACGTCCTGGAAATACTGCTCAGAATGATCATCCTTTTCCTTCTGCCAGAATGCATACATGTACTGGTCAAATCTGCCAAGGCAGTGATCACCGCCAGCAGCTTCCAGAGATTGAGCAAGGTGGTTAATCCATACAAACTGTGCTGCTTCCAGGAAGGTACGAGGCGGATTTTCCGGAACATATCTGCAGTTGTCTGCCATTGTAAGCAGTTCTGCCTTTCTCTTTTCATCCGTGCACTCTGCTGCCTGCTTTTCAGCTAAATCCGCATACCTGTGTGAGAATGCGATAACTGCTTCCATAACGATTATCATGGATTCCCAGGCAATTCTCTTTTCAAAATCAGCCACATCATTGACGCTAAGCTCTTCAAGATTCTTTTTGCACTGATCAATATAGTAGCGATATCCCCTCTTGATTAGATGATCATAATCAGGAGAATGATTCATGGTTGACTGCTGTGAAATACCGTGAGTCATAAGTCCCAGTTCCAGCATAGGTCTCATATTGTCGTCTAAAAGACTGTCCATAAAATCGCCGGTTGTCTGATCCTTCCAAATCTCAACGATATCTCTGAGCTCTTTTTTCTCTTCTTCACTTCTGAATTGGAAATGGTCGGAAGGTCTCTTATCTAAGGTGTCAAAGTCGTCGCGAAGCCACTTTGTTGACTCTGGGAACATAACAACCGATTCCCACTGACCTCCCTGATGTCCTGCCAACCAGGAATCTTCATCAATAAAGATTTCTCTCTCCTGCAGGTAGTGGCGGAATGCCTTAGCCCTTCTTAAAATGTAATTGTCCATAGATGGATGACTGTAATACTCTGTAAACAGTCTTGCTCTGTTAAGATCAATGGTGGGCTGCGTGTTTCTCACCTTATTACTTAATCTTTGAATTCTTTCCGATAACATTTTTTACTCCTTTCGCTTCCTTTATATGTTTATATGGTGTTATCTCATATCCATTACAAGACAACTTCCCTTGCATTTTTCTTTGTGTAGAAACATTCTTTTCCACACGGTTTTAATACTTTATTGGCAATTTTAACCCGCTCTCTGATAAACTCATCTTCGGGAGGGTTAACTTCTTCTAATTCGTACTTCCTTCCAAGGGCTTTATACTTGGATTCACCTAAATTGTGATAGGGCAAAAGTTCATATTCCTTTACACTGCTCAGATCCTTGATGAATTCTGCTATGGCCTGAATATTTTCCACTGCGTCATTGCTGCCTGGAACTACAGGAGTACGGATTGTGATTGGAACACCGAAGGAATTAATCTTTTTCAGGTTATCCAATATTACTTCGTTTGTCACACCAGTAAGTTCCCTGTGTTTTTCCCCATCCATCACCTTAAGATCGAAGAAGATATGGTCAATGTAAGGAATTGCCCCCTTAAATTTTTCGTAATCACCATATCCACATGTCTCAATTGTAGTACCGATTCGATTGGCCCTGCACTTTTGGGCAAGTTCTGTCAGAAGCTCCGGCTGAGTAAGAGGTTCCCCTCCGGAAAAGGTCGCTCCACCACCTTTGAGGTGATAGAAATGCCGGTCTTTGTTGACTTCCTTAAACAATTCCTCTGCCGTCTTATCTTCTCCGCAAACTTCCTTTGCTAACGCATAACAAACCTCAGTACACTTAAAACACTTTCTGCATTTTTCACGATCGATTAGCAGGCCTTCCTCTGCGGGGTAAATAGCACTTGAAGGACAAACCTTAACGCAGTTCCCGTCTCCGACACATTTTCGCGGATGCTCCATTATTTCCGGAGAGTATAACTGTGATTCCGGATTGGCGCACCACTTGCATCTAAGGGGACATCCCTTGAAGAATACGATGGTTCTCAGCCCAACTCCGTCATGTATAGAACACTTTTGAACGTTGAATATCAATTTTCTTTCTCCTCACAATTTTCATGATTTATTTTCCATAATAAATGATACGCAACACTCATGCCAACTTCGTCATTTTCGCATAAGTCGGATTTTCAGCTTGGATTCATATCTGTGCCGCATGAATTTTCTCAACTTAATAGGATATATGTATAATTTTTTTACAGTTTCAAGGTTATGTGCGATAATTTTACACATCCCAGCTTTCTCTGTTAAGAATATTGTATAAGGTTTTGCGGGATATCATCAAAAGCTCCGCTGCCCTTTTCTTATTTCCTTCGGTATGCTCCAGAGTTTTTCGTATCAGAATCTCCATAAGCGTTTGCTGGGTTTCATGAATTCTCTTTGACAGCCTTGAGTCATCATCATCCCCAATCTCTTGTACAATTGAATTAAGATACTCCTGATATACCTTATAAAATAATTCTGCAGTATTTTCTGCCCCTTCGGGCACGTCCTCCATTATTGGCTCCAATGCCAACTGGCTTGGGTCAATGCATCTCCTGAGAGTTTCTTCTGAAATAGTATCACTTCCCGCTAGAATACTGGCACGATTTAGAACATTACGCAGCTCACGCACATTTCCAGGCCAGGCATGGGCTTCCAGAACTTTTTTGGAAGCTTCGCTCAATTTTTTTGCACCTGAAGAAGCGGGATCTTTTCCCTGTGCCAAAAGCGCTTCAGCAAGCAGTAAAAGGTCCTCCTTTCTGTTGCGAAGCGGAGGAATATCGACATTTAATACGCCAAGGCGGAAGTAAAGATCATCACGGAAGAAGCCATCCTTTACCATCTGCCTTAAGTCCCTGTTTGTTGCCGCTACTATACGTACATCTACTGGCAGGCTCTGATTGCTGCCGATTCTGGTAACAGTCATAGTCTCAAGAACACGAAGCAGTTTTGACTGGAAATGATAAGGCAGCTCACCAATTTCATCCAGAAAAAGCGTGCCGTGATTTGCAAGTTCGAACTTACCAATATTTCCATTTTTTGATGCACCGGTAAACGCCCCGGCAACATATCCAAACAATTCGCTTTCAATGAGATTCTCAGGAAAGTTGGCACAGTTGATGGCAATGAAAGGTCCTTTTCTCCTCGGACTGTAATTATGAATTGACTGGGCAAAAAGTTCTTTTCCAACTCCGCTTTCACCTGTAATCAGCACGCTAAATGAAGACTTTGCATATTCCTTTGCTACGTGAATCTGTTGCTGCATCTTCCTACTGGATCCAATGATATCATCAAAGGTGTAGTCTGCAGACAAGCCTACAATTTTACGAGCAGTCTTTACGTCCTGCTGTCTGGAACGCGTAATTTCCACAAGACCCTTTACTCTCCCATTTTCATCTTTAATGGGATACATATCATTTGACACTAATCTGGACGGCTCCCCGCTCTTGGTGAACTCCAGCCGGATTTCCCAGTCAAGAGCCTCCTTGCCTTCAGCGAGGACATCAAACATCTTAAATCGCCCAGAGGACGTTTTTTCAAAACTTCTAAAGTTTAGCCCGAATTCTTCTGTAATGTCGGTGATCTTCATCCCAATTGGTTTTTCTTTAACCCTTATGTGGAAATCATCATAAAACCTTCTATTGGCGAAGAGAAGTCTTGCTTCCTCATCGTAAACTGAAATTGCATTACCTACTACATCGAGAGATTTCAAAATCTTTGCATTCTGCTGCTCATTTGTAGCAATTGAGGCCAGTGCTCCCGACATAAGAGATTGTATCTCTGCAGCTGCAGGATTATTAGGTTCTGACAGTAATAAAAACTCTTCGCTGCACTTAAATTCTGTCAGTTCAGGACATATTTTCTTACGTTCTTCCGGAAGAATAAAACGACCTGAAAGGGTTTCATCTTCTACCCCATTGTGCAAAAAAGACAATACTCTTCCGCCTGTTGTGGTAAGCACAATCAGAGGAAGACTATGTTTAGTCTGCTTTACAAAAACTTTGAAAAGATCATATGCCAATTGATTCTGTCCGCATATTAATATTGGAGTGCTTTGCAAAACGGCTTCTTTGAATTTTAATGCTATCTTCGTCATAGTACCTCCTTTAATACACTAATCGCATGTTATATTCTCCCGTTAAATAGGACTTCACATATAAACTTTTCTTGATTTGTTCAATTGAAAAAAGTAAATGCACCAAAGATATTGCGAAAAAATTGCAGCAGCCATGACCACGAAAGTGGTATTTACAATTTCCGCAAGAAGAAGATGTTTTTATCTGATTCCCTTTAATGCATTTACTTTTATATATAATCATTTTCTTTATTTTATCCAGGAATTCCGGTCATATTATCAGGATTAAAGACCCTTCTGAATGGTTCTTGCAATAATATTATCCTGGATTTCCTTGCCCAATTCGACAAAGTAGGCGGAATAACCTGCAACACGCACAACAATATTCTTGTATTTGTCCGGTTCCTTTTGTGCTGCAAGAAGAGTTTCATCATCCAGCACATTAATCTGAATGTGGTAACCGTGCTGTGCGAAGTGGGCGCGAAATACGGTTTCAATAATGTCCAATCCTTTTTCGCCCGATGCAATTGCCGGATCAAATCTTTGGTTCAGAAGCATACCGCTCTGTGGCAGCATCTCGTCACAACATGCCAGAGAATTTACAACAGCAGTGGGACCGTTTACATCCATACCAATCATTGGAGAAGCGTTGTCTGCAAGAGGTGTATGTGCAAGTCTGCCATCGGAAAGGGCTCCAACCTTTTTACCCATCTCGACATTATATACAACTGTCGCATGTAAACTTGTCCATTGTCCACCATGAGCATCCTTAAATCTATGTAACGAGTCATCTATTGTGTTAACTACATAGTATCCATATTTATCCACCTGTTCGATGTTATTGCCAAACTTCGGTGCTTTGTTAATTAACATCTGGCGCATGTTTTCCTTCCCTTCAAAATTGCTGTCAAGAAGGTCAGCCAGTTCTCCCATGGTCAGGTAATTTTTGTTAAATACGCACTCTTCTATTGCAGCGAAGGAGTCAATGGTATTTGCCATACTTGCAATGGAAACCGTCGTGTAGTGATGATCCGAACCTTTTTGCTGAAGCACTTTACCCTTTTCAATACAACCCTGTGAGAAACAGGAGGCTGTAATGGTAGGGAACATAACTCCATGTGCCCCAATTGTGGCATTATGCATTCGAATCAGTTTTTCCATGAAGAAATCAAGCTGGGTTTCAAATGCCCGCTTAACATCATCTATGCACTTGAAGTCTTCTGCCTTGCCCGTCTTTGGTCCAAGCTGCTTGCCGGTCAATGGGTCAACACCATCATGGAGCGCAATTTCAAGAACCTTATTTGTATTAAAGTTTCCGGAGTTGCTCTGAAAATCAGTTTTTCCAAGTACAATCGGTTCAATGCATCCGCAAATACCCCAGTTGCGTGCTTCCTTAAGTGTGAATCCCAGGCTGAGCAGATAGATAATTGCCGAATCATCATTATAGAATGCAGGATGACCGCCGGTGTCTCTGGCTGCTCTAATTGCAAGGCGAAAAGTTTCCTCATTGACATTCTGATGATAGCGGAAGGATATGCAAGGCTCATCTGTCTGTAGATTCAGCAAACAGCGCAGGAAAATGTCAGTCACTTCATTACATGCATCTTTTCCGTCTTCCGTGACGCCGCCAAGCATAACATGCATCCAGAGCGGACAGCCGGGAACTGCAATAGATTCCTTATACTGGCGTATATTCCAAAGTTCCGCAACCTTCAGCTTAAACTCATGAATAAGCTCCTGGAAATAAACTTCATCTTTTCCTTCCGAAGATTCTTTCTGCCAAAACGGATAAGTGTACTGGTCAAATCTGCCCAGACAATGATCTCCGCCTACTGCTTCAAGGCAGATGCAAAGATGAGTAAGCCATACCATCTGACATGCCTGCTGGAAAGTCTGTGCCGGATGTTCCGGAACAGTTCTGCAGTTTTCTGCCATGGTAAGAAGCTCCTGTTTTCTCTTTTCATCCGCACATTCTGCGGCCTGCTTTTCGGCAAGGTCTGCATAGCGATGTGAAAAATTGATGATGGCCTCCATGACAATAATCATGGCTTCCCAGTTCACCCTCTTTTCCATATCATACACATCATTACACTGGAATTCAGCAATATTCTTCTTGCATTCATCAATGTAATGGCGGTACCCCAATTTGATCAGGTTATCATAATCAGGGGAGTGATTCATCGTAGATTGATTTGAAACACCGTGGGTGAATACCAGTGCATCCAGCATCTCTTTAACGTCCGGGGCTTCAAGTGAAGAAGCGTAATCGCCGAATGTCTGTCCCCGCCACTTAGTTACTATTTCTTTTAATTCTGTTTTTTCTTCTTCGCTGTCAAACTTCAGATGATCTGATATTCTGCAGTCAAGGGTATCGAAATCATCGTATAACCATTTGGTGGCTTCAGGATGAAGTGGTACAGCCTGAAACTTATCTCCGGCATGTCCTACAATCTGAGAATCCCCATCAATAAAGATTTTTTTGTTCTCAAGGAAAAAAGCAAAGGCTTTTGCTCTTTGAATAACAAAATTATCCATGGATGGTTTGCTATAGAATTCTGTCATCAGCTTAGCCCGATCCAGGTCGATTGTTGGAAACGTATTTCTCACCTTGTCATTTAGACGTTCGATCCTTTCTGTTAACATATTTACTTCCTTTCCATTTCAAAGATGTTTTCATATTTTATCTTCGTTAATTGTCTTCTAGATGAGTCCCAGTTCAGCCAGCACATTCTTAACATATTCTTCATCAGTATTAGTATCTTCTGCCAGGAAAGTGATATCTGCTGCAGTAGGAGCCTTGTCCTTTGTGCGGACAGCCGACTTCTTAATCAGCCCCTTTCTCAAACGATGGAGATCTTCTTCCTTATAGTGGAAAAGTCCTGCATTTGCGGGCAGGATGATATTAGTTCCCGGTATATCTTCTTTTGCAGGATTTCCGAATCTGATTTCAATTCCGTTATCTCTCGCAAAGGACAGCTGTGGCTGAATGTGTTTTCCTGCACCAGTGTACTCGGTCTCAGAAACAACAATGATCTCATCTTCAGGAAGTTCCATAGCCAGGGCAAAAGCAGCAGCCAAAGCCGTGTTTCCCGCTGGGCCTCTTTCGATTCCCTCCAGTACCGCAAGCATCTCAGTCATGAACATAACCTCTCCCTGGGATGTGGTAACATAGCGGTCCATATATCTGAGCGGACGGGCAGCACTTCTTGGAATGTCACCTGTATCTGGATTCATTGCATGGGGAACGCCAAATCCGGTATGCCCTGTCGTACATGACTTAAGGTTAAACTGATTGTCTGAAGCCATTGAAAGACCTGTCAAATCAATGGATGCTCCGATAATCTGAGTGCTTTTGCAGCCTGCTCTTCTTACTCCTCTTGCACAGCCTGTAATCATTCCGCCACCTGCATATGTACATACAACCATTGCAGGATCCTTGCCACATTTTTTGCGAATTTCTGTGCCTATTTCATAGCCTAAAGTCTCAACACCGGCAATACCAAATGGTGAGTACAGCGAAGCATTGAAATAACCTGTATCTTCCATTACAGAAAGATGTTCATAAAACAATTCCGGTCCAACAGTAAGCTGAATGACTTCTGCTCCCATTGCCTCGCACTTTCTTGCCTTTTCAACGATTTCAGGCTGTCCTACCCTGCGGGAGTCATAGCATTCCTGAACAATGATCGATTTTATTCCTCGCATTGCAGCCTGAGATGCTACTGCAGCACCATAATTGCCGGAAGTAGCAGCAATAACGCCTTCATAGCCCAGCTTTTTTGCATGAGCTACTGCAATGGAAGCTCTTCTGTCCTTAAATGAACCGGACGGGTTAGCCGCCTCGTCCTTTGTAAAGATTCTTGCGCCATATCCAGGTTTTGAATATTTTCTTGCCAGCTTAGTGATATTTCTCAGTTCCAGCATCGGAGTGTTTCCAACGCCTACCTCAGTCTGCATCTCCTGAATTTCTTCCAGGCTATATGCCGCAGCTTTCATCAAAGCTTCATAATCAAATGCAATTAATCCGCTTTCAAATTCGTTATAGTCCAGACCCAAGCTCTTTTTCATAATCTCCTCGGATCTTTCCATTACAGAATCGTAATCTTTTGCCAATGCCATTATTCCTCACCTCCGAACATTTCTTCTCTGAGCATGTTATCAATTTCAATGATCTCGGACACAAACTTTCCATAGCTGTGGGTATAGTACGAACCGACTTCAATCATTGTTCCTTTTTCTTCTCTTCCTGTTGCAGTTTTAATCGTTACAACATCACCGATTTCTGCAGTTTCATCAAGAAGCTGCCCCTTAGTCCACATTTCAAGATCACATTTCCTGGTGTCATCAGGAATTCTGGCCGTTCTGTCGCTGGCCTTCAATACTACGTTATGAATGCGAACCCATTCACCTTTCTTTGCCATTTTGTCCTCCTTTTTCTAATCATTATTTTAAGCCTGAGCAATGCTCCTGATAAGTTTCACCGCCTTAGAGACGGGAAGCATCTATGTTCATACAATGATAAACTTTTTATTCTGTCAGAAATCATTTTTACACCTCTTTCAACTTTCTCAGAAATCTATCCCCATGGTATTGGTAAGATAATAAGCAAAAAATATGCCAACGGCTTATTCTTTTATACGTTGAAAAATCGTAATTACGTCTCCCCTGTTTTTCACGGTCGCTGTTTATGTGTGTATTAATTTTACACCGCGTGTAAAAACAATACACTTGTACGGCTTAGTTCCTTTCGAACATCAAATTCTTTTGGCATAAATATTGCTATAATTTATTTAAGACTATTATTATTCTGGAACGATGGAGGTATAAACATGAATGCAAAAAAAATATTCCGGACTGTAGAAACACACACATTGGGACAACCTACCCGAAACATTATCGGCGGTTTTCCTCATGTCCCCGGTAGCACCATGGCCGAAAAATTTATTTACATGAAAGAGCACGAGGATTGGTTCCGCACACTTATGTCATATGAACCAAGGGGAAATGATTATATGTCATGTACACTTGTTACTGAGCCCTGCACTCCGGGAACCGATGTCGGCGTTCTCTATTTTGAGACCAGCGGCTGGCTTCCAATGTGCGGACACGATACCATCGGTCTTTCCGTAGCTTTGATAGAAACAGGCATGGTAACTGTCACCGAGCCAATTACAACTATTAATCTGGATACCGCCGCAGGTGTCATCAAAATTGAAGCAAAAGTTGAAAACGGTTCTGTAAAGGAAGTCTCCTTTGCCAATGCCCCTGCCTTTGTTCTTCGGGAAAATCTCACCGTCGAAACGAAAGATTACGGTAAGCTTACCATGGATGTAGCATGGGGCGGCAATTTATATGCCATAATGCCAGCCGAATCAATTGGAATCACAATCGATCCAAAAAATACTGCTGAAATTATACATGCCGCACAGTCAATCGCATGCGATATCAACAGACAGGTAGATTTCCATCATCCTGATCTTCCCTTTGTCTACGAGGTCACTCATGTTGAGTTTTACGGTCCGCCAAAAAATCCGAGAGCAGATATTCAGAATACTGTTGTCGCTCTGCCTAAAACAGTGGACCGTTCCCCTTGCGGCACTGGCACTTCCGCAAAATCAGCTGTTCTTTATCAAAAAGGCATGCTGAGAGTTGGTGAATCTTTTGTGCACGAAAGCATCATCGGATCCTGTTTCCGCTGTGAGATTGTCGAAGAAACTGAATTTGCAGGATTTAAGGCCGTAGTTCCAAAGGTAACCGGCAACGCCCATATCCAGGGCTTTGCAACATGGATTCTCGATCCTGACGATCCGTTCCCGAAAGGCTTCCTTCTTGTATAAGCACAGATTAACTAAATCAATAGGCATTACCGACGAATCCGACTTACGTATGATTGCAAATACCTGCCTCATATCCAGCACCTCGTTCCGTCCTTTGACTCACGATGAAATATACGATATTTATTTAGAAAGTCTGTAGAGAAAAAATAGAAGTAACTGCTCAGCAACTTCACTGGCAAACAAAACTACTCCCTTCCAGGCGAACAAGTGAAATAAAAAAAACTTGTCGCTGGGAAGGGAGTAGATTCATCTCTAAAAGAAAAGTCGCCGGGGATAAAAAGATACTGCTAGCCTATCACATCAGCCATTGTATACATTCCTGTGTCTTTGCCCTCCATAAACTCAATCGCTCTGCAGGCACCAATTGCAAAGCATCTTCCTGTATATGCCTGGTGTGTAATTTCTATTCTTTCATCAATTCCGCCAAAATAGATGGTGTGTGTACTAGGAGAATCACCCATCCTTCCGGAATGGAATTCAATCTGCGAAACTTCCATGCCGGCTGCCCCTGCAATAGCTTCTCCCATTTCCAGAGCTGTTCCGCTAGGTGCGTCAAGCTTATTTCTGTCGTGAATATCCATGACTTCGATATCGCAGGAATCGGCAAGATTATCAGCCGCAAATTCCAAAATACGCATCAGCACGTTTACCATAAAAGATGTGTTGGCCGCTTTCAAAACAGGTATCATTTTGCTGGCTTCTTCAATTTTCCTGTTCTGTTTTTCCGTGAATCCGGTGCTTCCTTCCAGCAATGCCTTGTTATGTGCAAGGCATACCTCCAGTACTTCCATCGCAATTTCCGCCCCGGAAAAGTCCACCACCATATCGCATTGATCGATCACAGCTTCCAAGTCATCATATACCATTACCCCGCAGATCTCGGTTCCGATATAATCTCTCCCTTTGGGTCCGATAGCTCCGACCACTTCAATGGTGTCGCATTTCACAGCTTCTTCCAGAATCAAGGAATCCATTTTGCCTTTCGGCGCCGTAATGATTACTTTTATCATCTGTCTTCTCCTCCTGTTCATTATTAAGAAAAAAGGCTGACTCCATGCAAAATGCATAATCATCAGCCTTAGTCCAACATTTCTATTAGTTTTTTTGTGTATTTTATTAGCTATTATGCATGTTTCCTTGCCATATATGTATCATTTTCAGCAACATCCTTGAAGCCGTCAGCCCAATCGATCATAACCTGATCAAGTCCTTTGACTGCGTTTTCAATCCATGTAACTACACAATACACTACCAGAGCTGCAAGCGGTCCAACACCCATTCCGGATACCCAACTGAGTCCCAAAGGTACAGTCCATATTACATACATTGCAGGTCCTGCAATTGACGACAAAATTGCTGCCAACTTAGTTCCCTTCTTTGTCAGAACACCACCATAAAGAGGCATAAATACAGCGCTTCCTATCCCTGACAGACCAAGGTAAATGAAAATCTGAAGGAATGCAGGTGGGTTAACCATGTTGAATAATAATACAATCAGTGCACAGATAACAGTCGCATACCGGGTTACGCGTACCTGTTTTTCAGGCGTCGCTTTCTTTGAAAGACCACCGTAGAGGTCGCGTCCGATAGACTGTCCTATAACCAGAAGAATTGAAGTGGCTGTTGATACGATTGCAGAGAAGAATCCTATCATACATACACAAGCAAGAATCGGCGGCAACAGCTGAGACGACATTGTTACGGTCAAATAATCTGCTTCTGCATCTGGGAAAATAACTCTTCCGCAAAGTCCGCAGATGAACATAAGATTGAACAAGAATCCGGTAACCATGGAAATCATGGAAAACTTTGCAACATCTTTCTTATGTACAGCTGGAAGTGCCAAATACCTTGAAGTGATATGGGGTGCGCAGAACATAATAGTGCATCCCCATGTTATAAGGCTGATAATTCCCATCCAGCCAACGACGGTTCCGTCTGCCTGAGTTGGTCCAGCTTCAGAAATGTAAAGAGCTTCTGGCCACTTGTCAGCCAGTGTAGCCTCTAGCGAATGCATGCCGCCAACCTTATAAACCGCTACAACTACCATCATAACACACATAACTGTCATGAAGCATCCCTGGAAGAAGTCTGTCCATGCTACTGAACGAAGTCCTCCAGTATTCACGTAGAATACTACAACAGCTAACATTATGATTAGGCCAACCTTAAACGGAATACCGGTATATGTTTCCAGAAGAGCTGCCGCACCCTTGAACTGGGATACCAGCATGAACAGGAAGCATATAGTAATAACAATCGTCAAGTAGTACTTAAGGAATGGGCAACGATAACGATCGCCAAGATATTCGGTTAAGGTCAACGAACCATACTTTTCTGCCTGAACACGCATCTTTCTGATAACAATATATCCAGGAAGAACCAGTCCCGGAACAACGCCGACAACAAGCCAGAAATAAGGCCAGCCGATTGTAGACATCATACCAGGGTCTCCGATGAAGGATCCTGCTGATACCGCAGATGCCGCATATGACATTGCAAGTACAATCAGAGGAGTTGATTTTCCACCGAGGAAATACTCAACTTCAGCACCAGTACCACCGGATTTGTTTTTTCTGCCGGCCCAAACACCGACATATAATAAGAATCCCAAGAATGCAACAAGGAATATCCACGCCATTACACGTAGGCTATTCATATTTTTCACCTCACTTAAAAATTAAACAATTACTTAATACTATTTAGTCGCCGCGCTTGCTGCATCTCTTTCTTTTCTTTTCTTAACATTCTGTGCAGCAAGTTCAGCAAGTCTACGGTCAAGATCATCCTCATCACTTGGATTCTTTCCGAGCCACAGGATGGTGACAACAATACAGATTACCATAGTAAGAGCTGTAATACCGATAAAAAACAACCAAGTAGGCATATTGTGTCTCCTTTCTTTATGATAACGGCTGCTCACCGCTCTACCAAAATATCGGTAAGAGCAGCAATAATTTTAGTTGACATCAAAATCTTCATTGACAAGCTGATAAATTCAGAGTTATAATCACTGACTTCCGATGCCGCATTGAACGTTCAATACAGACTTTATATCATCTCGTTTTCTATTTGTCAACGGTTTGCCGAGTAGATATTTTACACACAAGTTTGAATTATTATTAAACACTGAATTTTCATTAAAGAGTATAAATGTAATAAGATGTCAATTAATAGTTTTATTTACCAAAAATTAATTAATTTACTGTTTATTTATAGATTTTCTTCAATTTAATGTTAGATATTTTTCAATTTGGCACATAACTTGCGACTATATAATACTGGATAGTTATGCGTACCCCAGAAGGCGTTGTCCTTGGGCACTTGCCCTTGAGAAATAAGGAAAACAAAAAAATAGTGGGTATTTTTTACCCACTTGATAGTGACGAATATCTGGGCGCTCTAAATTATCGTGTGGGTAGAAAAATATACCCTCCATGTATCATGATTATCTTGTCAATAATTCAATGTTACATGAAGGGAGGACTGCGTTATTCCTAATATTGAATTTATCAAAACGTTGCTAAATGTCACTACCTCTGATATTGCAAAATGCGATATCAGAATGGAAGAGGATGCTGTCCGTTATGAAATTACTCTGGTAAGAAAACCGATGTTCTGTCCTGTATGTGGAGGCTCGATGATAGGTCATGGACATAAGCTGAGGATCATCAATCACCCCCGAGACTTCAGCCAGTCCACGGGGCAGGTGTTCTTTTTGTGCCCAACGGTAGTTCTACCTTTCTTATCTTTGATAATATATCTATTGTATGACAACAAATATAAGTTGACAACAGGAATGACAATAGATATAATAAGGGTAGATAAAATTGACTGGAAGAACGTGTAAATAATAAGAAATGAGGAAATGAAATGAGCAAAAAAATTGTTTTCTGCGGTGGCGGCAACATGGCAGAAGGAATAATGCGAGGGCTGCTTCAGAATGGAGTAAATCATCCTGAAGACATTACTGTTAATGAATTGGTTCCAAACCGCTGTGAATACTTGACGAAGACCTATGGCGTAACGGCGACAAGGGATGCAGAGGCATTAATTAAAGAAGCCCATATGGTAATCATTGCGGTCAACCCGCCCCAAGTGCCGACAGTCGCGAAGATGCTAAAACCGTTAATCAGCAAAAAAACGATCATCATGTCCATTGCAGCCGGTGTAACGATCTCATCTGTGGAAAATATCGCAGGCAGTGATAAAAAGGTTGTTCGCGTCATGCCCAACACCCTCAATCAGTCAGGCGATGGCTATAGTGCTGCCTCATTCAACGAAAATTGTACAGAGCAAGATCAAGCATTGGTGGATGAGGTCCTCAATGCCCTGGGACAGGTGATGCACATTAGAGAAGAAATGTTCAATACCTTTACTGCGTTCAGCAATGTAGGACCGATGTGGTTATATAAGATGACAGAGGCGTTGATTGACGCTGGTGTCTACATAGGCTTCAGCCGTACCGATGCCCGCAATATTGCAATCAAAAACATGGCAGGCGTTGCAGGCGTCCTGGAAATAACCGGTGAGCATCCGGCTGTTAAGGTGGATCAGATGACTTCACCTGGCGGAACAACCATCGAAGGATTGAGAGTGCTGCAAGAAGAAGGATTTTCTACAGCAATCATGAGATCAGTCATCGCTTCATTTGAAAAAGTAAATGCATTTGAATAAACAAATACCATCCTTAAGGCTGCCATTTGGCGGCCTTTTATTTTACAAAGAAAAAAGAACTGCCCATTGCTATGGAACAGTTCCTTCCTATCTATTATTTATGATTTTTGATTTTACAGTCCTGTCTGTATCGTTCTTTCGATGATGTTTTCCTGAATGTTTTTCTCCAAGTCGACGAAGAAAGCAGAATAGCCTGCAACTCGAACCAGCATGTTGCGATAGTTTTCCGGATGTACCTGTGCATCTCTCAGAGTCTCGTTATCCACGACGTTGATCTGCATGTGGCTGCCCTTCATTTGGAAGTGTGCCTTTAACACCGTTTCCACGATGTCAATTCCCTTTTCACCTTTTACAATCTGTGGATCAAAGCGCTGGTTCAGCAGCATTCCGGCCTGTGACGCCTCCTGATTGATAGAATCCAGGGATTTCACGACAGCGGTTGGTCCACATGTATCACAGCCGATCATCGGGGAAGCATTATCTGAAAGCGGTGTAAAACCATGTCTTCCATCTGGAGTGGCTGTAATATTTTTTCCAAGCTGTACATTGTAGGACTGGGTTGCACACACAGAGATGAACTTGCCGCCTCTTCCGTCCTTATACTTCTTTATTTCGGCATCGGCATTTTCAATTACAAACTGCGCGTACTTGTCAGCCTGTTCAATATCATTGCCATACTTCGGCGCTCTCTGTATCAATACCTGGCGAATATCTTCCTTATCCTTGAAGTCGCATTCCAGTGCATCCATCAACTCTGACATGGTCAGATATTTTTTGTTAAATACACACTCTTCAATTGCCGTAAAGGAGTCTGCGATATTCCCAAGGCCCGTTGTCGCCATAGCATCCCATCGATAGTCGGCTCCTTTGTCCTGCAGCAGCTTCCCTTTTTCAATGCAGCCCTGGGTAAATGCTGAGGCAAGCAGCGTCGGCATGGTATATGCGTGGGCAGATACCATTCTGTTAAACTTGCCGACAAAACGCTTGATGAAATATGCCTGCTGTGTTAAATACGCTTCTTTCAATTGTTCTATGGATGTAAAGTCTCTCGCATTTCCCGTTTCCGGTCCGATCTGTTTTCCAGTAACAGGATCTTTTCCTCCATAAAGAGTGATTTCAAATACCTTTATGGTGTTAAAGAATCCAAGCATGGACTGATAGTCTGAAAGACCTGGTACAATTGGCTCCGTACAGCCCAGCAGGCACCAGTTCCTCGCCTGCTCCAGAGTGAAACCGATATTTATAAGGGCCGGGATACTGTTGTTATCATTGAAGAACGCCGGATGGCTTCCTCCAGTTAATGCAACATTAATAGCAAGTCTGAAGGTTTCTTCATCCACATTGTCATGATATCTGAAGGAAACTGGCGGTTCCTTCGTCTGCAGATCTTCCATTCCGTGAAGTATCAGTCTGGTCAGATCATTGCATGCATCTGTGCCGTCTGCCTTTTGACCGCCCAAGGTCATCTGAATGTACAGCGCACATCCAGGGTATGCGCCGGATTCAAACTCGTCTCTAAGATACCACATTTCCTCGATTCTCAGTTTGAATTCATGGATGATATCCCCGATTTCCTGCTCAGAGACGCCTTGTTCCAAATCCTTTTTATAGAATTCGTACATATACTGGTCAAAACGACCCAGGGCATGGATATATCCCATATTTTCAATCATGATCGCATCATGGGTAAACAGGACAAGCTGGGCTGCCTGCAAGAAAGTCTCTGGCGGATTTTCCGGTACCATTCTGCAGTTTTCGGCAATGGTTTCATACATCTTCTTTTGCTCTGCATCACTACATGCCTTTGCCAGTTCCTCCGCCAGGTCAGCATATCTGTGAGCCATGACTATGACCGCTTCCATGGAAGTGATCATCGCTTCCCACTTCATTCTCTGATCCGTGTTTTCAATGGTCATATCATCATCTAATTTTGCAATCTGCGCCTTGCACTGATTGATATAGTAACGATATCCCCGTTTCACCAGATTCTCATAGTCAGGTGCATGGCACATGGTCGAGCATTGCTGTATTCCTCTGGTGAAGATTCCGATATCTACCAGCTCGTGTTCTTCTTCGGTCAAAAGCGCATCGGTATAGTCTCCAAAGGTATGGCCTTTCCATGTCTCTGCAATTTCCCTCAGTTCATCCTTTTCTCCCGGCATATACTGGAAGGGATCAAACTGGCGAGTATCAAAAGTTTCTACTGCCTCAGGCAGCCAATTCATCATCTCAGGAAACACCGGCACAGCATGGGTTCTGGACGCAATGCTTCCTGCTAACAGGGAATCCTCTTCAATATAGATTTCCCTTGTCTTCATCACTTTCATGAACAACTCGGCTCTCCTGCGAACATATGGCTCCACTGACGGCGTTTTATAAAACTCCGTCGCGATTCTGGCTCTGTCAAGACAGATCGTAGGGGTCGTGGTTCTGATTCTGTCACGTATTCTTTCAATTCTTGATGATAACATCTCTGCCTCCTTAGCATCCTGTTTGTATAGTTCTGTCGATAATATTATTTTGAATTTCTTCGCTCAAGTCTACGAAGTACGCAGAGTATCCGGCTACTCTGACAAGGATATTTCTATACTTATCCGGCTCCTCCTGCGCAGCCCGCAGCACCTTGTCGTCTAATACGTTAATCTGAATGTGGAAACCGCCTTTTAAGAAGTGTGCTTTGAACACGGTCTCTATAATATCCAGGCCCTTTTCACCTGCACACACGGTAGGGTCGAATCTCTGATTTAGCAGCATCCCGCTTGCCGGAACGAGCGGATCACAGCATGCCAGAGAGTTTACGACTGCAGTAGGGCCGTTTGTATCCATTCCCGCCATTGGAGATGCATTGTCTGCGAGAGGCGTCGTGGCCAGTCGTCCGTCTGGCGTCGCGCCGATCAGTTTGCCCAGTTCCACATTGTAAGCCTGTGTTGCAATGACCAGTGTGAACACACCGCCCATCGCGTCACGATACTTCTTTGCTTCTGTATCCAGTACATCCACAAGCCAGTAGGAATACTGATCCACCTCTTCGATGTCGTTGCCGAACTTCGGCGCCTTGTTCAGAAGCATCTGCCGTTTCTCTTCATGTCCCTCAAAATTGTGATCCAGCATGTCGATTAATTCGTCCATGGAAATGTATTTCTTCTTAAATACGCATTCATCTATGGCTTCTAAGGAGTCAATGACATTTGCCATTCCTGTAATTGCTATGGCCGTGTAATGATGATCCGAACCCTTTTGCTGTAAAAGCTTTCCCTTTTCCATGCAGCCAACAGCCAGGGTTGAGCCAGTTATGGTAGGCAGGGTGTAAGCATGGCCGGCCAAGGTTCTTGCGTACATGTCTACAAACTTGCTTAAGAAGAATTGAAGCTGTTTCTTAAATGCTTCTTTTACATCCTCAATATCCTTGAAGTTTCTAGGATCACCCGTTTTCATTCCCATCAATGTATCTGTCACATGGTCATATCCGTCATGAAGCATGATGTCAAAGATTTTAATCGGATTAAAATATCCCGGATTACTCTGGAAATCTGATTTTCCTAAAACATGTGGTTCTATGCAGCCGCAGATTCCCCAGTTCCGTGCTTCTTTCAGTGTAAAGCCAAGCTGAAGCAGGTAGTTGATCGCCGTATCGTCATTGTAGAAGGCCGGGTGTCCGCCCGTATCTCTTGCCGCTTTGATGGCCAGTCTGAAGGTCTCTTCATCAATATTTCGATGATAACGGAAGGAGATACATGGTTCGTCCGTCTGTAAATCCAATAAGCAGCGAAGGAATACTCTTGTCAGTTCATTACAGGCGTCTTTCCCGTTTTCTTTTACGCCGCCCAGGATGATGTGCATCCAAAGAGGACAACCCGGGTCAGCCACAGATTCCGCATAGCATCTGATATTCCACATCTCCATAATTTTCAGCTTGAACTCATGGATGATGTCGGCAAAAAATTCTTCCGTCTTTCCCTCAGCTGCTTCCTTTTCAAAGAACGGGAGCATATACTGGTCATATCTGCCCAGGTTATGGTCTCCGCCTGATACCTCTAAAGTAATGGCAAGATGATGGAACCATACAAGCTGTGTTGCCTGCAGAAAGGTCTGCGGAGGATTTTCCGGAACCGTGCGGCAGTTTTCAGCCATGGTGAGAAGTTCTTCTTTTCTCCTTGCATCTTTGCATTCTATGGCCTTCTGCTCAGCCAGATCAGCGTAGCGATGTGCCAAATTGATGATGGACTCCATGACAATGATCATGGACTGCCATGCGATTTCCTGCTCCATATCGTATACATCATTGATTTTATGGGCTGCAAGCTTTTCCCTGCATTCATCGATGTAATAACGATAACCCCTTTTGATGAAGTTATCATAGTCTGGCGAGTGATTCATAGTAGACTGATTGGATATGCCATGGGTCAGCACGCCTGCCTCGATCATTTTCTTTGTATCATCATCGATCAGACTGCTTGCAAAATCTCCAAAGGTGTTGCCTCTCCACTTCTTTACGATCTCCCATAAGTCCTCTTTATCCTTTTCTGAGCGGAAGGCCAGGTTGTCAGATGGTCTTTTGTCCAATGTATCAAAATCGTCGTAAAGCCATTTTGTGGTATCCGGATGTAAGATGACGGATTGCACGCGGCTGCCCTGATGGCCGGCAAGCTGCTCATCATCATCGATGAAGATCTCCATATTCTCCAAATAGTGTTTAAAAGCCTTTGCTCTTCTTAGAATATAGTTATCCATGGAAGGCTGGGCGTAAAATTCCGTGATTAATCTGGCTCTGTCCAAATCAATGGTCGGCTGGGTGTCACGAACTCTTTTGCTGAGTTTTTCGATTCTTTGTGAAAGCATAACGGGTCTCCTTTCCTTTCAATTAAGCGTTAATTGTTACTCCCTTATCCTTAAGCTCTGCCACGACGTAGTCTCTGTCACATTTGATTTCTGCCATAATGAACTGAATGTCTTCTTCAGTGGCTGAAGTCATATTGTGGTTGTTCACACAGTTCTTAATGTAAGATTTGTGCGCCTTATCCATATCATATGGCCGTGCTTTTATCATTGACGGATCCGCCGGGAACACCAGGTTCTGTCCCGGAACTTCATCATCGGGGCTACCGAATACAACATCCACGCCATTTGCCTTGGCAAAGGTCAGCTGCGGCATAGGGTGCTTGCCGGCACTTGTGTATTCCGTTTCCTGGACAACCAGAATCTGATCTTCATCCATTTGCTGTGCAAGGGCGAAAGCTGCTGTTAACGAAGTGTTTCCCGCAGGACCTCTTTCATAACCTTCCAGAACGGCTAGCGCCTGCGTAATATAGAAGAGTTCGCCCTGTTTGACAGTTACCAGTTCATCCATATATCTCAGCACTCTGGCTGCATTTCTCGGGCAGTCTGAGCGATCCGGCCAGGTAGTAAACGGTAAGCTGAAGCCAGTGTGGCCCGTTGTGCAGGACTTTCTATTGAAGTCTTTATTCGATGCCATATGCAGACCTTTTAAGTCGATACAAGCGCCGATGATTTTCGTTTCGATTGCACCCGCTTTGATCAGTCCTCTTGCCGTGCCAGTTAGGTTGCCGCCGCCTGCATTGGTGCAGACAACTGCTTCCGGGTCTTTTCCAAATTTTTCTCTGCACTGCATAGCCAGTTCATAACCTAAAGTTTCTACGCCTGCAATGCCAAATGGTGTATATAAAGATGCGTTAAAGTATCCTGTATCTTCCAGCAGGCTTAAATGAGTTGAAAACAGTTCAGGCCCTACTGTCAGCTGAACGACTTCTGCTCCGTAAGCCTCGCAGATTCTCTGTTTTTCCAGTATTTCCGGCTGACCGATTTTCTGATCGTCATAGCATTCCTGTACGACAATACATTTCAATCCCTGCATGGCCGCCTGAGATGCAACTGCCGCACCATAGTTTCCTGAAGTCGCAGCGATAACGCCCTTATATCCAAGCTTTTTCGCATGATGCACTGCGATGGAGGCTCTTCTTGCTTTAAAGCTTCCAGACGCATTGGCTGCCTCATCCTTTACGACGATTCTTGCGCCTTTTCCTTTTGGTGCATATTTTCTGGAAAGTGCTGAAAGATTTCTAAGCTCGATCAAAGGGGTATTGCCTACACCGTGATCTAATTGAATCTTCTGCATCTCCTCCATGGAATAGCCCGCTTCTTTCATCATTCTTTCGTAGTCAAAGCCTATTCCGGGTAACTCAAACTGCTCGTAATCAATCTGCATTGCATTTTTTATAATCTCATTTTTGCGGGCGTTTATTGCTTCATAACTCTTATCTGCTTTCACTAGTTTGCCTCCTCCATCAGTTCTTTTAATTGTAATTCTACTTTTAATAATTCGGGCTGGAAGTCACCATAGTCGTGTATGTATCTAGGATTTACCTCAACTAAAGTTCCGCTGGTTCTTCTTCCCGTTACAGTTACAATCTCCATGGCCTCTCCTATAACCGCCTCATGCCTCGCGATTCCTTTTACCCATAGTTTCAAATCGCAATTCTGCGTGTCTTCCGGGACCTGCGGTGCCCTGTGACCTGCTTTTAACACCGTTTCTTCGACTTGTACCCAGTCTCCTTTTTTTGCCGTTTTCATCTCATTCGCTCCTTTCGTTTGCTCACATATTATTTCACTATCATTTTCTCATTGTCTTTTATATAGAAACAGGTTTTATCTGTTCCATCCAGTACATCGTTTGCAGCCTTTACTAACTCTCTGATTTGAGATTCCTCCGGTGGATTCACATCACTTAACGCATACTCTCTGCCAAGTGCAGAATACTTGTTCACACCAAATTGGTGATACAAGAGAAGCTCATAGGATTTTATCTGGGGAATCTCTTTGATAAATTCCGCCGTGGAAGTGATATTATCCTTCGAATCATTAAGTCCTGGAATGACCGGCGTTCGTACGGTAATGTCCACCCCGAAAGCGGCGATCTTCTTGATATTTTTCAGTATCATTTCGTTTCCCGCACCGGTAAGCTGCCGATGCCTGTCTGAATCCATATGCTTTATGTCCAGGAACATGCTGTTTATATAAGGAAGCGCTTCCTTGAACTCGTCGTAATTTCCCGCGCCACAGCTTTCAATTGCAACGTCGATGCCTTTTTGCCTGCATGTCTTGGCGATTTCTGCAAGATACCTGGGGTGGGTCAAAGGTTCTCCTCCGGAGAAGGTGACGCCCCCTCCCATGATGGAATAAAAAATCTTGTCTTTTTCAATTTGCTTGTAAAGCTCTTCTATTTCATATTCTTGGCCTACCAGATACTTCGCACCTGCGAAGCAGTGTTCTGCACACTGAAAGCACTTAATGCATTTTTCTCTATCTATTCTAAGTCCGTCTTCTGCAGAGAAAATCGCATCTGCAGGACATACTTTGAGGCAGGCTCCGCATCCGATGCATTTTCCCTGGGACTCCATGATTTCCTGACCATAGTCCTGGGATTCGGGATTTGCGCACCATTTGCATCTAAGGGGGCATCCTTTAAAAAACACCAGGGTTCTCAGTCCATGACCATCGTGTATAGAGCATTTTTGGATATTAAAGATCATTATGATTCCTCCACACTATCTTTGGTTATCTCTTCATTTATACATTTACATATCGCAAAGGCCGTGCCAACTTTATCTGCCGTTTTTGAGGATTTTTAAGCATTTTCCCTGGAATTTGAGCCATTTTGCTGGGCAAAATCTGTTGAAAATCTACAAATCACTGCTCTTTCGTACCATTTTTGTTACGCTCCGTTTTTTGAATTGCGGTTTTGTCCTGGCAAAACAGCGAAATACAAGCATCTTGCATTTTCTTTTGTGAACTTGAGATTTTTCGTATCAAAAACGATACGTTCTTCGTTTAAAATTCGTACCTTTTTTGATACATTCCTGCGAAATGATACGCAAACATAGCCTATATGAGGCTTTTTTTGTTTGGTTCAATTCTTGCATATATCTAAGCTTAGGAAAAACTATCAGATGGAGGAAAGAAATGAAAGCAAGAAAAATGTTTAGAACGGTTGAAACCCATACATTAGGTCATCCTACTCGTAATGTGGTCAGCGGATTCCGTCATATACCCGGCAAAACCATGACTGAGAAATTTACGTATATGAAGGAGAATGAAGATTGGTTTCGTAAAATCCTGGCTTACGAACCTCGCGGGAGCGAAATCATGTCATGCACCATCATCACGGAGCCCTGTACCCCTGGTACGGATGTAGGCGTCCTTTATTTTGAAGCAAGCTGCTGGCTCCCAATGTGCGGCCACGATACGATGGGCGCAGCGGTTGCACTCATCGAGTCTGGCTTAGTCGAAGTAACCGAGCCGATTACAAAGATCAGTCTTGACACGCCTGCCGGGATCGTTGAAGTCGAAGCAAAAGTTGAAGACGGCGTTGCAATCGAAGTTTCATTCATTAACGCCCCGGCTCTCGTGTTAAACCGAAATGTCGCAGTTGAAACAAAGGATTACGGTCGTCTGACTGTCGATATCTCTTGGGGAGGAAATGTGTATGCAATCCTTCCCGCTGCCGCCGTCGGAATAGAAATTGATCCCGGCAATGCGAGCAAATTGGTCGAAGCAGCAAACTCCATTGCTGACGATATTAACGCACAGGTTACAATTCAGCATCCAGAGCTTGACTTCGTTGACCGGGTTACCCATGTAGAATTCGCAGGTCCCCCAAAGGGAGAGGGTGCTGACATCCAAAACTGCGTAGTCGCACTGCCCAAGGTAGTTGACCGTTCGCCATGCGGCACAGGCACTTCGGCAAAGGCTGCCCTTCTCTTTGAAGAGGGCAAGCTAAAAGTAGGCGACTCCTTTCAGCACGAAAGTATTATCGGCTCCCAGTTTCGATGCGAGATTATAGAGGAGACAACCGTTGGCGGCATCAAAGCCATTATTCCCAAGGTCACCGGCAATGCCTGCGTGATGGGCTTTGCAACCTGGGTGCTGGATCCCAAAGACCCATTTCCAGAAGGGTTCCTTTTAGGTTAAACCAGGGGTTCAGCCTCCCGGCTGCAAAAAAAAGAGCGAAGCAGTAAAACCGCTTCGCTCTTTTTGTAATTACTTATCTTCCTTTTTCTTTGTTCCCTTCATTGCTACAGTCATGTAAAAGATTGCAGATCCAAAGGTAATCGCTAGACAGAAGATTAAACTGGCAATCCACATAATTTACCTCCTCTATACTTCATCCATGATTCTTTCAGGGATCTCAGGGAATTCTTCCTTATCAGGGTCATAGTAAACGCCAATGGTGTCTTTATTAAACTTCTTCGCAAAGAAGTATGCCACTACAAATCCGGCTGCCCACTGGAAAAGAAGGGTTCCCACACTCTCAGTTCTGAACGGGTTCCACCATTGTTCATCCCAGCCAATGGCGTCTTTCAGCCAGACGAGCAATACGACGCCTGATACGATCGGGGCAATATAGCCGGCTTTGATATCAAAGGCCCTCGTAATTTTTCTGTCGCTGACTGGGTTGATGAACTTTTCGCGCATCTTTCTTGCCCCAAATTTCATAGCGAGAATCCCTGAGAACATACCGCCAATGAAGATGCCGAAACCCCATGTCGTGTCTTGATTGGTAAGAATGTCCTGATTCATAAAGCTAGGGAATCCAAGCAATACCTGGAAGAAAATAGCTCCCGCGATGCATTTTTTACGACTCCATCCCATGTCGATGAAGGGACCTGCGAATACTGTCGTTACAGCGATAATCGATGTAAAGGCTGCAAAAGCCAGCGACAGGAAGAATAAGGTTCCGATCACTCTTCCCATCGGCAGGGTTTCAAATAAATTTGTCAGTCCGACAAAGGTAACTCCGTTGTTTCCTGACTGCGCCAGTTCTAACGCTTCTTCTGTACTTCCTGCAAATGTGAAGATACATGGAAGAACGACCAGGGTTCCCAGCATAGCGAAAGAAATGTCGCCAAATCCTTGTACATTGGTATTTACAACGATATCCTCTTTCTTGGCGGAATACTTGGATAACGTCACACAAAGCATCGTACCGGAACCAAGTGACCAGAAATCCTGTGTTATGGCCTGAATCCAGATATTTGCATTGAGCAATTCTGAAAATTCAAATCCAAAGGAATATTTCAGACCTTCAACGGCGCCTGGCTGCGTCATAGAGTAACAAGCAAGCCCTACCAAAATGACAAGCATAATCGGAACGATGAACTTTGCTGTCTTTTCCAGGAATCCTTGTCTGTTTGTACAGAAAAATACCAAGGCCATGGGAACAAGCCAGCATACCGCTGTTCCCCAATCTGCCGAAGCAACATTGGTAAAAAGCTCCAGTTTATCTTCGACGCCAAAATAGCTTCCTGTGATTGACATAAACAGATAGCGAACGACCCATGCAAGGATTACCGTATAATTGCAATGCATCATAAAATAGCACAGTGTCGCAAAGGTTCCCATAATCGTCCATTTTGAACCAAGCAGGTCACGAAAGGCTCCAGGTGCAGAGTGACGTGACGCACGCCCTGCAAAGTTCTCAACCATGACAAGTGGAATCGCAATAATCAGCAGCGATACGACTGCCGCTATCACAAAAGCTCCGCCGTAAGTGCAGACGAGGCGAGGGAAACGCCAGAGATTACCAGTCCCTACACTGCCTCCTACCATGACCATCAGCAGGCCAAACCGGGACGAATATCCGTCCTTCTTTTTGTTCAGTGTTTCCATTTTTTCTCCTTTCTAAATCAATCGCAAAGTTAAAGAACGTGTGCTCAAATCAAGAGAAGTTCTTATATTCTCTCAAATTTTAAGCCAACATTAACAACCGCAAAAAATATGCCAATTTTATACCCTTTTTTTGATGGAATCCAATGAGATTTTTCGAAAAATCGGACGATAAACAGGCAGGACACTACCAACGCGTGCCAATTCTAATACACGATTCACTTTTAATATGTTGTTTCCTCGGAGGAAATCTCTCCAAAAAAACAGATACGCACCATTTATGGCACATGTTATCCTTTTTTTGTGCCAAAAGAATTACAATTAGCTATTATCTTTCCTGAATATATGGTACAATGCAGTTCAAAGCAGTTTCTCCACGTCAAGCTTTATGAATCTATTTTTAGGAGGGAATTCCATGAAGTCCACAACTGATAATAATGTTGCAATGCTTAATGAACGTTATTTCTTAAAATGCCTCGACTTTGCACAAAACCCCATTGTGATCTGGGGAGAGAAAACAGAACTGTTATTTGCCAATACTGCATTTTGCAATTTATTTCATATACCTTCACGAGAAAAAGCTATCGGCACCACCCTCGCCGACATCATGAGAAAGGGGAAAATCAAGGCTATCCCGGTGGGTTTGAAACGTCCTGGGCTCAAGGTACCGGAAGTGCTGCAGAGCGGCATCGAAGTTCTCGATTGGAACGTATACCTTGAATATGAGCGGTCGCCAAATGAAAGACAGATTTTATCGACTGATATGTACCCGATCAAGGACGCCGCGGACAATGTAACCGGCGTCATTGAAATTTATCGTTCACACGAGCAGGAAATCAAGAGCGCCCGTAAGATCATGGGGCTTTCTGCGGGATACGACTTTAACTCCATCATCGGATACAGTCAGGCGATCAGGGATAAAATCAATATCGCCAAACAATTTGCAAAAAGCTCCGCAAACGTTCTGGTTACAGGAGAAAGCGGTGTCGGAAAAGAACTCTTTGCACAGGCGATCCATAATCACAGTTCAAGAAGCAAGGGACCTTTTGTCGCTTTGAACTGTGCCAGCTTTCCATCAGAACTGATCGAAAGTGAACTCTTTGGTTATGTAGAGGGTGCTTTTACTGGAGCCTCCAAACGCGGACAGACAGGAAAAATAGAACTTGCCGACGGCGGTACCCTATTCCTAGATGAAATAGGCGAACTGCCTTACTACTTCCAGCCCAAGCTCTTGCGAGTGCTTGAAACGTGGACAATCACCAAGGTCGGTGACAGCAAGCCAATTCCAGTAGATGTGCGTCTTGTCGCTGCAACAAACAGAAATTTGGAAAAGATGGTAGAAGAGGGCCTCTTCAGAAGTGATTTATATTACAGGCTTCAGGTACTGAATGTAGAAATCCCCCCACTCCGAGATCGAAGGGAGGACATCGTTCCTCTGGCTGAATATTTTCTGGAGCAGTTTGCATCTGACGGTAAAAATCAAGCTAAAACTCTCACCAATGAGGCAAAAAGACTTCTCGCAAACCATCTATGGCCCGGAAATGTGCGAGAACTGAAAAACGTAATCAACCGCATCGCGATTCTTTCTCCTGATCCTGTCATAGATGCCGGCTTTCTTGAAAGCATACTTCCCGTTAGAAAAACTCCTCTCGTAAGAAACACGCCAGAAGCAAGCCCAGGCGACACGGATGAGCGCAGAATTCAGCAGGCAAAAGAAGCGATCCAAAGCGCCAATGTGGATTTAGTGCACCTGGCTCTGGAGATTACTGGCGGAAAGCGGAAAGAGGCTGCTGATTTAATCGGGGTGTCCCGCAATACCTTTTATCGGATGATGAAAAAACACGAACTCTTATGATTAAGAAAAATCAGTCACTTCAAAAGTAAGACGGGTATATAGATAGATTTCACCGCCTATTCCGTTAATGGATGCAGTTTTGTCATAACGCTGTGTGTTGATCCTCGGATTCACAGCTCCTGCATTCAACGCGCGGTCCGTAAGCCAGGGATTCATAAACTCACATGCATAATCGACGGCTTCCTCCAGCGCAGAGAAGTCAGCAATTCCTAAAGGATAATGCACTCTGAACCGATCCGATTCCTTCAAGGGCATAATCTGTACAGAATAAACGAGAGAGAAAGAACCGACAGCAGCGCCCACCGCTCCGGCAACGTCTGCATGATCAGGAAGGATTGCAGCTTCGTGTAGAGATTCTCCTACAAATGGTATAAATGCCCACGAGGGAGCGCCCGCCCCAACCAGCGCTTTGTCTAACATCAGTTGTATTTGTCTTGAAACGTTCCCTTCATCACGTAATGCGGCATCAATCAATCGCTGCCCTTCTCCTCCTGTCAGTAAAGCGAAGCCCTTCATGGCTAAACTTTGCTTCAGCAATTCTCTTCCGATAGTATTCACCACCAGATTTCTGACATAAAGAGCAACGTCATTTGCCGATCTGCCGTAAGGTGCTATTAGGCGTGCGCCTAAAATCGAAGCTTTTTGATTCCATTTCTCCAACAACCCCAGGACATGAAGCGCATCTGTGGGTGTAAAAGAGGCGTATTGAATCAGTCCCTTTTCCTCCATCCTCTCAATCTGTCTGTGCTTCAGCCACAATGTGTTTTCGCCAAATAGCAGGACTTCTATGGCATGGGGTCCATCTTCCAGATTAGCAAGGATTTTTGCTTCAAATGCGTCTTCTGTATCACCAGATCCTCTGATTAAAAATAAGGGTTCTCCGTGATGCCCCTTTTGCAGCAGCATCTTCAGTTCTTCTATGATATGAGGGTGTTCGTGTGCAAGAGAACACAATGATCTGACTCTTCTATATCCCATTGTAAGTGTCTGTGCATCGTCATATATAATTCTGCTATCACCTCCCAGTCCAAAGGTACAGATATCAATTGCCTTTACCAAAGTTTTATGTCCGGCAACAATTGCGCCTTCTTCCAGAAGAACAGGTTTCCCCTTTCCGTCCAGACGGATTATATCCGTAGTCGTTCCCCCGATGTCTACAATAAAGGTGCCTCTCTCGTCTGCATCGGCTAAAGCCAAAAAACGCGCACCACATGCGCTTGCTGCCGGACCTGATAATACCATTTCGACTGGATGCATCTTTGCCCAAGGGGCTCCCACGATAGTTCCATCTCCTCTTACGATGGTAATCGGCACCTGGATTCCTTTTCTGTTGCAGACATCCTCCACTGATGCCAACAGCTCCATGACGATGGGAATCAGACCTGCATTCATCATCGTTGTCGTCGCACGCTTGATTGCGTCTAAATCTGTTGATAATTCATGTCCACAGCTGATATACAGATCCGGTCTCAACTCCTGCAGAATTTCGGCTGCCCGATTTTCGTGAGAGGGGTTTCTTACAGAAAAGAAGCTGGAAATGGCAACAGCTTCTACATTGTCAGGAATCTCTGCTATTTTTTTCCTCATCTGTTCTTCATTTAAAGATTCTTTTTCCTCGCCTCGCTGATTGTGGCCGCCCCCTACTAAAAAAAGGCCGTCAGCATGCAGTGCACCATCTGCCACTGCATTCTTGACAATGGTTTCATTATAGCCAATCAGAATCAGAGCAGCTTTGCGCAGTTTATTCTCTACAATGGCATTGGTTGCCAGGGTCGTCGCAAGGTTAAAAGAGCAAATTGCAGCGGCATCAATATTCTCCAGTATCAGATCCAGCCCTTCTTCTATCGTTTTTACCATATCATCATGGTTCGTCGGCGTTTTCACCCTTGCCTGTACAGACCAGTCCTCACTGCTTATAAACGCTAAATCCGTATAAGTTCCCCCTGCGTCAATTCCTATGATTCCCGGCGTTTTTATTTTATTTTCTTTCATTGCTGATCCCTTTCAATATAACACAAGGACCTGGCAGCAAAACCAGGTCCTTGAAATAAACGTAACTTCATTTATACACCAAACTACTAGCCAGTTCCAGCCGGGGAGTTTCAGCATGAACTCTGCCTGTCATCTCGCTTTTGTTCGCTTGGCAGAATGTTATCTTTATTTTGCATATCTGTCGATAATTTTTTGAAGTTCTTCTTCTTTTTCAAGACCGTATGTATATTTGTATGAACTTTCCAGCTTGTCTAACTGTTTTGCAGCTCGTTCAATCAAAGTGTCCATTCTGGCTCTTGCCACATACGTAGGATATGGTGCGCGGTCTGTAAGAATCGGCATCATAAATTCAGTTTTAAAGTTTTTAAGAGTATGCTGATTGAATAAGAATTCAGCCTTGACGCCTTCTTCTTCAAGAATATCATACGCCAGAGAAAAGTCATTTACTTCGATACCTCGGCAGATTCTTTCAATCACTCTTACAATCTCGAGGTCCATAACAGTTGCCTCAAAAGAATAGCGATTCAACTGTGAGAATGTTCCCAAACCATTAATGACATTCATTCCAGATTGTCTTGCAAACAAACCGTTCATCAGTTTTTCCCATCCATATTGGGCGTCAAAAGTATTTGCATCTGCCGAGATACCGATACCCACTGTCGGAATCCCATAATAATGAGCCATCTGCAACGATGCCATCTTGAGAATCGGGTACTCAGGCGTAGCAACTGTACAGGCTGCAAATTTCATATCAAAAATTCTCGATGCAGTGAGTAGTCCTATGCGCATTCCCGGTCTGTAGCACTGCGCCAATACAATATGACCGATGACCTCAGCAAAGGACTGTACGATTGATCCGGCAAGAGTGACAGGTGCCGTTGCTCCTGCCATGGTTCCCGTACTGAAAATACACGGAACGTTGTATTTTGATGCTGCCCGAATTACCTCACAGCCATCCTGCCTGATTCCCAATGGTGAAAATGTGCAGAGGTTAAACATTAGTCTGGGCTTTGCCTCTAGGATATCCGCTCCGCCGACCATTTCTGCATTCATTTCGATAATACATTCTGCTCCTTTTTCTGAGTTTGCAAGGGAATGAATTGGCTTCTTTGTCCCTACTAAAGATGCCTTATACATATATACATCCTGTAATTCCGCCGGAATATCGCAAGGCTGCACTGCTGGAACCTGAACGCCGACTTCATCAATCACTTCCATCAGCTTTGCGTGTCTCAACGCCCCCTCATAAGTTCCCTGATGTTCAATGCCGTCCTTATCAACAATACTGGTAAAGTAGCCGGCAGTGGCATAAGTTGAGTCAAATCCACCAAATTGGAAGCACTTTTTTCCTTCCACATCATAGAATCCATAGGATCCGCTCATGATGTCCAGCGTATGTTTTACAAGCTCGTTGGGCAGATAGGCCCGCTTAAGCTCATAATTAATCTTAGCGCCATTTTTCTCTAGTATTTTTAAAGATTCCTTGTCTTCTACCATAATACCAATCTGCCAAAGAACTTCCAAGACCTCCATATGTACTCTGTAAATGTCTTCATCAGATAGTACCTTAAAGTTTTTTGCTAATTCCATAAAATTCTCTCCTTCTAATCCATATTTATTCATCATCTGTGGCTACAATCGAATATGTCGGAGCAATCGTCTCCACTGTCTTCTTAATCTTCCACACACAGACCGCACAGATTGCACCCAGTATCATTGACGGCATGCCGCCAATCAATGCCATGGATTTTGCTCCGGTAATTCCTGCAAACGAAATGAATACGTATGCGGATACTGCCATGATGATTGCCCAGATAGATTTTATCCATAGCGGCGGCTCATCTTCATCGCCGATAGGATCTAAGGTTATCGTACTTACCATTGCCGCAGTAGTCGTTGAACTGCTCGCCAAAGTTACGAAAGATAAGTAGATGACGACCAGGAAAACTACACACCAGATGATACCGCCCGGCAATTGCTCGAATACTTTAAACATGGTCGCTTCCATGCCCAATTCATTCATGGAACCCCAGATATCGAAAGTCCCACTTAACTGCATATCAAAGGCAAGAGACCCAAAAGTTACAAACCAGATACAAGTAAATAATGCCGGTATGAGCATTGTACCAATTGCAATCTCCTTAAGAGAACGACCGAACGAGATTTTTGCAAGAAACAATCCTACAATTGGAGCAAATGCTGCCACACTTACATACTGCCATACCATCCAGAAAATAGGTCCGTCGTTACCATCGATGCCTCCCGTATAGCAAATGCTCTGCACAAACGAACCAAATGTGGTTGAGGTACTTTCTGTAAACATGTCAAAAACATAAAGTGTAGGGCCAAATCCGATGACAAAGATTAATACCAGAATATATAATTCCAAATTCCTGTCCGTGATAATCTTGATACCTTTTGCAATACCGCCGATACTCATCAAAAGAAATCCCGCGACGATAATGATTTCAACGATCAGCCACACAAACTTAGATGGCTCAATGCCGAATATGGAATTCAGTCCTGCGCTAATCTGCATGGTCCCCGTCCCAAGGGAGCAGGTAACACCAGAAACAATGCCGAATAGACAAAGTATGTCCACTATATTATTAATTTTTTTATTCGCCGGCTTTCCATTGATCAGATAAAGAAAAGAACTTGCCCTTGACGGCTGCTTATAATTATAGATAGCAATACCTAATGCCATCGCAAAGATGCCATACTGTGCATACTGACCCCAAGCCCATTCAAGATTGTTTTGGGCAAGAGCCTTTACTGCTGCAGCAGGGGATCCCGCCTCAACACCCCACGATTCCCATGGTTCCATAAAGTAGGTCATGGGCTGTGCTACTCCGTAAAACACAATACCAATTGCAATCGTTGCACAGATACACATCCCCCAGTATGAAAATGTTCTGAACTTAGGTTTTGCATCTGGTCCACCCAATTTGATTTTTCCCATGGGGAGAAAAATCATTGCAGCCATTGTGATAAACATAAATAGTGTAATCGGACCCACAATCCACTTAAAGTTGATTACTTCTGCATTTAATGCCGCAGATACCACCGAAGCAAACCCATTTTGATTGATAAAACTAAGAGCGATAATTGCGACCATGATAATTAGTATTGGCCAAAAAATCACAGGGTTCAACTTATACATGACTTTCTTCTTACTATTCATTTTTTGACACCTCCCACATTTACTCTTTTTCAGCAATTAGTTCCTCTGCCTTTTTACAAGCTGTCATGGCATCGATAGAATAACCATCCGCCCCGATTTGATCCGCCCACATCTGAGTAACCGGAGCACCTCCGACCATTGTTTTTACCTTGCCTTTCATCCCAGCCTCTTTCAGCAAATCCTCAATTGTTTTCTGGTGCTCCATAGTCGTCGTCAAAAGCGCGCTGCTGCCTATGATATCTGCATTCACCTCAATCGCCTTATCTACAAATTCCTGGAGTGGAACTTGTTTTCCTAAGTCGAAAACATCAAAACCTGATGCTTTCAGCATAGAGACACAAATTGATTTACCAATATCATGTACGTCATCCTTAACTGTTCCGATTACAATCGTTCCTTTTCTTTCAGAAAGATCACTGCCAGAAGCAACCTCTTCTTCAACACGTTCCGTAACAATTTTCATCACTTCAGATGACATAATCAGTTCGGGAAGAAAAATAGTTCCCTCACTAAATGCCTCCCCCAGTTCTTCCATGCCTTTGCCAAATCCATCTTTTAGTAATTCCACTGCTGTGATGCCTTCCGCTTTCGCTTCTTCAAGTATGCTTTCAACTTCATCAGCATCTGCGTTGACGATAGCCTGTATGGCCCGTTCATTATACTTGTTATCTACCATTTTTTCATCCTTTCTTCCTATAGACCTTATTATAGCGAGAACAGTTGTCAACTCATTCTCGTTGTCTTACATCAATTATATTATCAGATTAATCAGAAATAAAGCTAAAATTTGTTATCTTTGGCATAACCTCTTGTTATGCTGTAGAAATATGGTACAATGAACATAAGGAGGACTTTTTATGAGTTTAGTAAAATACAGGGCGTTTATCCATGTTGTCGAGCACGGCAGCCTTACAAAGGCGGCCAGACTCATGGGTTATTCGCAGCCAGGTATCAGTAAAATGATCGAATCTTTAGAAGACGAACTACACGTCACACTCTTCCTCAGAAATCATTCATCTCTCGAACTTACAGAGAATGGTAAGCAACTGTACGTATTCTGCAAACAAATAATAAAATATGAAGATGCTCTTCTCGATACTGCAAAAGCCATGAACGGTCTCATTACTGGCAGCGTCCGCATAGGCGCCCTCAATTCAATCATCGTTGAATTTGTACCTGAATTAATTAGAGCATTTTCGGAAGACTATCCTATTATACAGATATATTTATACGAGACCTCCTTTTTGGGTATCATAGAGCAGCTAAAAGATAATCTTCTCGATATCGGATTCACAAGCAAATTTGAAGCAAAAGGCCTCGAATTCATCCCCTTGTTCAAAGATCCTATCAGACTCATCGTCAATAAGAACCATCCGCTGGCATCTTACAAAACCATATCTATCAAAGATCTAAACGGATGTGATTTTATCATGATTCCATCCATAGGCGATGATTTGATAAACGTCATAAAGGGAGAAGAAAAATTCACCCCAGTCGTCAAGTACTATGTACACAGCGATGTAGCTGCTGTTGCTATGGTATCAAAAAACCTGGGTGTGTATATCATATCTGAGCTTCAATGTGATAACTTGCCCGATAATGTCATCAAGCTAAACTTTGAAAAAGACGTTTATCGAATTATGGGCATTGGGATAAACTCCCTGAAGACTTCGTCACCAACTCTGAAAGAACTCGTCAAAGTATCCAAAATCAAGGCGAAAGAATACTTATCATTATAAAAGTACTGAAAACCCCTCGTTTGAACGAGGGGACAGACAAGGGTTCTAAATTAGGGCGCTCTAAATTATCATGTGGATGTAACAAGATACCCTCCATGTAGTATGATCACCTTGTCAAATACATCAATCTTACATGAAGAGATGAATTGTTATTCCTAATATTGATTTTATCTCAACATTGCTGAATATCTCTACTGCGGATATTGCAAGGTGCAATATCCGCACAAACGAGAATGCTGTACATTGCAAAACTCTCACCTGTCAGAAAGCCTAAGGATCGCCCCTTCTATGGCAGACCGATGATTGGTCATGGACATAAGATGCGCACCATCAGCCGTCCAGCCCCTGTCTGAATCCCCGAGCATTGATGAACCACGCAACAAATATTTTTATACCCGGGGGGGGTGCAGAGAACCAGGGTAAAATACGTGACAATCGACATGTGGGAACCTTACAAGGATGTTGCCGCCGAGTACCTCTATGCATTAACTCCGAAGCTTCATAGCGAAAAAATGGATACGAAAAAGAGGGGCCATTACAACAAGAAAAAGGACTGACCTAACCAAAAAGAGCACTCCCGGCCATTTTTCTTAGCCAAAGTGCTCTTATTTTTTGCTTCAGTACCCACGCAATGATTCAGAATACTTAATAAAAAAGTCTCTTATGATCAAACAATGTGATACATAAAAGACTTTTCGTTCTAGGTAACAATTAATTTTTCAATGATACTTGTATATCTTATCTCTGATTGTATCTTCCATACGACTTTGCTTCATCCACGATGATTTTTGCATATTCATCAGTCATATTAGCGGGAAATTCGCAGCCTGTCGCAAGAATGAATCCCCCGTCTTTCGCAAGCAGATCAATTTCTCGTCGGCATTCTTCACGAAGTTGTTCTTCGGTATAAGTCATCAGATCTCCAGGGTTGATCATTCCGATGATGGTCGTTTGATTGCCATACTTTTCTTTCATCTCTTCTGTAGTCTTGCAGTCTGCAGGGATATGCAGGGTGGAGATAGCCTCCGGCTTCATATATTCAATCTGTTCTTTAAAGTAAATGCCCTGACCACAGTTATGTATCATCACCATGCATCCGCGCTCATGAACATGGTCTGCCAGCCGCTTAATATATGGACCTTCCAGCTCACACCACATCTTTGGACTCATGATTGTCTTAGAGGCATATAAAGTATCAAACATAATCGCATGACAGCCTGTATCCATCAATGCATCTGTAAATCGCATCAAAGTTTCGGTAATATTTTCTAATGCCTTATGAATTTGCGCTTTAGCTGAGAAGGTATCCATCAGCATCCCCTGCAGGCTGCGGAGCATACTTAAAATTCCCAACGGGCCAAATACAAATGCGACAATTGGTTTTTCCTTCCCTTTTGCCGTAACCAATTCCTCTGTCAGTTGAATATATTTGGACATGCGTTCCCCTTGATAAGGATCAATAACACCAATTTTATCATATTCCTCTGCATTTTTTACAAAAGCCTCTATTGATGGGCTTGCTGCCTTATCCTCCGGGTAATCCATTTCCATTCCCCAATCAGCGGCTTCAATAGATAAGTCTACCAGTGTACATATTACATCCACATCACATTCTTCTGTAGCTTTAATAATCGCCTGCGCACATTTGTGAGGGTCTTTTGTCCACTCTGCATAGTTAATCCCCAAATAATTTCTTGATATACTGTTAATCAATGGATACACCGGCACATGATCTGCCTCCTGGTGCTTTAAAGCTTTGGTAACTCTTTCGATAGAATTCATTTCTTCTGCCTCCTTATTTCTCTTATTTTATAATATCATCGTCATCACCGTTCGTAAGTGCATGACAAAATTTACAACTGGTCTCTGTTCCATAACAAAATGCGCATTGGCTGTTGATCGGTTTATAGTCGTCGTTAACGATGAAATAGAGGCCTGCACAGGATTTTAAAGGCACCATGATAGCGCTGTCTCGAACTTCTATGCCTAGCTGCTTAAAATCCAAAAGAGATTTTATTTTTTCCACTTCTCTTGTGGGCATTCCAAAGAAGCCTGGTCCAAAACTGTCGCTGATCTTCGCCTTCGATTCGAATTCCTTTTTAATCAGCATTCGAATCGCATCGGTAAAGGCTGTCCCCCATATATCAGCATAAACCTGGCTGAGCACGTCCTCATCAGGCAGAGTATAATCACCCGCTGAACATGCATAAATATAAAGACCTTTTATGCTGCTCTCCCGCAGCTGCTCAAAGGCCTTGCAGGCGAATTCCTGTTTGCCTGCCCATAGTTTTTTTCCACTGAGTGTTATTTCATCTTTGTCGAAACAAATGTACTGTCCGCGGGGGGTAATTCTGTTCTTTAGCATTTGACGGATATGAGCGGCATCTTTTTTCATCCGTTCAAATTTGGAGCCTTCCCGATCAATTCCAGAGGTTTTCATAAAAAGAGTCCTGGCTAAATCGTTGCACGCATCCCATTGAATATCAAAAAAACACTTTCTCATACGTTTGTATTCCCCCTTCTCTCCTTGCTTTTTTGCAGAAATGCCGACAGAGTTGGTAAGGCCCTGCCGGCACTTGCATTAGGTACATTCGCCATTATCCCGCAACAATGGCAATGATTCTATGACAATTTACATTGTCTAAAAGAATTATAGCGTTTTAAGCACTAAAAATAAAGCGAATAATCATTATGATATGCATAGCTTTTTGTTATATCGTCAGAAGCTGATTTATAAACAAAAAATACCGACAGGATCGGTAAAGCTCCGCCGGTATTTTCGTTAGGTTCATTCGCCATTATCCCGCAACAATGGCAATGATTCTAAGACAATTAAATTGTCTAAAAAAATTATAATGTTTTACAAGCTAAAAGTAAAGTAAATAATTACGACAAGCTCATTCGCAGGCAGGAGGAAATACCAGGTATTTCTCCATCATTCTGTAGAACGTGGCGCGCGACATCCCAAGTAGAACTGCCGCCTCTTGTTTGTTTCCATTGGTGATTTCCAGCGCCTCCTTCAGTAAGTTGGCATTAGCCTTCTCAATCTCTCTGCGGCATTTTTCCAATCTGCCTTCCGGCGTTTCCTGTGTATCAGCCTTAAAGCTATAGGGCTTTGACGAGATAGATGCTTCAATGTCTTTATCGTTAATCACGTTGCGTTTGGAAAGCAGCGCGACTCGCTGTATCACGTTTCTAAGCTCACGCACGTTTCCAGGCCAGTTATATTCGATCAAAGTCTTCTTCGCGCTATGATCAAGCATCTTTGCCAATCTACCGTTAGACTGCGCCACCTGTTTTAAAAAGACTTCCGCCAGAGGGATAATGTCGTCTTCACGTTCGCGCAATGGGGGGATGACCAGGTTGAGAACCTGTAATCTGTAGTAGAGATCTTTTCGAAACAACCCCTCTTCGACCATTCTCTCAAGGTCGCGATTGGTCGCTGTTATGACGCGCACGTCAACTGCGATTTCTCTCGTATCACCGATTCTGGTAATTTTTCCGGTTTCAAGAACACGGAGCAATTTTGACTGGAAGTAGAATGGCATCTCCCCGATCTCGTCCAGGAACAGCGTCCCGCCGTCTGCCAGCTCGAACTTGCCCAGCTGTCCGTTCTTTGACGCTCCTGTAAATGCCCCGCCCACATAACCGAACAATTCACTTTCAAAAAGATTTTCCGGGAAGTTAGCACAGTTGAGAGCGATAAACGCCTCCTGGCTTCTGTTACTGTAATTGTGAATCGCCTGGGCGAACAGCTCTTTGCCCACGCCGCTCTCGCCCACGATCAGAACGCTGTTTCTTCCCGCCGTTGCAAATTCGCTTGCGACGGCGATGCTCTGACGGATTTCCTCGCTCTCGCCGATAATGGAATCAAAGGTGTATTCCGCCGCATGCCCGATAATCTTGTTCACCTTATTCAAGTTCAGTTTATTCAGGTACAGAAATTCCAATACGCCGTCTATCTCGTCATCATCCGTAAAGATCGGATATATATTGTTAGAAACGGACAAGGTGTCTGCAGAATTTGATCTGGACTCCACTGTCACTTCCCAATCCAGGACTTTCCTGCCATTCTCCAATACGTCGAACATCTTGTACTTATTCGATGTACTTTTCATAGCATGAATCGCCGTGCCGCTGTTCTTCATGAGGTCGTTGACGTGGACGCCGACAGCAGCTTCCCGGTCGCTGATGTTCATCACATTGCAGTATGCAGAATTCCCATAGCGGAAAATCGCTTCTCTGTCGTAGATGCACAGTGGGTTATCCATGAAGTCGAGGGCTTTGAGAAGAAAGTCCTTTTCGGCATTCTCTGATTCATAGATACTCATCAGGCGAGTCATATCACCACAGAAACCATCCAGAAATCCGCCATTACTATCGGCTGGCGATTCGGCAAAGAGCAGATAGCCCTTCACACGGTCAGAACAATGCAGCGTTTCCTTCAGAGCCAGCAAATCATCTGCAGACAGGCATCTTCCATATACCTGCATCTGCTGCGCAGGGTACATCCAGATCATCCTTCCCTCCTCTGTGCACAGAAGAATCAACGCCACTTCGCTCCCATGTCGTTCCATCAGAAAGTTACAGATCCTTTCTGCCACGTCATCCTTTACTGATTTTCTATGCCGCATCTCCTGCCCTTTGGCGGCACTGTCGTTTAATAGATCTGTTACAAAATCCAGCTTTGTTTTCATGCTGCGCCTTACCTTCTCTCCATTTTCAGTATTCTTTTACTTGAGTTCAAAGAAAGGGAATCTCATCGTAATAATCTGAGATCCCCTTCAATAATAATTACCAACTGCAGTCCTTTATTTTCCCAGTATCATAAATGGCAGCTGAGAGAGAACCGGTACATATGTAATCAATAACAGCGCACACAGCGTTGCCAGCAAAAACGGCATCGCCGCTCGCACAGTTTCTCCAAAGCTAACCTTGGAAATGTTCGTAGCAGCATAGAGACATACGCCTACAGGCGGAGTAGATAGTCCCAAAACGAGGTTGATACAGATGATCAGGCCTGTTTGAATAGGATCAATGCCCAAACTCTGCATAGCAGGCGCCAGAATCGGCGCTACCAGAAGAATTGCAGGAGAACTGTCCATAAACATTCCGACAATTAACAGAGCTACATTGATAATTAAAAGCTTCAAAATTAACGAACAGTCCATACTGACAAGAGCCTCTGTCAGTATTACAGTAATTCGTTCATTTGAAATAACCCAGCCGAACAAATAACATCCGCCAACAATCAACATGATAGCTCCGCTGTCTACCGCACTCTGCACAACACATTTCCATAAACTCCTCCAAGTGATTGTTTTATAAAACATGGACAGTACCAAAGCATAAACGACTGCAAGGGCAGCCGCCTCTGTAGGCGTGACAACACCCGACACAATGCCGCCGATAATCATCACCGGAATTCCCAGGCAGGGCAGCGCTTCCAATGTAGCTTTACCGCGCTGCTTCCATGTAGTCTTTTCCATCCTTGGAAAATGATCTTTGCGCGAATAAATGTAGATGACCATCATCAAAAGGCCTCCCATCAATATCCCCGGCATGACACCTGCTACGAACATATCACTTACCGATACCTTCGCGCAGGAAGCATATATGACGAAAGCCAATGACGGCGGTATGACAGGGCAACAGGTAGATGCCACCGAAGTCAGTCCAGCGCAGAAGCCCGATGGATATCCTTCTTTTTTCATGGCAGGAATTAAGAGGGAACCTACCGCCGAAGTTCCGGCGATGGCTGAGCCTGATACAGTACCAAATAGCATACAGGCAAGCACGTCTACCATGGCAAGACCTCCCCTGACATGGCCTACGAAGGATTGTGCGCAGGCGACCAGCCGCTTGGTAATTCCCCCGCTTGCCATGATATTTCCTGCAAGGATAAAGAATGGCAAAGAAATCATTACGAAAATGTTGATTCCATAGATCATCCTTTGCGAAATAAGTGCCCATGAGATGTCACCGATAATGAACGCGTAGCCGACAGTAGAAATAACCAGTACAAATGCAATGGGAATCCCAAAGGCCAGCAGCAGGAAAAAAATCACAAACAGAATCCACGTTGTCATAAAACAACCTCCTCTCCGGGTTCCTCCGCTTCAGGAGACAGTTCCAGCTTCACCATATCTCCGTAAACATGAAGTTCAAGCAGCTGAATGATCGTATAGTAAAGCATAATCACTCCGCAAATAGGCAATGAGCAGTAGAACCACGCCAAAGATATCTTCGGCATCGTGGTAGCCATATGGTCAATCTGTGCCAAGGTATATTCAAAACTTGAAAATATAAAAATAATTAATCCAATCAGTAAAATAAAATGAGAAACAAATAAGATTGCCCTTTTCACTTTTCCTTTTAAGCGGTCTTTTAATACGTCTACGCCAATATGCAGTAAATATCTGCTCGAGATGGCAGAGCCTAATAGGCTCATCCAAATAAATAGCAGGCAGCTCAGTTCTGTAGCCCAGCTGATTGACACATCCAGTTGCCTCAACGCAATCTGTACTGTAACCAAGATCAGCAGCAGTGCTGCTTGAATCCCTAAAAATATTTGGCAGCCTTTATCGATCCAGGCTCCTACAAAAACGAGTCTTTGTATCAGTGCCTTCATAGTCATCCTCCTCGCTTATGATTAACCGCCACCGCCCCGCTATATAGGCGTCAGGCAGTGGCAGACTTTGGTTATTCGACAATTACTTTCTTAGGTCATCCACGATGTCAAGGAGTTCTTGCCATTCTGGATTTGCCTTCAGGTATTTTTTGTATACAGGCTGCACAGCCTCAACCCATGCATCCTTGTCTTCAATTTCAGTAACGGTCCATCCATCTTCTTTGCTGTACTTGTCAATCAACTTCTGGTTTTCTTCGAGCAGATAAGCTCTCTGTGCTTTCCCTGCTTCTTTCGCTGCATCTTTGATCAATTTCTGATCCTCTTCTGGCAGACCTTCCAGCCAGTCGTCTGCAACGACCACAACTCCTCCGGCATAGAAGTGATTTGAAACGCAGACATTTTTCAGAACTTCCGTAAATCCATCTGATTCTGTAGGAACAAAACCGTTGTCCTGCGCCTCTACCATCCCTGTCTGAAGGCTGGTGTACAATTCACTATAACTGATAGATAACGGCACAGCGCCTAACTCCTTATACATATCGACCAGCATTTCACTCATCATGCTTCTCATTTTCAGCCCCTTCATATCGGCAAGCTTGCTTACTTTTCTGTCTGTCGTAAAGACATATCTCCATCCATCTTCGTGGAAAGCGATTGCTTCCAAATTATCTACCGCCGAAATTTCAGAGAGAATTTTCTCGCCAAATTCACTATCCAGACATTTTTCTAAATGTTCCGGATCATCGAAAAGAAACGGCAGCTGCATGATGTCTGTAATCGGTGTGAATCCATTCAGACTTCCCAGCGATGTCCACATCATCTCCAGATTTCCTGTCTGCACCATCTCGATTCCCTCAATTTCATCAGTAGTCATATCGCCGTGGTAGCAATTCACTTTCACTCTTCCGTCCGTAGCTTCTTCTACAATTTTCTTAAACTCGGCAGTACCGTGATCATATGCACTTCCCGGAGCACAGACGTCTGCAATACGGATTGTGTAACTAGGCAGTTCTGAATCTGAACCTCCTTCACCGCCTCCCTGTCCGCAAGCGGTCATTCCAAAGACTAGACAAAGGGTCAGCATGATTGCCAAAAACGATTTCTTCATTGATAGTTCCTCCTTTTCATCACTTAACATAATAATACCATTGATTCCATCTTCTACCATGGTCCAATATTTACCAATATTGAGCACTTAGAGAGTATTTGATATATCAAAACTTCTGTTTTACTTTATCAACCTCCTCACTTTTAGTTTCTAATCTGCTCATATCGTAATAGATGCGATATGCCGATGTCGTTTATCATTAGAGCAAGTATCATGCCATGGAGCAATTTTCCGCAAAATTGACTGAAAAATGCGACATATCACCTGGATTCATCTCAAAATTGTGTCATTTTATGTATCATTTTTGAGATTTTACTCGCAATTCTGTCTCACATTTTAAACACTCTCATCATGCTTATTTCTTGATACCACTTACTTGCATTTTAATCGCGTCTTATATTTGAGACGACTGACTCTGCCTTTGTCTCAATTCTGATCAACATTTTACAAAAACCACAGTAAAACGAATCAAAATCAATTATCCGAACCGTGGCACGTTTCTTGCTGTAGTATTTTGTGTGCAGCAACATGAAAAGAAAGGGAGAACTGTTTTGATATTCAATATACAAAAATGTTCCATTCACGATGGAAACGGACTGCGCACACTGGTATTTCTCAAAGGCTGTCCTCTACACTGCCTTTGGTGTGCCAATCCAGAGTCGCAATCCTATCAAGAGGAGATTATGGAAATCCCCAGAAAATGCATTCACTGCGGCACCTGTCAGAGGGTCTGCCCAGAGGCAGCGATTTCTCTGGTTGACGGCGATTTTGTCATCGACCGCAGTCAATGCAGAAACTGTCTCAGATGTGTGGATGTCTGCTATGCCGAATCCAAAGAGCTGGTGGGCAGGGAGATGGATGCGGATGCCGTTTTCAAAGAGATTTACAAGGATCGGCTTTACTACGAATTGTATGGCGGCGGCGTAACCTTTTCAGGTGGCGAACCTTTGACCCATCCGGAATTTCTGACCGCAATCACAGAGAAATGCAAACGGTTCAGAATCAACACGGCCATAGAGACCTGCGGTTTTGGTGATTACGAGGCGTTCAAAACGGCGCTTCCTTATATAGACCACATATTCTTCGACCTCAAGCACATTGATTCTGCGGCCCATCAACAGCTGACCGGCGCAGGCAACGAGGAAATCATAAAGAATCTTAACTTGATTTCAAACCACGACATTCCCATCACCGTGCGAACGCCTGTGGTACCAGGATACAATGACTCACAAGAGAACATCATCGGCATCGCCACATTGATCAAAGACATTCCGGCGGTCAAAGAGTACGAGCTGCTGCCTTATCACAACCTGGGCAGCGGAAAATACGCCTCTCTGGGCAGACCTTATGCCCTGGGCGGCACCGAGCCGCCTGCAGAGGAGCAAATCATTCAGTTGGTGAAACTGGCGGGTCAGATATTAAAACCATCTGGCAAGCAGTGTTTTTATACTAAAAAAAATAAAAAGGAGATATTGTTATGATGTCAGAGAGAATCGCGGCAATGAGCGACAAAGTGCGCAACACCCAACCGACCATCTGCCTGGACCGCGCCAGGTTGATGACCGAATTTTACAGCCAGCCGTCCATGGAAAACTATATTCTTCGGAGGGCACAGGCCTTTCAGTATTTTCTGGAGAACAAGAAGATCTTTATCGATCCAGACGGTGAGCAGCTGGCAGGCCACCTGGGTTCCCGCTGGCAAGCTGTTCCTCTCCATCCCGATGTAACTGCCTGGTTATACGACGATTTGGAAACCCTGGACACCAGACCTTCTGATCGTCTGGAATTTCTTCCTGGTGAAAAGGATGAACTGCGGAAGATCGCTAAGATTTGGAAAGGCCACGCCTTTGGAGATTTTGCCAGAGCACAGACAGAAGATTTGACGAGAAAGATGATCGACGTGGGTATCTGCACCCACGGTATTTCCAACCAATCCACCATGAATCATTCGCCTAATTACGAAGACCTGGTGAAGCACGGTTACCGCTACTACATCGACCAGTGCAAGGAAAAGCTGGCCGCGCACAATGTAGACGATGTCTACGACATGGAGCAGAGAATTGCATGGCAGGCCATGATCATCACCATGGAAGCGATCATCAGCTTTGCTCACCGCTATGCGGATATGGCAGAAAACATGGCAGCACAGTGCCTCGACGAGACGCGGAAAGCTGAGCTTTTGACCATGGCAGAAAACTGCAGAGTGGTTCCGGAATTTGCGCCGAAGACCTTCCTGCAAGCCAATCAGCTAGTATGGTTCAACCACTTGTCCCAGGTGTTAGAAGTGGCAGGCGGCGACCACACCCTGGGACGTTACGACCAGTACATGTATCCGTTCTACGAAAAGGAGGCTGCCAAAGGCGCCAGTGAAGAATATTTCAAGGATATCATCTTAGAATTCAAGCTCAAAATCTGCGAACTTTGGAATATCAGGACAGAGAAGGAGTCCATCGCCGATCCGGGCTGCCCTCTGTGGATGCACATCATGTTGGGCGGCGTCCTGCCTAACGGCAAGGACGGCTGTAATGAACTGACCCGCGTATTCTTACGCAGCATGAAAGACCTGCAGACCGACGAGCCTTGCATTTCTTTCCGCTGGCATCCGAATATCGACGAGGAGACCTTCCGGCTGGCCATCGACGTAGCGAGAGAAGGCGGCAGCCACCCGGCCTTCTACAACGACACCACGGCAATCACCTACCTTCTGGGCTTAGGCTTCACCTTGAAGGAAGCGCGTAACTGGGGCATCTGCGGCTGCATCGAGCCGCACGTTCTGGGCAAGACAGACTTTCAGAGCAATCCGGGGTATTTCAACCCGATCAAAATCTTCGAAATCGCCCTCCATAACGGCTGTGACCCTGTGACAAAGACGCAGCTGGGACCGGTAACCGGCGATCCAAGAGAGTTCACTTGCATAGAAGATGTCATGGATGCCTATGCAGAGCAGCATAACTTCTTCCTGAGAGAATTTGTCACACTGTGCAACCGAACCCTGGCGGCCCACGCTTATGCGCTGCCGACTTTGATCGGCTCCTGTTTCTCCGTAGGCTGCATTGAGAAGGGAAAGCTGTTACAGCAGAAAGGCTCCAATCACCATTATTCGGCCATCGCCATCTCCGGCATCGCCAATATCGTGGATTCCCTGGCTGCCATCGATGAGTGCGTCTTCAAGAAGCATTACCTGACTATGGGTGAGCTGATCGACCTGCTGGATACCAACTTTGAGGGTCGCGAAGATCTGCGCCAGCTTTTGATCAACAAAGCGCCGAAGTTCGGCAACAACATCGAAGAGGTTGACAAGTATGCCGGCTGGCTCATCGGATTCATCGACGATTCCTTCCAGCAGTATCACGATGCTCACGGCGGCCCATATACTACATTGGTCGCTACCCAGGCTTACAACATCGAACTGGGCAAGCTGATCGGCGCAACCCCTGACGGCAGACTGGCAGGTGAGGCTCTGGCAGACAATGCGTCGCCTTCCCTGGGCTGTGATGTCAACGGGCCTACTGCAGTGGTGAACTCCTTAAGCGCTTGCGACGAGCTGGTGCCGCAAAGCGGCCTGTTATTGAATCAGCGCTTCGATCCAGCCATCGTTGCTGGGGAAAAAGGCATCGACATCATCGAAACCGTATTCCGCGCCCACTTCGCCCAGAACGGATATCACATCCAGATCAACGTGGTAGACGACGAGACCCTGCGCGCGGCGCAAAAAGATCCGGATAACTACAGGCATATCCTAGTCCGTGTAGCGGGATACTCCGCATACTTCGTCGATCTTAGCGCAGAAATACAGGACAATATCATCGAAAGAACCGTTCAGAGAAGCGTATAATTCCTTATATAGTTAAAGATGCGAAAACCCGCCCCTGAGACTTCAGCCAGTCACCAGGCGCGGGTTTTCATTTGTTATAAGTTCCTATTTTCCGCTCGTTTTCAATTGGAAATTCATGGAGTCCAGCAGATGATTGTATGCCAGGCTCTTTGCTTTTTCAGCTTCATGATTCTTCAGCGCTTCAAACAGTTCTCTGTGCTGTACTAGGGACTCTTTCTTAAATGCCTCTGTATCCGTGCCAACGGCATAGATGTCCTCAATGATCTGATGATTGAAAATATCATAGTATGCGGTCAGGGCACTGGTGATCAGGTTATTCTTTGCCAATTCTCTGATGCAGGCGTGAAACTGATAATTCATATCCACCAGATTCTTTGAGTTACCCATTGCCTCTTCGCAGGCAATCATGAGTTCTTCCAGTTTGACCAGACCTTCTTCATCCACTTTTTGGGCGGCGAGAAAAACCGCTTCGGGTTCTAAAGCACAGACGAACTCTACCATTTCATGGTTGTCCGCCAACTCCAAACTGGCAGCAAAGTCTCCCTGCTTGGCAATATCGTCTCTGCACTTTACGTAGGTTCCGTGCTTGGTCCGGTGTATAAACCCTTGTGTATCGAGAATCTTATATGCTTCCCGCAAGGTGCTGCGGCTCACATTCAGTTTTTTACAGAATTCGTTCTCATTGGGAAAAACAAACCCGTCATGAAACTCCCGTGATACAATCATATTCTTTATTTTATCAGCCAGATAATCAGATTGTGTTTTAATCTCATTGATTACCAGTTTATCTAATAGCTTGTCGTTCTCCATGTAATTCTCCATTTTTCAATAAAATTCTATGGTTCAACAGTTCCTGTCTCTCTGCAACATATTGCTTCGCAATATTCCTACGCTCGCACAGTTCACTCCGCTGTCCGTTCTGCCTAGCCAAGCAAGCTTGGGGCAGAAAGGCGATGCCGTTTGATTCTGGAACTATTATACCATGACGATTCCTTTGAATATAGAATCAAACGTCATGATTCAATGAACGTTTCCTTGCAACGAAGTTGAGAGGATCGTACGTTCATTATACCATGTGCATTCCTCTAAAAATAGAATCGAGGCACATGATTCAATAGTTCCTACCTCTCGGCAACGCCGTTTGATTCTGGAACTATTATACCATGACGTTTCCTTTGAATATAGAATCAAACGTCATGATTCAATGAACGTTTCCTTGCAACGA
>ERZ791934.248-NODE-248-length-76972-cov-10.600348_pt1 | contig 76972 bp, 59 predicted proteins | sample MGYA00510125_ERZ791934 | MGnify/ENA primary metagenome ERZ791934 (study PRJEB30046, sample SAMN00993240) | human gut metagenome | study: EMG produced TPA metagenomics assembly of the A metagenome-wide association study of gut microbiota in type 2... | reverse complement strand
TTCAAGGCACAATGACCGTTTCCCACCGGGTTCGTTCCGGTCGTTCCGTCCGGCCCCTTGCTGATGGCGAAGCAGCCATTATGACAGGCGATGCAGGGACGGATATCCTCTATCTCCCCTGCCTGTACCTTCGCACAGTATTCCCCGTCCGCAAGAAGCTGCCGGCCTATGGTCACCGCATCGATTCTGCCGCTTCGGATCGCCTCCGAAGAGGTATCCGGATCTTCCATTCTTCCGGCACAGAAAACAGGGATATTCACATGTTGCTTAATGAAAGCCGCATCCTCCAGATTACAGGCCAGAGGCATATACATCGGCGGATGTGCCCAGAACCAGGAATCGTAGCTTCCGTTATCCGCGTCCAGGGCATCCGCACCGGCTTCTTCCAGAAGCCTTGCGAGGGAAATGCTCTCCTGTCTGTCGCGGCCGAATTCCTTATAATCCTCTCCGGGAAGCGCGCCCTGGTTAAAGCCTCTCATTTTACTGGTGACGCTGTAACGGACAATGACCGGATAATCCTTTCCGCAGGCCTTCTTGATTTCCCGGATGATTTCCGTTGTAAAGCGTCCCCTGTTCTCCAGGCTTCCGCCATATTCATCCGTACGCTTGTTGGTGCCGGCAATGGTAAACTGATCCAGCAGATAGCCTTCGTGAACCGCATGGATTTCAATACCGTCGATGCCGGCCCTTTTACACAGCGCCGCAGCCTTGGCAAAGCCCTGGATAATATCCTGTATTTCTTCTTCCGTCATGGCCCGCTGAAGCACATTGGGATCCCATACATTAGGCATATTATCACTGGCAGCCACCAGGAGCTTGTCCGTCCCTATCATTTTCCCGAGGACTTTGTTGTTCATTACCTTTTTCAGTTCTTTGGGCATGACCAGAACCCGCCCGAAGCCTGCGCCGATCTGAAGAAAAAATTTAGATCCGTAGCCATGGATTTCCTCCATCAGATCATGGATCGGCCCCATAAACATCTTTTCACTCTGATACAGCCACTTGTTTCCCATCAGGCTTTTCACACAGGTGATACCCGGTATAATCAGCCCTACGCCGTTCTTTGCCCGTTCCACCAGGTATTCCCTGCTGCCCTCATTGAATTTAAAGCCGGCATACCAGTTGATCGGTGTCGTCCCTTCCATAGGCGCATGGACAAACCTGTTTTTTACGGTTACTCCGCCTACCCGGACAGGTGTAAATAAAATTTCATGCTTTTGCTTCATATTGCTTCCCCGCCTTCCCTCCACGTTTTTTTCATGCTATCATTGTATCAGATACCTGATTCCATTACTCGTACCTTGGTAACAAATCCGCACAAATGTAAGATAAAAGGTTACTGCACGCACCATAAAGTAACGACAAAGGGAGAGCGAATATGTCTGCAGATAATTCTGTTCATGATCATCTGACCAACGAAGAATATAATATGGCAAGTGAAGTGTGGTATCATGCGGAGCTGGTTCTGAAGCAATGTGTGGAGGCCGGTGACGACACAGGAGCCCTGGATGCCCTGGATACGCTGAAGGAAGCCGTATACCGGAGATTTCAGCCCATCCTCACCCACAGGGAGCTTGCCAGTACACTGCTGGGAATTCTGGGCGGGATCCTGCATTTTGCCTGCAGGGATGCCGGGCTTCCCCCTGCTTATCTGACCTTGATGATCTTATGGCAGAAGGAAACCTTCACGGCTGTCCGTACGCAGGAGGAATGGCTCAGGAGCCTGAAAGACTGCATCCGCTATGCCTGCGAACTGGTCCGCAGCTTTTCCCTGCCCTCCTGCGGCCCTCTCATCCGCCGGTGTATCGCTCTGATACAGCAGGGGCTGACGGAGGAGCTGCATGCGGAAGCCCTGGCCGGGGAACTGGGTGTCACGCGTCCCTATTTATCCTCTCAGTTTAAAAAGGAAACCGGAAAAACATTGACGGAATACATCAATGCAGAACGGATTAAACTCGCCAGGCATTATCTCCGCCAGGGGCGTCTTTCCGTCACCCAGGTTGCCCTGCTGTGCGGTTATTCGGATCCCAATTATTTCGGACGCATTTTCCGACGGCTGGAAGGGCTGCCGCCGCGGGCCTTTGCGGAGCAATACCGCTTGCCGGTGTAATGTACTTTTTTACCCCTGTAGGGATACCCGGCACTCCTGACTTTCCCTGCCTCAAAACCTGCTTTCAGTCATCCCAGCGTTCTTCCATCAAAGCAAATAGCTCTTCATCCGTCAGATGATTCTCCATGTTCATGATCAGCATCACCCTCCGGTCTTCCTCCGCATAAAGCAAATCCCTCTGCCATTGATAAAAATGAGGACCGTCCCCTGCATTGCGCAGGTCACTCATCAGGCCCTTCAGCACCCACGCGGTCTGCTTCATATCCGTCAGGCATTCATTGGCATAGAACCCATGCCATTTCCCATGCTCCCTTTCCCGCATGGCGGCATCCGCAAGTCTGTAACATTTTTCGGCCTTTCCCGCCAGGTAAAAGGCCTTCTTCCAGTCCTCTTCCATCGCGCACAGAAGGCCTTCCGCCGCCAGGTATGCACCGGTAAAACAGAAGCGGTGCAGCTTTGCCTGCAGCAGCACGGTATCCTCAAAAAGGATTTTGCTCCTGCCGGACATTCGCGCCCCCACGAGCCCGCATTCCTGCAGATAGCTTTCATAGCTCCCCTTTGCCCACAGGCACAGGTCCCGGTACCACTCCGTCTGTCCCCGGAGTGTTTCCGCTTCTGTCGCCCAAAGCAGTTCTTCTTCCCGGTGCGCAGGATCCCTCCTGTATTGGGAAACCAGCATACGGATCACATGATTGGCAAACTGCTCCCCTGCACGGTCATCCTCATGCGGGCCGTATTTCAGGGAATGCCTTGCGTAATGCTCCAGGCATCCCGCCACCTCCGCCGCATTCTCTTTTCCGAAATAGGTTCCGGCAAAGCGTTCCCTGTGCTCCGAAGGATTCACGGCGCCGTCCCGCCATATCTGTGCAATCATGTCAAGCATGGAAACATGGGGCTTCACATTGGAGCAGTTGATTATAAAATAATCCTTCACCCCATGCGCCAGAACCTCGGCCAGCTCGCTGCATACAAATTCTTCCGGACACGGCAGCATCGTCATATGATTGGCCGCCTGCAGATCATAAAAGGACACATGATAATAGATCCCGTGCCTGCCATGTTCCTCCTCTCCCGGAAGTGCACACACTCTCGGGTTGTGATTTCCCTGCCTTCTGGATACCATTTTCCCGTAGCCGTTATCCGCCCAGATTTTAATCACATCCTCCGGAAGCTTCAGGCAGCCCGCCCGGTACAGCTCCATCGTTTCCCCGTACAGGTTGGTGCAGCACACGGCCTCCGGATCCGCTTCCTTTACCAGCCTGTACTGCTCTTCTATCAGTTCTCCCATCAGGGCCCCGCGTTTCTCGTCGGTGTCATATTCCGGGTCATTCGCCCAGAACGGGCTGTCCCCCTGTCCGCGGAAGCCCAGATTCCATACGGTCTTTTCCCCTTTCTGCGTTTCTATCCCTCTCCGCCACAGCTCCCTGAACTTTTCCGGATGCTCGGCAAAGGAAGGGTTCAGCTCCGGATAGACGCGGGCGAACATGGGCGCGCCGAGAGGCTCCGCGTGATGGTGTGTCACCCAGAGTCCCATATCCGCCGCCAGCCTCCTGTAATTGTGGCTGTTGGCGTCCGTTCCCGGAATCACCATGTTTCCGCCCAGACGCAGCAGAGCCTCCATGGCCATCTCAAATCCTTCATTTTCCGTGATCCCGCTTTCCCTGTTAAACCGGCTTTTCTTCCAGGTATGCAGAAGCACCTCATCATTGATAAACCAGCCCCGGTATTTCACTTCATAAGAGGGGGACAGGTACATTCCTTCCGGGATTTCGGCCTGCTTCCTTTTAACGAATTTCTGATCAAGCCAGTACCAGAACGGCTTCACTTCGAGAAATTTCTCACTCAGAAAAAGCAGGGCATAGATAATACCCAGTTCATCCCCGCCTTCCAGCAGCATTTCCTTTTTTCCAGCCGTAATCCGGTACCCCTCCTCCCCCAGGGATGGAGTTATCCGAAGAAGAAGCGTTTCCTCCTGTTTTGCTCCTTCCGGCGATTCCTGCAGAGTCATTGCCAGATCTCTTTGAAACCTTTTCCATGCGCGCACCAGCACGGAGCTTTTTTCCGTACCCCACGTTAACTTCATAGCGGATGTTATTTTCATCGCTTTACTGCTTCCTTTCCTCTCTTATTTTCCTTTGTAATCCCATGCGGATGCAGCGGTCTGATCATTTCTGAAATCCCGTCACCAGAACTGTCCGGCCGCTCTGCATCCCCTCCGCATCCGCCGTAATACACGCCCGTCCGGTTTCTCCTGTCAGCCGTACCATCACACTGGCACACCCGTGATACATATGGATGCTTTCTTCCCCATAGGGTTCGTTCCCCATCAGGTTTCCGTTATCCACCGCCATGATTTCCGCAGGGCCTTCCGCACGGAAACGGACGGACGCGCTTTCCCGGAAATACGGATTTCCGTCCTCATCCTGTGCGCGTACCGTCAGCAGAATCTCATAGCCGTTCTCCGGCGGCAGGAAAAGCTGCTCCTGATCAAAGGCCAGCTTCACCGCGGGCCCCGGAGTCGTTATCTGATAACGGCATTCCTCTTTTTCCCCGTTAATGCCGATCACCGTGACCGTTCCCGGCTGCCAGGGCAGGAAGCCGGAAATCAGCCGGTTGGCGCATGCGGACGGCTTCGGCACATAGATCCGTTTTTCATTCAGATAAAGCCGTACCTCCTCACAGTTGGAAGCTATCACGTATGGTATCACGGTCTTATGGAACTGGGGAAAATGCCAGTGGTCAGCCAAAAGCGGCATATCCCAGTGCTCCTTTACGTTCTCATCCGACAGGGAATAATCCATAACAGAAAAGTGAACCATGGGTTTCTTACTCCAATAGCTCTGCAGGATATAATAGCCCGGCTTTTTCTCCCCGTTCGTCCGAATCGGCGCGCCGCTCCATCCCTTGGAGGGATAGCCCATGGATTCCCCCAGGTAGTCAATCCCGGTCCAGATCATCCCTCCGATCACATAAGGAAGCTTCTCCGGTACAAGGGAAGGATTTTCTTCCGAAAAATTCTGCATCTGATCCGGATGCCCCTGGAAATATTGGTAAACCTCCGTCCCCAGGATCAGCTTATCCGGTATTCTTTCATGAATCATGGGATACCACTGTTCCTGGTAGTTGCAGGAAATCACATCCACATATCCGGCGATTCCGGCAATCCGTTCCATCCTCTCGGCATTATCATATATTTCCGTATCACTGACTTCATCCACGAACTGCTGGATATCTTTGATCTTGGAAACATCCGCACCGCTCTCCCTCTTAAAATGGGGATTCATGGCATAGGTGACAGGACGGGAAGCATCCAGCCCTTTCACATAGGCCGTCAGCATTTCCAGGGTATCCAGCATCCCTTTCTGCCCCTGGTTTTCCACTTCATTCCCCACTTCCCAGATAAAAATGCAGGGCCGGTTTCTGTCCCGCTTCACCATGGCTTCCACATCCTTCTGCCATTCCGTCTCAAAATACCGGCCATACAGGCCCCCATGCCATTTATCAAAACATTCCTCATACACGTAAAAGCCAAGCTCATCGCACAGATCCAAAAATTCCGGACAAAAGGTGTGGTGCGCCGCCCTTATGGCATTACATCCCATTTCCTTTAAGGAAAGCAGACGCTGCCGGAAGATTTCCTTACGCACCGCAGTTCCGAGACAGCCAGCATCCTGATGCAGGCACACGCCCTTAAGAAGGACATGCTCCCCGTTTACGAACATGCCCTTTCCCGGCGCCATGGAAATCTCCCGGATGCCGATACGGAACGATAACCGATCCGCTTCCCTTTCCCCGTCCATCAGGGAAAGAGTCAGCTCATACAGGTTCGGTTCCTCCGCCGACCACAGCTTCGCCTCCGGCACCAGGATTTCCATTCTTCCATCGTCTGTCTGTGTCTGCCATTCCTGCTCCCCGTCACGCAGTCCTGCACGCACCGTCCTGCCGGGAAACCCTGTATAGACAGTAACCCGTCCGTTTTTTCCTTCCACGCCGGTATGTATGATGACCTCTTTTTCATCCAGATGGACCTCTTCCGTCTCGATCCACCTGACCGTTCTGTAAATACCGGCTCCGCTGTACCAACGGTCGGAAGGCGTTCCCGTATTATCCACCCGGACCTCAATCCGGTTCTCCCCTTCCCGGACAAGCTCCGTGACATCCAGGCGGAAGGAGCTGTAGCCGTATTTATGGCCTCCCGCTTCTTTTCCGTTCACCCATACCGTGCTGTTTTCATAGATTCCGCCGAAATCCAGAAAGCAGCGGATGCCTTCCCTCTTCTCCTCCAGCGTCAGCGTCTTTTGGTACCAGCCGATGCCGTACCGGTTCCGGTAGCCCTGGGACGCCCCTTCCTCCATTGTTTTATCGAAGGGCCTGTTAATCGCCCAGTCATGGGGCAGCCTCACCGGCTGAAAATTTTTGCTGCTGCCATCGTTCCATGCGAATTCCCAGCCGTCCATGATCTCCCTGTCAATTCTCGGTGCCGTTAAATCTTTCACCTTCGCTTTGCCTCCCTTTTATCACATATGCTCTTCCCGATATTGTCCCGGTGTCTTACCCGTATATTTCTTAAACCGCCTGGTGAACACATGATCGTCCTCATACCCTACCGACAGGCTGATTTCCCGTATCAGCATATTCGTGGTAACCAAAAGCTCCCTTGCCTGTTCCATCCTGAGATTTGCCAGATAATCCGACGGACGGATTCCCATCTTATTCTTAAATTCCACTGCCAGTGTGACCGAACTGATATGAAGATAATCCGCCAGCGCGCTCATGGTCAGCTCCGTCCTGGAGAAGTTCTCCTCCATATAATGAACCGCCTCTTCCACCAGCCTGGAACGATCCACATTTTCTTCCGGTCTGCTTTTCATAATCATGCTGCAGGCTTCGCATAAAAAATCATTAAAGTCCTGAATCGTCAGACACTGGGACAGCGTAAATACATTATAAATACTCTCCAGTCCCGCGCTTTCCGCCTTCCACTCTGAAATCAGCACATGGATAATATCATTGTACAAAAGACGGAACATCGGCAGCGAGGGGCTCTTTTTGGTCATCCGCATACAGATATCCTCCACCGCCCGTTCCACGCCCGCCTTGTCACGGCTCCGCAGCGCCTGCCGCAGCTTCTGCAGATAGGAATCCGGCAGCACATTCACCGTATCCCCAAAGGCCACATCCTCAAAGCGGATGATTTTATTGTTATCCTGAAGGAAACGGTTGTCAAAAGCCGTGTCCGCCTCCAGATATGCTGCGGAGCCTTCGGTAAGATCCTTATGATAATTGCTCACCGACATCACGAACTCTTCATAACAGTCCTTCCCTATGGAAAAAAGCATGCCCAGGGTCTCTTCTATCCGTTCCCTGGATTCGGAGAACAGGACAAACAGGCTCTGGCTGCTGCTGACCAGATGTATGCCATAGCCGTCCAGGTGGGCCGCCTGTGCGATTACCTCCAGCATCTTGGTATGTGCCTTATTCTCATTGCTGTCGCTGCGCTCTCCCAACAGAACCGTCAGATATTCGGAATTTTTAATCTCCATGGAAACCTTCTCCGATTCCTGCAGCACTTCCTCCTGGTTCTTAAAATCATTCCGGATAAAATTCCGGATAAACCTGGTCTTCTTCAGCTGGAGATTTTCCTTTTCCTTTTGTTCATTGGCCTCCACCAGCATCTGAATCCCGTTTTCAATGCTGTTCAGGTTATAATTGGTTTCCTCCTGGGAATCCAGCAGCTGATTCATTTTCCGTACCTTTAACGCCATCTTCCTGGATAATACCACAAGCAGAAGCGCCGTGGGAATTGCGCAGATAATCAGCATCCCTATGATTCCCCACTGTCCGGTGACAATCTTATCATAAAAAATATCCATATCCTGCAGGGAGCAATAGAGCATCCCGCTGTCTCCCTGCTGTACTGTCAGCAGATATTTTTCTCCATCCAGCTTAACCTGCCTTTGCTCCCCGGACTCTTTTATCAGCTCCAACAGTGCCGCATGGTCTGTTTCCCTGCTTTCTCTGGATACAATCACTTCATTATCATAAAGAATAAAATCCGACCGCAGATCCTCAGCCTCATTTATCATAAGAGAATCGTAATAGGTATCCGGCACAAAAAATACAAGTGTTTCCTGAAATTTAGGAGGAATGGCCTGCATATAAAGCACAATTCTGGAATTCCCAATATATTTCTGCACCCAGAAGCCGGAAACCGACTGCTCAGGAAAGACACGCAGTTCTTTGGATTCGGAAGACAGCTCCTCCTTTACCGTCTGTGCATCCATCCGCTCCATTACACAGCCCTGCTCTGCAAAATAATCGGAATCCACAGAAGTAGTGCTGCTGTAGAGATAATCATCCTCGTGATATTGATAAAGAAGCAGCCGAAAGAACTGACTCACCGTAGTATATTGGAACAGATGCTTTTCCAGCTGCAGAGCGGCCAGAGGTTTTTCTGAAAGCTTGAATTTCGTCACCTCTGCAGCCAGGCCCATCTGGTATACAATATCATTGATTATCTGTATATCGTTTTCATGCCTGTTCATTTCCCAACGGAGATGCTCCTCGTTGGAAACAAGAAAATCCGTATAGATCGTCCTGTAATAAAAACGGTACAGATAACTGCCAAGCACAGTAATGATCAGTATTACTATGATACTGAAGGCAGCGATATAGTAAAAAACGTTTTGTGATTTCAGTTCTCTCCAGATTTTTTTCACAGACAGGCCCCCCGCTTTTCATGTTACTGTTCACTCCGTGACCAGTAACCTTTTCAAGTCATCCTTATCGTCTTTCCCCTTTATTTATAACATACAAACTGCTCTGCCGCCATCCGACAGCAGAGCAACACGTATTTATTTCGATTTATTCCAAATCCATGGTATCAATTGCATCCTGATACATCTGTACATAATCTGCAACTCCCATTCCGTCAAACATAGATACAAAAGAGTTCCAGCTGTCGTCCGTCACACCTGTGGTAACGAAAGCAGCAATGTTTTCCACAACTGCATTATTGATATCCGTTTCTTTCAGCGTGCTGTCCTGAAGCTGCTGGGAAGTGAGCGGCGCCATATCCAGATAGTCGTTGGAATATTTCTGGATGATACCGGCTGCATCATATTTCTCACAGTATTCGGTCTTTTCCGTACGCTGTTCGGGCATATTAAAGTTTTCGGCAAGATAATTGCCGGGTGCGAAGAACAGAGTATTACAGTCAATATAATTCTTCACGTCCGCGCTGCCGTCATTGGTGACGGTGATTTTGCCGTTTTCATCGTATATCCAGCCAAGGCCTTCCCCAGCATCCTTTTCTCCGTAGTAGAGGGAGAACATGGTTTCCGTATCCAGCAGGGCATCCAGCCAGCGCATGGTTGCGGGCACATTCTGATTGGTGCTGGTAACAAACGCACCGGGCTTGCAAAGCTCAAGGTAACGGTAAAGGCTTGCACTGCTGTCCGGCGTCCAGAGTACGGAATTGGATGCCACTCCGTCGTCATAGGCCATCGCCAGCAGTCTCCATGCCGTGAAGAAGCCCACATTTCCCTCTTTCAGCTTCGTCTCTACCGTATTAAAATCCTGGGATACAATTTCCGGATCCACGAGCCCTTCTTCATAAAGCATATGCAGCCATTCCATACAGTCACGGAAGCCATCCTGTGTGGCTAAGAACTGTACCTTTTTATCATCATCAATGTAAATCCATTTATCAGGGTCGCAGGGAAGCCCGAACAGAGGGAGCATATAACGGATACCGTTAAATCCTATATCCAGTCCCATCTCAAGAGGGATTTCATCCGCCTGCCCGTTGCCGTTGGGATCGCCTGTCTTAAATGCGCGCAACACCTCGGTCAGCTCCTCCACATTGGTCGGAGTCTCCAGATTCAGGGCATCAAGCCATTCCTGGTTAATGAAGAAATGCTGGTTTGTATTGATTTTCTGCCCTACCAGGTAGCCTACCGAATATACTTTTCCGTCGGAAGCCACAAGACTGGTTGTGGGATCATCGGCTTCCGCATCCCTTCTCTCCGTAAAATTAGGCATATACTGATTAATCAGATCATCCAGAGGTATTACAATTCCCTGTGTCACACCGTATTCCTCATCATCCACCGTTCCTTCCCCGTTTGTGGCAAGGATAACATCGGGATATTCCCCGGATGCGAAGGCCAGATTCAGCTTTGTTTTCCAGTCAGAACCCTTAATCACTTCCCATTCCGCATGAATGCCTGTCAGCTCCTCCAGATGTTTAACCCCGGGCATCTCGTCAAAATTCGTCAGGGAATCCGAATCACGGATGGCTATCATAACCTTCAAAGTAATCGGTTCATTCACAATGGGATAACCTGTCTCGTTAAAATTACCGTCTGCTGCCGCTGATGCAGAACTCTCCCCAGCACCCGATGCCGTTTCTCCCGATGCCGCTCCCGTGGCCTGTGTTGTCCCGGAAGAGCTGCCGCAGCCGGCCAGAACCGATATGGTCATGGCTGCTGCCGTCAAAAGTGCAATTGCTTTCTTCTTCATAAAGAAAAACCTCCTTATTTTTATTGCAACACTGTTCGTGTTGGTTTCCTTTTTACCAATCTGTAACCGTCATCCCTTTAAGGATCCAATCATAACACCTTTTTCAAAATACTTCTGCATCAATGCATATAAGATGACCACCGGCCCTGTCGCCACCACAATTATGCAGTATTTGGAAACGTTGGCAATACGCATGGCCTCCTGCATGGATGCCGAGCTGTCCGCCATGGACATCATATAGTCTCCGGACTTATCCACCTGCAAGGTTGCCAGAATTTCCCGAAGCACCGTCTGCAGGGGAAGCAGGTTCCTGTCACGCAGATAAACCAGGCCATTGAAATAATCGTTCCATTTTGATACTCCATAATATACGGCCAGGACAGCGATAATGGTTTTGCTCAGCGGCAACACCACTCTGGAAAAATACTGGAAATGCGTGGCCCCGTCCAGCATGGCCGCCTCGTACAGTTCACCCGGAATGTTGGTCTGTATGTAAGTACGGGCAACCATCAGATTCCATACGCTGACGCAGCCCATGAGAATTATTATGGCCCTCGTATTATATAAGCCGATATTTTTCATCACCAGGAAGGTCGGAATCAGCCCTCCGTTGAAAAACATGGTGAATACGAAGAAAAAGTTAAGGAATCCCTTCCCTGCGAACTTAGGCCTCGACAGCGCATAGGCTGCCGCCAATGTCACCAGAATACTGATCACCACGCTGGCAAAGGTATAAAAAAGGGAATTTCCATAGGAAGACCACAGCTCCTTATACTTAAATACCGATTCATAACCTATCAGGGAAAAATCGACCGGATGAAAGATAACCTCTCCCCTTACGATCGCATCTGGATCCGATACGGATGCGATGCAGACCAGATAAAGCGGATACAGAATAATCAGCATGACCACAATCCAGAACAAGGTATTAAATATGTGGAAAACCCGATTGCTGAAGCCTATCTGTTTTCTTGCCTTTTTTTTCATAATGATAACCTCACAATCCTTTCATCAGAATAATCCCACATCCGTCATACGTTTGGACAGCTGGTTCACAGACACAATCAGAATAAAATTGATGATATTGATAAACAGCCCGATTGCAGCCGTGTAGGAAAACTGTCCGCTTCCAAGGCCTACATTGTATACATAAACACCGATGATATCCGATGTGGGGATATTCCCCGGCGTCTGCATGACCAGAGCCTTATTCGTATCGGAGGCGAGCATTTTGCCGCAGTCCAGTATGAACACCATCATTGCTGTGGGAATCAGGCTGGGGATATCTATGTACCGGATTTTCTGCCAGATACTCGCGCCGTCAATTTCTGCCGCTTCATATAAGGATAAATCAATTCCGGTCAATGTGGCAATATAAAGGATCGTTCCGTAGCCTGCAGCCTGCCAGATCCCCGATATAATATAAATCGACCGGAATGCGGATGCGTCCGACATAAAGTCAATCGCCTTTAATCCGAGCGCCGTCCTTGCAAAATTAAGGATTCCGCTTGTGGGAGAAAGAAAAATATAAAGCATACCGGCAAGCACTACCGTGGAAATGAAATAAGGAACATAAATGCTTGTCTGGATAAATCTCTTTTTCTTCGTCCCGCGGATCTGATTCAGCAAAATAGCCAGAATCAGAGGCACCGGGAAGCTCCACAACAGATAATACACATTCAGCAGCAAGGTATTGGACAACAATCTCTTAAAATAGTAGGCGTTGAAAAAATTCTTAAAATGCTTTAACCCCACCCAGGCACTGCCCGCAATACCATCCACCGCCTTATAATCCTTAAAGGCGATTTGGATACCGTACAACGGCAGATAATTGAAAACCACGAAATATATGACCGCCGGAAGAACTAAAAGATATAACTGCCAGTTATTCTTTAATACTGCTTTCAGGCCCAGCCTCTTTTTCATGGCTTTCGGTTTTCCCAATGCTTTCACTAAAACCGCTCCCTTCTTTTTTGTAACATTCATGCACCTTTCATGTCAAAACTATACAAATTATTCGTCACTTTTTCAACGTTATAAATTTTATCCCCTTTATCAGCCCGCAAAATGACCGTTTTTTTCCTTATTTACGTGCAATCAAAGGCGCTTCTTACAATGGTTCAGCGGTAAAAAACAGGGAATCTTTCCGATTCCCAAATTTTATACCGTCTGAAATTTATAACCTTCCTGCATTCTATCTGTCTAACTGACCCTGGCCGCAGAAAAAATATGCATAATAACAGACAAAATGCCGGTATGCATCGGCCCCTGCCAATGCATACCGGCATGTACTGCTGAAATTATCTCATTCAGCCGGCCGGAGCGAGTTCAATTATTTTATCACAATATTTCTTCAAATCATAATCATGGGACACAATGATACAGAGTTTTTCCTTCGCTTCTTCCACCAGCGTATTGATTATGGCATCCCGGCTCACCGGGTCAAGCGATGCCGTAGGTTCATCAAACACAAGAACCGGCCTGCCCGAAAGAAGCGCCCTAGCCACAATAATCCTCTGCGCCTGGCCGAAGGAAAGGTTCTTACCATTCTCTTCAATCACCGTAGCATACCCCTCCGGAAGCTCCAGGATCGTATCGTGTATATTCGCTTTCACCGCCGCTTTCCTCACATCCTCAAAAGTAACGCGCCTGTTTCCGTAGCGTATATTCTCTTCCACCGTCCCGGTATGCAGGATATGATCCTGGGGCACATAGGAAATACAGCTGCGCATCCCTGTTCCCGTAATTTTCTTCTCATCCAGCCATATGGCCACTTCTCCCTCCTGCGGCTCATAAAGTCCCAGGGCAAGCTTCAGGAAGGTAGATTTGCCGCAGCCGCTGGGACCGAAAATCCCCACAATCCGGTTTCCTCCCATTTCTCTGGTAAAATGCTCCATCACCTTTCCTTCCTCCCCATATCCGAAGGAAACATCCTGAAAGCAAAGCGTGGGAACCGCGTCTCCATATTCCGCTTCCATCTCCTCTGTCTGCGGCTCTTCCGGAATCTCCATCACCTCGATCACCCGCTTTGTACAGGCCAGATTGTTCTGCAGCTCCCCGATCAGCGGAATCATCTGTATAAAAGGCCAGGAAATATAATTGCTCACCTGCACCAGCCCCAGCACCGCGCCGATGGACATTTCCCCCCGGATAACATACCAGGCGCCCAGGCCGATCGCCGCAAAATTGATCATGATGCCCAGGAAACCGCTGCCCGCATTCATAACAGCCTGAATCTTCACCGATTTCAGCTGTTTTTTCTTTTTGTCCCCGAACAGCTGACTGAAGTCCTGCGCCGATTTTTCATAGCAGGAAAAACATTTGATGGTGACCAGGGTAGCCAGCTGCTCCTGAAGATAGCCTCTCACCTTTCCTTCCCCATCCTTTGCCTTCAGCGTCCACTTCTGCAGGGCAGGCATGAGGAAATTGCTGAAAATAACAGGCAGCGGCGAAAGCAGCACCAAAGCCAGGGCGATTTTCCAATTAATAAGAAAGGCATAGGCAAACGCGAATAAAAAGGAAAAAATTCCTGCCGCCATATTCACAATAGATTCCGGAATTACCCTGGCGCTTTGCGCCGAATCCTCCGTCAGCCTTGTGAGCATATCGCCGCTGTGGTAGGACTGGCTCTTTTCCACCGGGATTTTTTCCATATGGATAAGGAGCTTTTCCCGCAGCCTCCCATCCAGGCTCAGGATGGAATTATTCTGCAGATATAGCTTAATCCCATCCAGCAGCATACTGACAAGGCCTGTAAGCACCACCGCCGTCATCAGGAAGGAAAGAGGCGCCGCCCCTTTTCCCTGTGCCTTATCCACAATCAGCTGCACGGCAACCGCCAGGCATACCTGAAACACGGCAATAACGGATACCAGCACTAACAGTCCCAGTATCATTCCTCTTTTCTTTTTCGTGAGTGACCAAATCCATCTTATCTGTTTCATAATCCAATCCTTACCTCTCTCGTCCCTAATTCCGGACAATCCTTCTGGTTTTCAAGCTGAATTCAGGATAACATGGTTTTCTGCCCCCTTCACGCAAGGAGTGGTTGAGGAAACCGAGAGTGGAAATTCTTTGTAGTAAATATGGGAATATGTTAAAATTGTACCGGAACGCAACCACTGCGGGCAATGCCCACGCCAGCAACATGATTGGAGAACCTTATGCTGTATTTTCTGCTTTTTGCCCGGACTGATGCTATCAAAAAAGAATGGGAGGATTTGCTTTCCTCCCTCATACCGGAACCCTTCCATATAGAAACCGCCCTTTTTCCGGACGGCCCTGTGAGCCTGCTCCCGGAAAACCTTCCTTCCTGCTTCCTCATTGACAGAAGCGGTATGCCGGAGTTTCCTGAAAATCCCTGGCTCCAGCTTCTGTCCATCCAATGCCCGCAAATTCCCGTCCTATATTATGAGGAAGCCGCCGCCGTCCGGGAACAGCTGGAAAGCCTGCTCCTGAAAGAAAACGACACCAACCTTCCAACCGGAAATCCCTGTCTCTCCTACGCGAAAAGCCGGTCTTTCCTGGATAACCTGACCTCACTCGGTTCCGCCAGCCCCCAGGAGGACCCTGAGCTTCCGGATTATTCCCATGTAAGCTTCGCCGCCTGCGCCGCCCGTTTATCCGATTCTACCCACGATGCCCCGGCGTATGAAGCCTGCGCCATGCTCACCCGGAAATATCCGAATTCCTTCTGCTATCTCAACCGGAAGCAAAAAATCCTGCTCTTTGTCCTGTATGAGCATACCGGGAATTTTACCCAGCTGGAATTAAACCGCCAGACTCTGATGGAGCAGGCCGCCGCAACCGATAGTTTCCTCCCTCCTTTTAAGTTTGGAGTGATACACCACGGGCTTTCCGGGCTGGTCTCCTCCTTTCTTGAGGCAGAGCAGGTATATTATGTTAACAGGCTCCGTACCCCCTGTCTTTTTTTTGAACAAATATCCGGGCCTCCGGGACAGCTGCTGAAAGCGGAACGGCTGATGGAGATCGAACGCTCCATACGCACCGATATCCAATTCAGAGAAGGCCAGAATGCCCTTGCCTATACCAGGCAGTGGTTTGCGGAATACCGCCGTCTGGGATACGAACCGGAAGCGGTGAAATACGATATGATCATCCTGTATGCCAGTATCAAGTATGTGCTCTTTGATATGTACGGGTTAAAGCTGAAACGGATAAAGTCCGGTCTTGAGGTGCATGAAATCATCCACATCGCCACCATGGATGAACTGGAGGAATGGTTTGTCACATGGCTGCTTTATACCCTGGATAACTTCGACCTGACCCGTTCCAATACCGGCTTCCGTATCCAGGAGGTCCTGCAGTTTATATCCAACCATGTCATGGACGACTTGTCCCTGAATACCATCGCCAGCTATTTCTATGTCAATCCATCCTACTTCAGCACCCTGTTTAAAAAAGAGACAGGCCAGACCTATATCTCCTATATCACCAGGCTGAAAATGGATAAAGCGCGGGAACTGCTTGCCGCCAACTGCAAGGTTTATGAAACAGCCCACCTGCTGGGCTATGAGGATATCCGGCATTTCCGTAATACCTTCAAAAAATACCATGGGATTTCCCCCTCCGAAGTCAAACCTCCGCCGGACGGACACGGCCATTAATTTTACTCCGCTAATCCTTAAGCCTGCTTCTGCAGAAGCAGGAAAAGATAAAATACACCACAAAAAATCCGGGAATCTGCATCCCGGATTTTTTATGTCTATAGCTGCTGCCCCTATATTCTGGGCAGGTTATTGGTTCCTCTCGGCCCCTTCTTTTCCCATTTCACTTCCCGTACCGTCCCTGTTTCGCTCACCAGGACCACCGGCACATACATAACGCGCCTGTTCTTATTTTCTTCATAAGTAAATTCCGCCGCAAACCGGTATACGGGTTTCAGCGGGCCTTCGGCGCAGATTTCATACTCCAGCTCCTTGATTCCCGCTCCCATGTGCGCCATGGTAAGGAACACGGAAGCTTCATTCTGCGGAAGCACCGTACATCCCTCCCGGTTGTACAGATATACATTGATACGGTCGGAAGTAACCGATTTGGAGGTATTTGATAAAATAAATTTGATTTTCTTCGGCTCATCCCTGGTTATCACCGGATCCCCGCAGTAATCCACCCGCACATTGAGATAGGGGAATTCATACTTTATCGTTTTCATTTCCTCATAAATATTTCTGAAATAAGGCTTTGCAAAATAGCTTTCTTCCCTTTCCTCTTCCGTCAGAGCCAGTTCCTCCCAGGCCGTTTCCCGAATGGCAAGCACCCTGTCCGTGAGTTCCTCCACGGTTGCCGGAATCCTGCCCGCCATACGGAAAGGATCAATGCTGCAGGTCACTATTTTTCTGCCGATTGGCTCAATCCATTTTTCTTCAAAAAATTCAATCCCGTACATGATTCCAAAAAGAGAAGCGATGGTTCCTGCCGTACAATCCGTATCTTCCCCGTAATGCACTGCCGTCAGGACCGATTTTTCAAAATTACCCTCTCCGAAAAGCAGTCCGTAGATAATAATCATGATATTGGAAGGCACATCCCACCCCATCTTTCCATTATTATATCCTTTTTCCTCATCCTCTTCCGATATATAATGCCACTCCAGATGGCCTATGAAATTCTGCATGATATATTCCCTTGTTTCCTCTTCATTCATGCCCGCTTCATAGGTTTCGATGGCTTTTCTTATCCCCCGGCTCACCGCACAGTCCTCCGGTATATAGGACAGGCCGATTTCAATCAGTTTCCGGATATCCCTGCAGTAAAAAGCCGCACTTTCCATGGCTGCGATAAATATCTCAGCATAGACACCCTCTCCATCCCCATGATCCACGATCGCATCCTCAAAAGCATACTGCGCCGCAAGCTCCGGATGTCCCGGGAACAGACACGCCCAGATCTCCGAACGGATATAGGAACCGCAGCTGTCCTTGAAATCATTATTGAAGCTGCCTGTCACAGGAGGCTGGAAACCGCTTCTTAAATTGGTTTTTGCCACTCCATACTCCGCATGGGTAAAAATCATAAACTCATTGAAATACTCTCCCAAATCCTTGGCGTCAATATGGATCCCCCGGTCCTCCATGGCGAGCAGCCAAAGAATCTGAATATCCAGATCATCATTAGGAAGGGGCTCCCCGTTCAAATCATGGGTATAATAAGTAATATCATTTTTGCAGCGTTCCCATTCCATAGGCATTCCCAGCGTTCCGCCTATATTTTTTCCCATCCAGCACCCGTATACTTTACTTCGAAATTCTTCTTTATTCATATTCTGATCACTCCCTTTATTTCATTTCCGGGCGCACCTATTCCTTAACCGCGCCCGCATTAAGACCGTTTACAATAAACTTCTGCATCAGCAGGTAAATAATAATTCCCGGCACCAATATAATAAACAGGGCCGCATACAGCTTACCCACGTTTCCGCCGTACATGGACTGGAACTTGGTGGGAATAACCGTAATGGTCATGATTTCTTCCTTACGCAGCATGACAAATGCCATCATATACTCATTCCAGCTGGACAGGAACGTCCAGATCACCGCCATGACAATAGAAGGTTTACACATAGGCACCGCAATTTTAAACAAAGTCTTCACGATACCGCAGCCATCAATCAGAGCCGCTTCCAGCACCGTATTGGGCAGTGCATCGAACCCGTTCTTAATAGTAAGCAGGTTAAAAGGAGCAATCAGCACCACATAAGGCCCCAGCACAGCCAGATAAGTATTTAAAATCCCCAGCTTTGAATTGATCTGGAAAACAGGCACCAGTATGGCCGCCGCAGGCAGAAGCAGCGCGGACAGCAGAAAAATATATATCCCGTTCTTAAATGGAAAATTCAGCTTGGAAAGCGCAAATCCCGCCAGCACATCCAGCACTACCACAAGCACTACCACGCTCACACTTATTATCAGACTGTTGATAAAATAGGTTTCAATATGATATTTGGTCAGGATATCCACATAGTTTTTTATTCCGCCGCCCTGGAAAGAACCATGTATCAGGATACCGATAGGCAGAAGAATCACCGCAACACAGGCAATACAAATCAGGTACCGCAGAAGGTTACCCATTCCTTTTATTCTTTTCATGTCCCTACCCTCTTTCCTCAGTAAATGGTTTTGGAATTATAAAGCCTGAGCTGGAATACCGTAATCACTCCCGCTATCAGGAACATCACCACCGCGATCGCCGATGCATACCCTTGCTCATAATTAGTAAAAGCCGCCTCATACAGATAAGTGGCAAACGTCTGCGTGGAATTCGCCGGTCCGCCGCCGGTAAGAGAAGCCACCAGATCATACTGCTTCAGCGCTCCGATCACACCGATAATCGTCAGATTATAGGTAGTCCCCCTCACCAACGGAAACGTAATCTTTCTCAGAATCTGAAAATGCGTGGCCCCATCGATTTTCGCCGCCTCATAAAGATCCTCCGAAATCCCAGCCATAGCCCCATAATATAAAGTCATGGAATAACCCGTCCACTGCCAGATATTAACTATAATAATCGCCCATATGGCAAGCTTCGGATTCGAAAGCGGAGCACTCACCCCGAAAAAAGAAAGAATCCCCTTCAAATACCCGATATTCGGATCCAAAAGCCTGTAAAAGACCTGTCCGATTATTATAGAAGAAAGGATTGCCGGCATAAAAAGGATCGCTTTCGATACATCCCTGCCCACAAATTTCTTCTGAAACATATCCGCCAGCAGAAATCCCAGAACTGCCTGCACCGTCACCGTAAACAAGGCAAAAAGCAGAAAATTCCGCAGAACAATCCGAAACACCTTGTCCTTAAAAATATTAATAAAATTCGCCGCCCCGATAAACGTCATATCCGGGTCGATCCCATTCCAATCATAAAAACTGATTCTCACATTATAAAAAACCGGATAAACCATATACACCAACACAAATAAAATCAATGGCAGCACACACATAAATCCGATTTTTCTGCTGTTCCTAAAATTAATCACTCTTCCGGCCTCCTGCTTTTTCCCAGATCCTGTTTGAAAATCACTTTCCATCACATGCCCGCCGCACTTTGCGGCATTTCCAGACGTGAAAACAAATTTTCAAAAACACTCTAACCCTATAAACCCCGCACCTGCCGGGCACACCTGAAAAGGACCGCCGCACATACGATTTTTCTCGCCGTACGGCAGTCCCATTCCACAATACATATATCAAAAATTATCTTCTACCTGGAAATTCCCGCAGCCGCCTCTGCCATTGCCGCAGCCGCATCCTCCGGAGACGCCGCTCCTGTCGCCAAAAGCTGCAGCTGATCAAACAGTTCATCATTCAGCTTCGTATAGAAAGAACTGCGGAAGCCCACCGTATTATCAGAAGCCGCAGCCGCTGAAATCGTATCATAAGCCGCCTTATAATCGTCCGTCAGAGCAACCGCAGGACTGGGAGCATCCTTCAATACACTGAAAAAGCCCAGACCATCCACCACCGACTGCTGCATATCATAACACAGCCACTTTACAAACTCCCAGGCCGCCTGCTGATTAGGACTGGCCGCATTAATTCCCCACGCCACATCGGGAGCCGTAAGCACCGCACCCTCTTTTCCTTCAATAAAAGGCATTGTCGCTACCCTGATATCATTAGAAGAAAAATTCTCATAAAAAGAATTCTCCGCCTTTAATGAGCCCAAATCCCACGACCCATTAAAAATCATAGGAATAGAAGAATTCCCATCATCATCCTTCCACTGAGAATACCCCTCATTATAAATCGTCGTAGACAGCGCACCATCCTGCACAATACCATCCGTAAACAACCTCTGATAATAATCAAAAGCCTTTACCACATCACTCTCCGTCCACTCCGCATCCAAAGCAAAAACATCATTACACAAATCCTTATTAATCGTAGCCAGAATCGTAATAAACATATCATAATTCTGCCAATTATCCTTACCGCCGAACATCAAAGGAATCTGCCCCGCACTCCGCAGAGTCTGAGCCGCCTCCGTAAGCTCCTCCCATGTTGCAGGAAAACTTGCAACACCACTCTCCGTCATAAGCTTATTATTATACCAGACAGTCCCCGACGCACTCATAGCGCTGGGAAATGCATAAATCCCGTCACCCGAAAGCTTAATCGTAGTAAAAGACGCATCCGTAAACAGATCCTCCCAGCTATCACCCCACTCAGCCTTCGCATAATCAGCCATAGGCGCCAACTGCGACTTATACTGCTCCAAATCCGCTCCCGGAGCAATCCCGATAACATCCGGCGCACTCCCCGCAGCAAAATCAACCTTCAAAGCATTATAATGATCCTCCTGCCTCATTATCGTAACAGTAGCATGAATCCCCGGATGCGTAGCATTAAACTCATCCGCCACAGCCTGTGTCAGCTCCGAATCCTCCGTAAACCCCTTATAATTCCCCAAAGCATACTGCCAGGACTGCACCGTGATCTCCACCACCTCACCGTCCCCGGCCGCCTCAGTTCCTTCTGCCGCCGCACTCTGCCCAACAGCCTCTTCATTACCAGCCGTCTCTACAGCCCCCGCGTCCTTACTCCCGCAAGCCCCCAAAGACAAAACCATCACACCCGCCAACAAAACCGCAATCATTTTTCTCATAACCAAACCATCCCTTCACTAACTCTTTTTCTCTGAATGCATTCAACTTACCCTTGCATTATAGTTTAACGACCATTTTTATCAAAGAGCATTATTTTTAGTAAAAATAGGTGGTTTTTTTTAGTTTATGAATTTTCCCCCATTTATTTATATTATACCCCCTCCTTATCTCTACTTTTTGGACATAAAAAAAAGACCCGAAAGCCTTCCTGGTTCTATCCGTGATTAGGGTATGCCGCCTGTGCTCTCTCTGTATCCTGCGGGCCTCCCGGTCTTCCTGTCCGGCGGCGTTCTCTCTGTATCCACCGCTGCATCTCAAAAAAAGGGAACTGTTTCTTACTATTTTGATCCTATACTCCGCTGCCCGCCCCTAGCGGCGCTGTCTGACGACCGAAGGGAGGAGTTTAAGCCGCGTTGGCAGCGGAGTATAGGGACAAAATAGTTAGAAACAGCCCCTTTTTTTGTCTGCAACGGTGGATACAGAGAAAACGCCGCCGGACAGGGAGGCCGGGAGGCCCGCAGGATACACAGAGAGAGGGCGCAGGCGGCATACCCTAATCACGGATAGAACCTCCACACCCTCCCTCTTTCTTATCCCAACACCTTATTCCGTCCGTTCCTTCCCCCAGAAGAACAACGCCACCGTCCCCGGTCCCGTATGACTTCCGATGGTAGTCCCCACATAATTGATTACCACCTTCCCCTTCAATTTAGGGAAACGCTCCTCAATCAAATCGGCAACCGCCCTGGCATCCTCATAGCAGGCCGACTGGGAAATATAACACTTATCGGAATATTCAAGCCCGCCGTCCGCATACTCTTCCATCTTTTCCACAATAGCCTGTATTACCTTCCGTTTGGTACGGATTTTAAACCGGGGAATAAGCCTTCCCTGATCATCCATATTCAAAAGCGGACAGATTGCCAGTACCGTTCCTATAAAACCGGATGCCTTGGATATACGTCCTCCTTTAATATAAAAGGTAAGATCCGTGGAAAAGAACCAATGGTTCATCCTTAGCTTATTCTTTTCCGCCCAGTCATGCAGTTCATCTATTCCCATTCCGCCGTCCCGTAAATCAGCCAGCTTATCCATAATAAGGCCATATCCCGAGGAAGCCCCCAGGGAATCGACCACATAAATTTTTCTGTCCGGATAAAGCTCTTCCAGCTCCTGCTTTGCCGCCAGCGCGGAATTAAGAACGCCCGATATCCCTGACGACAGGCATAAATGCAGAATATCCTTGCCTTCCTTCAAAAAAGGTTCAAAATATTCCCGGAATTCCTCTAAATTCACCTGGGAAGTCTTCGTATCCGCTCCAAGCGTCATTTTTTTATAAAATTCCTCAAATCCCATGGATTTGCCCAAATCATCCGCATACTGCACTCCATCCAACTCATAATGAAAGCATATGTAGGATATATCCCTCTCACGAAAATGCTCCTCCGTAAGATCTGCCGTAGAACAGCAGCTAATAATATAATCTCCCATCCTCTCCGCCTTTCTATCCTTCTGTCAGGATTCTTTCTGTACTCAGCCGTATAGGCGGCCTTGTAGGGTTATTATACCCTATTCCACAAACCTCCACAACTCCAATTAATCGGAAATCACATTGACATAATCCGAAAAAACGAATTCTGAACAGAATTTTTGTCTCTTGTCAAAAAGCCGGCGCACTGCATTTTACAACGCAGGCGCCGGCTTTTTTATGTTGCTTCACTGCATTATTTTGCAGCTTTCGCTTCTTTGATTTTTTCTGTAAGGACAGGAACAATCTTGTTCAGGTCACCTACGATGCCGTAGTCAGCTACGTCAAAGATAGGAGCTGTTTCATCCTTATTGATAGCGATGATGAGATCGGATTCTTCCATACCAGCCAGATGCTGGATAGCTCCGGAAATACCGATTGCAAAATATACATTAGGGCGAACAGTCTTACCGGTCTGTCCAACCTGAAGATCCTTGGGCTTCCAGCCTGCATCAACAACTGCACGGGAACAGCTTACGGTTCCGCCTACTGCATCTGCCAGATCCTGAAGGATTTTGAAGTTCTCAGGGCTGCATACTCCACGTCCGCCGGATACCAGAATCTTTGCGTCCATGATATCTGCTGTATCAGCTACGGATTTAACAACTTCCATGATTTCCACATATTTGTTGTTCGGAGTGAATCCGGGATTGAACTCTTCCACTACAGCCTTAGCGCCTTCCACCTTAGGAGCCTTCTGCATAACGCCGGGGCGTACGGTAGCCATCTGAGGACGGAAATTCGGGCATGCAATTGTTGCAATCGTATTGCCGCCGAATGCGGGACGGGTCATCAGCAGCTGATTGTGCTTCTGCTCCTGTCCAGGGATAGGATTTAACGGGAAATCACCGATATCCAGCTGTGTACAGTCTGCGGTCAGACCTGTATGGATTCTCGCGGAAACACGAGGGCCCAGGTCACGGCCGATTGCAGTAGCTCCAACCAGGAAAATTTCAGGTTTATACTTCTCGATTACAGATGCCAGTGCATGTGCATAGGGCTCTGTTCTGTATTCTTTCAATTCAGGATCGTCAACAACGATTACCTTATCAGCTCCATAAGCAGCCAGTTCGTCAGCAAGACCCTTCACATCAGAACCAACCAGTACTGCAGTCACTTCAGTTCCTAAATCTTTTGCCAAATCTTTACCTTTGCCAATCAGTTCAAATGCGATTCCGCTCACTACGTTATCAACCTGCTGTGCAAAGACAAATACTCCTTTATATTCTTCTAAATTCATCCTTATTCACCACACTTTTCTGTTTATTATTAAATAACGTGTTTTTCCTGTAACTTTTCAACAATGAAAGATGCAGATTCTTCCGGAGTATCCAGAACTACCTTCTGTCCTGCGCCCTTTCTTACTTTATCGGAAGCCTTGGCAATCTGTGTGGGTGATCCCTTCAGACCCAGATTGGAATCGTCCACATCAACCAGATTTGCTCTTCCCCATACGGTGATTTCTTTCTTGTAAGCATCGAAAATTCCGCCGGGAGTCATGTAACGGGGCTCGTTCAGCTCGCCCAGAGCTGTGATCAGGCAGGGCATTTTCGCTTTCAGTACATGATATCTGTCATCAAACTGACGCTCAACGATTACGCTGTCGCCTTCCACTTTGATTTTCTGTGCATAGGAGATTACCGGGATTCCCAGATGTTCGGAAATCTGAGGTCCTACCTGTGCGGTATCACCATCGATAGCCTGACGGCCTGTGATGATCAGATCATATTCCAGATTGCGGATAGCTCCGGCAATTGTCTGGGAGGTTGCCCATGTATCAGCGCCGCCCAGTACTCTGTCAGTTACGAGAATACCGTTATCTGCGCCCATTGCCATAGCTTCGCGCAGAACCTCTTCTGCCTTGGGAAGACCCATTGTGATTACGGTAACTTCTGCACCGTACTCGTCCTTCAGTCTCAGTGCAGCTTCCAGACCTGCCTTATCATCAGGGTTCATGATTGTAAGCATAGCACCTCTGTCCAGCGTACCATCGGGATTGAATTTAACGCCGCCCTTTGTATCAGGTACCTGCTTAATACAAACAACAATTTTCATTGTATTCCTCTCCTTGTTTTCTTATATTCTCTTAACCTCAGCGGTGTTATTTCAACAGTGCACCGGAGATTACCATTCTCTGAACTTCGCTTGTTCCTTCATAGATCTCGGTAATCTTAGCATCACGCATCATGCGCTCAACATCGTACTCTCTTGTATAACCATAACCGCCGTGCAGCTGAACTGCCTTGGTTGTAACTTCCATGGCAACCTCTGCCGCATACAGTTTAGCCTTGGCAGCTTCTACGGAATAAACCTTCTGGGTAGCTTTTGCCATAGCAGCCTTGTAAACCAGCAGCTGAGCACATTCTACCTTGGTAGCCATATCTGCAAGCTGGAACTGTGTGTTCTGGAAAGCGCCGATTGCTCTGCCGAACTGCTTTCTTTCTTTTACATAATCAACAGTACGCTCAAGAGCGCCCTCTGCAAGACCAAGAGCCTGAGCAGCGATACCGATACGTCCGCCGTCCAGAGTATGCATGGCAATACCGAAGCCCTTGCCTTCCGCACCCAGCAGATTATCCTTGGGAATTCTGCAGTCGGTGAAGATCAGCTCATATGTGGAGGAACCGCGGATACCCATTTTCTTCTCTTTGGTACCAAAGGTGAAGCCGGGAGTTCCTTTTTCCACGATAAACGCAGAAATCATTTTTTTCTTTCTGCCTCTTTTATCTTCTACAACACTGGTAACAGCGAAAATTACATAAACATCCGCTTCTTTACCATTGGTGATGAAAATCTTGGATCCGTTAAGAACCCATTCATCTCCATCCAGATAAGCCTTTGTCTGCTGTCCCTGTGCATCGGTACCGGCTCCGGGCTCGGTCAGGCCGAATGCGCCCAGCTTCTCGCCCTTTGCAAGGGGAACCAGATATTTCTGCTTCTGCTCTTCCGTACCATAGGTCATGATAGGGTCACAGCAAAGAGAGGTATGTGCGGATACAATAACGCCTGTGGTGCCGCAGACCTTAGACAGTTCTTCCACACACATAGCATAGGTTAAAGGATCGCATCCCTGTCCGCCGTATTCCTTCGGAACCGGGATTCCAAGGAAGCCAAGCTTAGCCATTTTTTCAACGGTTTCCCTGGGGAACTCCTCTGTTTCATCAACCTCCTGTGCAAGAGGCTTTACTTCTTTTTCTGCAAATTCTCTGAAAAGAGTTCTTGCCATTTCATGCTCTTTGCTTAAAGTAAAATCCATGATTAATTACTCCTCCGTTTTATCTTTATTAATCGCGAAAACCGCGGGCTGTTTACTTGCTGTAATCATAGAAGCCCTTGCCGGTCTTCTGTCCAAGCTGTCCGCCACGAACCATCTTCTTAAGCAGTGTGTGAGGACGGTACTTCGGGTCACCTGTTTCAGATTCCAGAACCTCCATGATAGCCAGAACGATATCCAGGCCGATCATATCGCCCAGAGCCAGAGGTCCCATGGGATGGTTAGCGCCCAGCTTCATAGCGGTATCGATATCTTCTACGGAAGCAACGCCTTCTGCATAAATACCGATTGCTTCGTTAATCATGGGAACAAGGATTCTGTTAACAACGAAGCCTGCTGCTTCATTTACCTGTACAGGAGTTTTTCCGATAGCTGCGGAAACCTCTTTAATCTTTTCAACAACGCAGTCAGGTGTATTCAGTCCTGCGATAACCTCAACCAGCTTCATAACAGGAGCGGGATTGAAGAAATGCATACCGATAACGGGTCTGTCAAGTCCTGCGCCGATTTCAGTGATGGAAAGAGAAGAAGTGTTGGTAGCGAAGATACAATCCTTCTTGCAGATATCCTGCAGTTCCTTAAAGGTCTGTTTCTTGATATCCATAACTTCCAGAGCTGCTTCCACAACCAGATCACAGTCTGTACAGATGGTCTTTACACCGGTAGTGATTTTAGCGAGGATTGCGTCAGCCGCAGCCTGCTCCATTTTTCCTTTTGCAACTCTCTTCTCCAGAGCCTTTGCAATTCTGTTCTTGCCGTTAGCAGCAAATTCTTCATTAATGTCGCACAAAAATACTTCGTATCCTTCTGTCTGGGCAAAAGCCTGAGCAATACCGGATCCCATTGTACCTGCACCAATAATACCAACCTTCATGTTGTATAGCCTCCTTGTGTTTTATAATTGAGCCGGGGTACAAGGGGCAACAGCCCCTGTACCCGGCGGAGTGACGGATTACAATTCCTTATTTATTAAGAAACTTCTCCACTTTCCTCTTCTCCAGGAAAGCAGCCATTCCCTCTTTCTGATCATAGCTCTCGAAGCAATCGCCAAACAGCTTCTCCTCGATTACAATCGCCTCATCCATATCGGCATCCAGGCCATCATTGATAGCTTTCTTGCAGTTTCTCACAGCAATAGGCGCATTCTTTGCAATTCCGGCAGCCATCTTCTCAGCGGCTCCCATCAGTTCTTCCTGGGTATAAACCGCATTAACAAGACCAATTCTCAGAGCCTCGTCAGCCTTGATATTTCTTGCGGTGTAAATCATCTGCTTAGCCATTCCCGGTCCAACCAGACGGGCCAGTCTCTGTGTTCCGCCGAATCCGGGAGTGATTCCCAGGCCAACCTCAGGCTGTCCGAATACTGCATTATCAGAACAGATTCTGATATCACAGCTCATGGAAATCTCACAGCCGCCGCCCAGGGCAAAACCGTTTACAGCAGCGATAACGGGAATGGGGAAGGTTTCCAATTTACGGAAAACATCATTTCCCTTCTTGCCGAAAGCTTCTCCTTCGGCCTTTGTCAATGTACTCATTTCTCCGATGTCCGCTCCGGCAACAAAGGACTTTGTTCCTGCTCCGGTAAGGATCAGACATCTCACTTCGTCCAGGTTCACTCCGTCAAGAGTCTTGTCCAGTTCATCCAGAACCTGTGAATTCAGTGCGTTCAGCGCCTTTTCACGGCTGATAGTAATAACCGCATAAGCACCCTTCTGCTCATAAACAATATATTCCATGCCACTCTCCCTTTCTTATTCCCGCCCTCAGGCGGATTCCTCCGCCATTGCGGCGGTTAATCAACAGTATTCAGAAACCTTTACTGCATAACGAATGATTAGCAGACAAAAAGTCCACTAATCATTCCCTTTTAAAATGCTATATTAATCTCTCTCAACGATGGTTGCACAGCCCATTCCGCCGCCGATGCACAGAGTTGCAAGACCCTTCTTCGCATCTCTTCTGACCATCTCATGAAGCAGAGTAACCAGAATACGGCATCCGGATGCTCCTACAGGATGTCCCAGTGCGATAGCTCCGCCGTTTACATTCAGCTTGTCATTATCAATGCCGAGATCATGTCCAACTGCCAGAGACTGTGCGGCAAACGCCTCATTTGCCTCAATCAGATCGAAATCATCAATATTCATTCCTGTCTTAGCCATAACCTTCTTGGTTGCAGCAACAGGTCCGATACCCATGATAGTAGGATCCACGCCAGCCAGTGCGCCGGCTACCCATGTAGCCATAGGTGTAACACCAAGTTCTTTCGCTTTTTCTTCACTCATAACGATAACTGCAGCAGCACCGTCATTGATTCCGGAAGCATTCGCTGCGGTTACAATACCATCTTTTTTGAATGCAGGACGAAGCTTTGCAATGCCTTCTGCCGTAGTTCCCGGACGAGGGCCTTCATCCTTATTGACAATGATGGTTTCTTTTTTCTTCTTCACTTCCACAGGAACGATTTCTGCATCGAATTTTCCTGCTTCCTGAGCTGCAACAGCCTTCTGCTGGCTCCATGCTGCAAACTCGTCCAGCTGCTCTCTTGTCTGTCCCCACTGCTCTGCAATGTTTTCAGCAGTGATACCCATATGATACTGATTAAAAGCATCGGTGAGAGCATCATTAACCATGGTATCCACCATTGTGGCGTTACCCATTCTGTATCCATAACGTCCCTGAGGAATCGCATAAGGAGCCATAGACATATTTTCCATACCGCCTGCAATAACGATATCCGCATCGCCTGCGAGAATCATCTGTGCAGCCTGGTTCACACAGTTCAGACCGGAACCACAAACAACGTTCATGGTAACTGCCGGAACCTCAATCGGTAAACCAGCTTTGATAGATGCCTGACGTGCCACATTCTGACCAAGGCCAGCCTGGATTACACATCCCATATATACCTGATCAACTGCTTCGGGAGCAACTCCCGCTCTGTTTAAAGCTTCCTTAATAACAATAGCACCCAGCTCAGCTGCCGGAGTTGTGCTTAAGCTTCCGCCCATAGTACCGATGGCTGTACGGCATGCACCCGCCAAAACGATTTTTTTTGCCATGTTTTCTCCTCCATATTCATTAAAAAGTGCGAGTTTACCGGGCTTTAACGGTATTGTTAATTTTTTGTCATTGCCCGCAGCATTTATTATAACATAGAGAATATTTATTAGCAAGGATTTTTCGACTCGAAATCCAATGAAATACGGGAAACTTCCCGGTTAAGTGAAATGCTCTAAAAATAATGTAAAAAATATAAATTTTCTATAAAAAAAGAGACTGGCGAACGTATCTTTTCATTATTAAAAGGATCAAAGGACATATGGGCTTTGACTCCCATATGTCCCTGTTTTCATCTGTTAATTCAAAAATACTGCGATTGCACTTGCTCCCGGTCCCACATGAACACCGATTACCGAACCAACTGCCACCATTTTGTTATATTCTGTACCCAGACGTTCGCGGATGAAATCCTGAAATTCTCCGAGGAACTCATTATTTCCGGTATAGCCCAGGTTATAGCCTCTGGATTTATCCATGCCGCCGTCCTTTTCCATTGCCTTCAGCAGCTTCTCCCTGGCTCCCTTCTGTCCCCTTGCAAGCCCCGCAACTTTTACCTCTCCATAGCGCACAGCCAGCACCGGCTTAAGGTTCAGGGCGCTTCCAACAACCATGCCTGTGGCAGAAAGCCTTCCGCCCTTCTGCAGGTAAAGGAGAGTATCTACAATAAGGTAAATACACACCTTTTCTTTTTCCTTTTCCAATATTTCCACGATCTGCTCCGCATTTTTCCCTTCCTTTTGAAGAGTAAATGCCCTTTCTGTCAGAAGCTGCGTTCCCAGAGTGGCCTGCATGCTGTCTATAATGTATATCCATTCGTACTCCACAATATCCTTAGCCACCAAAGCACTTTGGCAGGTACCGCTGAGTTTGCTTGCGAGCAGGATACAGATCACATCATCTCCCGCTTCCTTTGCTTCCCGGAAATACTGCAGGAATGCCTCCGGTGACGGCTGGCTGGTTGTCGGAAGTTCTTCCGAATCTGCCAGCATGTCATAAAAAGCCTCCGGTTTGATATCCACGCCGTCAAAATATTCTTTTTCTCCGAATAATACTTTGAGGGGAACAAGGGTGATGCCAAGTTCCTTTGCCTGCTGTTCTGTATAGTCACAAGTCGAATCACAAATAAAACGAATACTCATCTTTCCTCCTGTTAAAAGCACATGCCGCCGGTTTTTTATATCTGTATTTTATGCTTAAAAAAATGCTTTGATACTCAAATCTTTTGAAAGCATAACAAATATACTGACGGCTGTCAATGTTATTCTTTGGCATTTCCCGTCAAATCTTATAATTCTGCCTGAAACAGCAGGGAATCAGGTAAAATAGTTTGCTATTTCCGGGGCTTTTTGATAGAATGAGTAAGAACCAAATTCGTTACTTCTATTATAAAGATGAAGAAAAGGATTTACACATGAAACAGGAAAACAAAAACAAAGGATTTACCTTAGTCGAAATGATCGTTGTAATCGTTATAATCGGAATTCTCCTGGCAATTTTAGTGCCGGGTCTTTTTAAGTACATAAAAAAGGCTAAGGATCAGCAGGCGTTGATTGAATGCCGGGCTGTGGTGACGGCGGCGCAGACAATAGCTCTTGAAAGTTATGGAAAAAATACTTTTGAACCCGAATTTTTCCTTAACAATAACAGGGCGCAAATCTTATCTGCTGCTGATGTTGATGGAGAAATTAATATTGTACGTTTTGAAGATCCCGTTAATAAAGCGCTGGTTACTTATTTAAGTTATACTACTAAAGGGAAAATTAATGTAATTTATGATATTTCAGCTGCCTCCGTATATACTATTCTGGATGATGACATAAGCAAAGGACGGATCGAACAGATAACCAAGTTATATAAAGATGCTACTTCTTCAACAAGTACGAGACAATGGGAAGATGCGAAGCAAGCTTTTTATGCGAATGATAAATATTCTGGATTGACAGCAGCAGAATTAGCTTTATTGGAAAACACCTGTAAAATTCCTTCCGCTAATGCTTCTAAATATAAATGGAAGCCATGTAAATATGTGGATTCCAACGGAAACGTTCAATTTTTATTGTCTGCTACTTTAGCAAGCGATACGCAAAGTACTCCCTTAATATATTATAATGGTTCCTATTATTATTGGCAGGGATACGAAAAACCTCACACAACTTCTATAACCGATGCGACTGCTGAATCTGCTGTAGCTAAACTCCAATCCAGCACTTATACAAGTGAAACCATTACCAGCAGCGTACGTGATGAATGGGTGCGTATCATACAATAAATTATTACTCTCAGTAAAGGCGGTTGAATAACAAACAATCGCCTTTTTCTTACCCTATATGCTCCTCAAAATACCTGCAATCAAATAATCATCCTCCTCATACCTATTCCCGGCAATCCTCCCCAGCAGCAATTCCACAGCCTTCTTTGCAATAGCCGCCTCATCCTGCTTCACATGAAGAAAAACCGGCCCGTACGGCGCCAGATAATCCTCGTCTATACAAGCCAGACGAATATCCTGTTCCAGGTCGATTCCCACCTGGACGGCCGCAGCAGTAACTACAGGTACGATACCGTATTCTTCCGCGATTACCGCGTCTATTTCTCTTCGTTCTTTTTCCAGAAACTTCCTTACCGTGCGGATGGCATTCGGATCCGGTCTGTTATCAAGGAAGCCTTCGGCTCCCCTTCCGTAAGGCAGGACGCAGATTCCTGCCTCTGTCAAATTTAATCGTTCCATTTCATTGATAAAGCCATTTCTCCGTTCCCTGACAGAGATTGCCTCTGTATCCTCCGTAGTAAAAAAAGCAATTCTCCTGCAGCCTTTTTCCGCAAGTTCTCTGACTAAAGCCGCTGCTGCCGCCCTGTTATCGGTACGCACCGAGGGTACCGGTATCCCACGCAGCTTCTTGTCTATCATAACCATGGGAAAGTCGTCCAGATACAATTGCAGAATTGCGGGGCTGTAATGCTTCCCGTGGCTTGGCATAATTATTATTCCATCTACCTTCATGGAAAAAAGGAAGCGTATTTCTTCCGTTTCTTTTTCCCTGTCTCCATAGGAGAAGCGGACTATCAGCCTGTAACCAGCTTTTTGGGCAATCCTGTCCATCTGATACATCATCTCCAGGCCAAACGGAGTCGATACGTGTTCCAGAACAAGCCCCAACAAATGTCCTGTCCCTTCTTTTCTGCCTTTTGTTCCCGCTTTTTCCCTTTTCTCTACATAGGTTCCTTTTCCTGGAACTCGTTTTACATGACCGCTTTCCGCCAGCATTTCCAACGCCTTTTTCAGGGTTATTGCACTGACCCCAAACTCTTCACATAACTCTTCGTCACCGGGAAGCTTGCTGCCCGGTAAATATATCCCGTTCCTGATCCGTTCCAGCAGTTCATCATACACCTTCCGGTACAGAAATACCTTTCCCATATCTGCTCTCTTTTCCTTTCCGAAGCCGCTCCCTGAACTCCCGGCTCCCGGCTCCCGGCTCCCGGCTCCCGGCTCCCGGCTCCCGGCTCCCGGCTCCCAATTTTATCATCTGTTTTCTCTCACGTAAAATCAATGTATATTAAAATATATTTTTTGTCAAATCTCTTTTCTTTCCGTGTATATAAAATATATTTTTCTCATATTTTATATGTAATTATATCCAGTATTTTCGCATATTTTTAGATATTCTATAGAAAAAAACTGCTCATATTTACAATATATATTTAATATGCTACCTTTGATTTAAAGGAACTATCCCATTCGCCCCAAAGGAGGCCTATATGAATCAACAAAAGAAAACCAGTCCCTTCCGTTATGCTGTCGGTATGTTCGGCACCTCCATTCCTATCAATATGTTCAAAACCTATGCTGCTGCATTTTACGTGATCGGGCATGGGGTTACCGCGGCTCAGTTTTCCATGGTGCTGTTTCTTTACACCTTCGTGGATGCCATCGATAATCCTGTCTATGGTTTCTTATCCGACCGTACGCGGACCCGGTGGGGACGCAGACGTCCCTGGCTTGTTATCGGTGCTCCTCTTCTGGCGCTCTGTTTTATCGCATTCTTTAATATACCGGCTTTTTTAAGCGGCAGCGGAATTTTTTCCTATATGCTTCTTATGTATATCCTCACCGGAACTCTGGATTCCCTGATCAATGCCAACTATGGCGCTCTTTTTCCCGAGCTGTTTACCTCTGATTCCCAGCGGGCCAAATCCAATGCCATGCGTCAGGCTTTTCAGCTGCTCGCCATGGTCATCAGTATTGCCCTCACTCCGCTTGTAACGGATGCTCTGGGCTATGGCCTGACCAGCATTATTTATGGAATCCTGGCGGTAGCCGTCATCCTTTACTGTACGTTTGGATGCCACGAAATTACAAGAACTGAGGTTCTCCAGAAGCCCCGTCTGTTTTCCACTCTCCGGGATCTGCTCACCAATCCGAAATTCTGGATTTTCGGCCTTACCAATGCCTTTTACAGCGCGGCTATGTCTCTGGTTATGTCCGCGGTTCCTTTCTATGTAAAATACACGCTGGGACTTGGCAGTATGGCAAATACGATTCTTCTCGGCATGGTGCTTCTGTTTGCCATGGCAGGAGTATCCGTGTGGGCATTTTTTGTAAAAAAGCATTCGGTGATGCCGGTATGGCGTATCGCCCTGATCGCCTTGACCGTTTCTTTTCTGCCTCTGTATTTTGTCTCCGGCCTTTTTCCTGCACTTGCTGCAGCCTGCCTTCTGGGCTTCGGTTATTCAGGGGCCATCACTACCATGGATTTAATCGGCGCCCGTATCATGGATGAGGACACCCGGAAAAACGGGCTGAGAAGAGAGGGGACTTATGCGAGCGCCATGGGATTTATGAACAGGCTGAGCGGCTTTTTTACCAGCTTCGCCTTCCTGATTGTAGGCCGTATCTACGGTTTTGAAAGCGGAGAGATTCCAGGCCCCCGTCCACATGATGCTGCGCGTTTTCTGATGGTGGTATTTCCCTTTTGTGTCATGATCCTCAGCGTATTGTGTTCCCGTTTTCTGAAATTTCCGGAAGACGGCGGCACTTCTGCGGCAGAGAGTCCGGCTGTACCCGGAAAGGAGACGGAATGAATGAACGTTACCTGATTATAAATGCCGATGATTTCGGTCTGTGTGAAAATATGAATCAGGCGATCTGCGAGCTGTTCCGGCTGGGTGCAATCACCTCCTCCTCTATCCTCTCTCCGGCTCCTATGGCCATGAATGCCTGCCAATATGCAAAGGAAGACAGCTTTCCTGTGGGAGTTCACTGGACTCTTTTTTCAGAATGGAAGGAAGAATGCTGGATACCTGCGGATAAAGAAAAGAGGGGTTCCTCATTGACTGTGAACGGCCTGCTGCCTGCTGACGGAGGAGCGGCAGCAAAACGGGCTGCCTCAGGTGATGTGACGCGGGAGCTGGAAGCCCAATACCTCTTTATGACGGACGCCGGCTGTACGCCGGATCATGCCGACAGCCATGGAGGGACTTTATATGGCATCAACGGAAGGCTTTTCTTTCTCAACGCTTTCCGCCTCTGCCAAAAATACCGTCTTCCTTTCCGTTTTGCCCGTTCCCCTGCATTTCTGGAGCGTCAGTTCGGAGGAAAGGTATCCCCCGCATTGAAAGCCGCCCATGCCGCAGTCTGCTTTCTTGCCGACCGGATGAAGGTATCGCTGCCGGATGATTTTATTACACATCCTCTTCCTGTGGAAAAAATCCGGGATTATGAAGCCCTTTGTTCTTATTATGAAGAGCAGCTTGCCGCAGCGCCTGCCGGCATAAGTGAAGTATTCCTGCATCCGTCCGTTCCCGATCCTGTTCTTTCCCTGCGGACACCTCAATGGAAAAAACGGGAATGGGAGTATGAATTTTTAAAAAGCGGCCGCCTGAACCGCTTTCTGGAAAAGGAAGGTTTCCGGCTGGTTTCCTGGAAAAATGCCCCGTTCCCATGCAAAAAGGAGAATTTATGAAAAAGAAAATACAGTTACAGTTATTTCTCGACAAATCCCGGGAAAGGGAGTATATCCGTCTTCCTTTCTCTGTAGATGCGGACACGGAAAGCATTTCCATCCGTTATCGTTATCCATCCTCTTTTGCAGGGCAGGATGGCCCTTTTGTTATTGAAGGGGAACCCTGCACGATTGATCTGGCGGTCATGATGCCTGACGGCAGAATGGCGGGTTCCTCCGGTTCGGATCGCAGCAGCATCCTGATTTCCCCTCTGGGCAGCAGCGCGGGCTTTCAATCCTGCGAATTGCCGGAAGGTACCTGGCATATCATAGCGGGCGCTTATCATATTCCAGCCAATGGTGTCGCCGTAGAATACGAAGTGGAAGTAACGCCAAAGGAACGCCGGCTTTTTAAGGGTGATACCCATGTCCATACCACCGCTTCCGATGGTATTCTGGAGCCAGAGGAAGCGGCTCTGCTCGCCAGGCGTATGGGATTGGATTTCCTTATATTTACCGATCATAATAACAGCGCCCAGAATGACAGGCTTCCTTTTTATGAAGATATCACGCTCATTCCGGGGACTGAATGGACTCATTATAAGGGGCATGCCGGTTTTCTGGGCACAGAACAGGCTTTCAGCACTCCTTTTTTTACCGCTTCTTTAGAAGAAACAAGGGCTTTATTCATGGAGGCAGAAGAAAATGGGGCTTTCCGTGTCATCAACCATCCCTTCTGCCCGCTGGTTCCCTGGGAATGGGATTTTTCTCTGCCCTTCGACGGTCTGGAGGTATGGAATGGTGTCATGTCCGAGCGGAATGAAAAGGCAGCCTTCTGGTGGCATCAGCAGCTTTGCTCTGGCCGGAAGCTGCCGGTTACCGGCGGCAGTGATTATCATCGTCCCGGTCTTCTGGGCAGTCTCGCCATGCCCTGCCAGTGTCTGTATGCCCCTTCCCGATCCAGGGCGGATTTGCTGAAGGCTCTGCGCCAGGGCAGCAGTTATATTTCTTATCTGCCCTCCGGGCCTCAGGCAGACCTTATTGCCGTATCTCCGGAAGGCCTCCCCGCCTCCTTCGGGGACGTCGCTGTCCGCGGAGAATATACGGACATTCTGCTTACCGGCCTCTGTCAGGGCGATGAAATCCGCCTGATTACCGATACGGCTGCGGAATCTCTGATCGCTCCTTCCGGAGCCTGTGAACTGAAACTGCGAAGACGTTTTCCAGATGCCCTCTTCCTTCGGCTGGAACTGTACCGAAGCTATGCTCCCGGCCTGCCTCCCATGAAGGCCCTCCTCACTAATCCTGTATACTACCAATAACAGAAATTCCTATCAGAAAGGAACAGAAATGAATACAGCTGCCAAGAAAGTAATTGTTGTTTTTAAAACCCACCTTGACATCGGCTTCACCGGACTGGCACAGCAGGTTCTGGACAAATACTGTCTGGATTTCATCCCTTCTGCCGTAGATCTGGCTTTTCGTGTGAATACCCCGCAGTATAAAAAATTTGTGTGGACGGTGGGCTCCTATCTCATCCGGTATTATTTTGCACATGCCGATGCGGCCGGCTGCAGCAGGCTGGAACAGGCCATCCGGCTGGGATATGTCCGCTGGCACGGACTGGCCTGCACCACGCATACGGAGCTGATGGACCGCCGGCTTCTGGATTATGATCTCTCCATTTCACACATGCTGGATCAGAAATTCGGCATCCATACCATCGCCGCCAAAATGACGGATGTACCCGGCCATACCATGGCCCTTGTTCCGGCTCTCTGCGATGCCGGAATTGAATTCCTGCATATAGGAGTAAATGATTCCTCCCGCATTCCTTCCGTTCCCGGACTTTTCCGCTGGTGCGCCGGAGAGCAGGAAATTGTTGTCAATTATTCAGCCTCCTATGGAGAATCCACTTTCCTGGAAAACGGAACCGTCCTGGAATTTTATCACGCCCATGATAATTCCGCACCGCCCTCCCCGGAAGAGTTGGATACCCTTTACCGGGACTTGGCACAAAAGTATCCTCATGCGCATATCGAAGCCGGTACCATGGATGAATTCGCCGCCGATATACGTCAGATCCGGGAAAATCTCCCCATAGTGGAATCGGAAATCGGGGATACCTGGATACACGGAATTGCCACCGATCCCTTAAAGGTATCCCAATTCCGCCGGCTTATGCTTTTAAAAGAAAAATGGATTACAGACGGTCTGCTGACACCTGACATGCCCGCTTACCACAGTTTCATGGAAAACCTGCTGTTAATCTGTGAGCATACCTGGGGAATGGATACGAAAAAATTCCTTCTGGACTTCACCCATTGGGAAAAAAGTGATTTCACCGCAGCAAGAGAAAAAGACAGCACAGGTTATGAACTGTTTTCTCCGCAGAACCAGCATATATTTCAGGCACTGCTGCCGGAACTGGAGGCATATAAAGAGGAACGAGGAGGATCCGGATCTTCCTATTCTCTTTTTGAAAGCTCTCATCAGGAACAAAGAAACTACGTGACCCGTGCTCTGGATGCGCTCCCGGCCAGGGAGGCTGCCGAAGCCCGCGATTTTCTTTCCTTTACTTATCCCGGGATTCCCTCCGGAGCACATGAATGTCCTGTAAATTCTCTATTTGCCGCCGGACCTTATCAGGTAACCGTAGGATCTTACGGAGAACTGACCAGCCTGAAGGATATGAGAACCGGCCTGATCCGGAAGGTATCCATCGGATTTCTGGAATATGAAACCTTCGGCGGAAAAGAGGCAGATGACTGTTATTTCGCCTACGGGAGGAACCTGATACAAAACTTCCACTGGGCGGAACCTGATTTCGGCAAACCCGGACTGCGTTATCATACACAGATCGGGCACCATTGCTATCGTCCCTTTCCTGAATCCGTCCGGCTTTGGAAAGATACGCTCTATGCTACTCTCCTTTTCCCGGAGGAAGCCTGTGCCGAATATGGCTGTCCGAGAGAAGCCATGGCTCTGTATCGTTTTACCGAACAGAAAATCCATATGGATCTTTACTGGAAGGACAAGGATGCCCTGCGAAGCCCTGAAGCGCTGTGGCTGGAAATCTCTCCAGGCGGCGACAACCCTGGCTGCTGGAAAATGGATAAAACCGGACTGCTGCTTTCCCCTGAAAATGTAGTACATAACGGAAACCGCCAGCTGCATGCCGTACAATCTCTTTCCTATGATGCCGCTGACGGCCGCATCCGGATTTTTCCCCTCGATGCCCCTCTTGTTTCCTTCGGAGGGAAAAAGCTGTATCAGCCGGATAACTGCCTTCCGGATCTCAGCCTGGGCTTTTCCTTCCTTTTGTACAACAACCGATGGGGCACCAATTTTAAGCAGTGGTTTGATGAGGATATGCGTTTTTCCTTTGATATTCTGTTTACATAAAAAGCAGCAGCTTCGGCCTTACATCTGTCCGGGGCTGCTGTTTTGCTTCTTTATTTTTATAACTCAAACTTCGCGAATACGTTCGCTTTTGAGATGCTTAACCTTAAAACTATATTGTTTAAGGATGCTTTATAATGTTAGCCAGCAATCAACCAATCGATAAGGTTGACAGACTTGATGCCGTCATAGGATGAATCCATTCCGGTATTTATTGAAAGAACTATCTTCTCATAATTATCACCGATTTTTTGTAATGGAGCCAATTCTCTCCTGCGGACCTCATCACTTGACATTGATTCAGTCACCTGGATATATATTTTGTCATCCGGTTTTGCCGCAATAAAATCAACCTCCAAATTATCCACCTTTCCTATAGAAACATCATAACCCCGGCGGAGCAGTTCGAAATACACTACATTTTCTAATGCATGGCCACTGTCCCGATTTCTAAATCCAAGCAAATAGTTTCTGAGTCCAATGTCAACGATGTAGTATTTTCCAAGCGTACGCAGGTATTCCTTCCCTTTGATATCAAATCTCTTGATTTCAAAAAAGAAATATGCTTCAAGCAGCGCATTTACATAGGCTTGCACTGTATGAGCGCTTGGTGTTCCTTTTCGCTTTCCCTCTTCAAGCAATCCTTCGTTCACAAGTGTATTGCCGATAGATGAAACTGAGATACTACTGCCAATATTGTCTGCAAGGAACATAATAATCTTTTTAAGAAGTACCGGGTCTGTAATTCGTTTCAGCCCCCTGCGATTTTCACGCTCCAGTATGTCTCTCATAATTACAGTTGAATAAATTCCCTCAAGCAAAACCAACGCTTTTTCCTGATCTAACCCAACATCAACAATACCCGGCATTCCTCCAAATCTCATATATGCATCAAAAGCTTCTCTGATTTCGTAATGCTCGCCGTTTTTATCAAAAACCTGTTTGTGTATGCCTCCTAAAGCACTTTTTGTTTCCTTGATTTCAAAATCATGAAAATATAAAAACTCCTTGAAGGACAAGGGGAACATCTTAATTTCCACGCATCTGCCGGACAGATAGGTGGCATATTCAGATGAGAGCATATATGCATTAGAGCCCGTAACATAAATATCGCAATTAAAATCAACACGGAAAGAATTAACAGCGTCTTCCCAACTTGGAATACGCTGAACCTCGTCAAAGAATAGATACATTCTCTTATCCGGAACAACACGCTGTTTTACGTACTTGTAAAAAGAATCGCTGTTCATATTTTTAAATGCATAAGATTCAAAGTTCATCTCTACAATCTGTTCATCTGTAATTTCTCTCTCTTTCAGATGAGCAACCATTAATTTCAACAAACTGGACTTGCCGCATCTGCGGATCCCGGTAACAACCTTGACCGGTTCTGTATCCTGAAAGGCTATAATCTTATTTAGATATAAATCTCTTTTTTTAAGTTTGTGTGTATCAATCATTAGATATCCCTCCTTGCAAGAAGATTATAACACAAACTTTTACAGGAAATCAATTTAATGCATTCAAATGCAAAAACTTTATTTTTTCTGGAATTTTTGCATTTAATAATCATACTTTATTTCAGTTTACACATTTATATAATAAAGTATGCCACGCCCATCATAGACGGGGCTCCTGCTTCATTTCCACAGCGGTTAGCGCGGTCCCCCCCTACAATTGCAGCAATAATCCGCCCATATTGCTGCCGTTCAAAAAAGAAGGGATATCGGCTCCATGGTGTGAACCGATATCCCCCCCTTCTTCTGTCCTTTATTTCCGCAGTCAAACCCGGATAATATATCCGTCTTTTCTCGCTTTGGCCTGGGGATGCGGTTCATTGGAATAGCCCAGGATACAATTTCCGATACCTACGTATTCCTCGCCAAGCCCCCATTTTTTCATGAGGGTTTTTCCTTCTTCCGAAAGGAAAACCTCTTTCGCACGGTGGATCCAGCAGGAATCCACGCCAAGGGAAGCGGCGGCGTTCATCAGGTTCCCCATCACCAGGCTTCCGTCCTCCACATAGGTTCCCCTTGTGCTGTCGCCAAACACAATAACAACCGTGGGCGCTCCGTAAAAAGGATCTCCGTCATTTCCCATTACAGCGGCATTCATACGGGATATCTGATTTATGGTATCTTTATCGCGTACCACTACCATCACTGCTGACTGCATTCCCATTCCGCTGGGAGCATACTCTCCGGCTTCCAGTATCTGCTGAAGAATATCTTCCGGTACCTGCTCCTCTTTATAGGAGCGTACGCTTCTGCGTTCCATTAACGTTTTCAATGTCTCATTCATTTCCTTTTCCTCCTTTTCTTTTCTTATTTATATACCAACTCCGCCGTAAATGCGGATCGGCTGTCTGTTTATAAGAACCATTCATTTTTACCCCTGATGTCCCTGAAGGGCGCCAGCTTCTGTTCCAGACCGGCCATGAGCGACTCCGGAAGCGATCTGGCTTTTTCCGGGCAAATGGATACGCACCGCATGCAGAGAATGCATTTGGCGGAATCCGTCTTTTCCGGTTCTTCCCTGGGGATTGCTTCCACAGGGCACTTTTCTGCACAAAGCCCGCATCTGATACAGGCGTCGGAAACCAGAGGTACCGCCTGCATGGGATTCCAGTTTTTGTAAGGGCGGTTTCCCGGCACGATGTAATTCCCGGGCTGCTCTTTTCCGGAAAGAATCCCTTCGTATTTACTGAGGATCTCTTCCGCAGACCGTGTGATTTCTTCCGCATCCTCCTGATCAGGCCTTCCTGCCGCCAGCTGCGTGACAATGGAATGCTGCGCGGCAAGCGCCGCTGATGCCAGCCTTCTGAAGCCCTGCTTCTCCACGCTGTCATCCAGCTCAATCAGCGCATCCTCATAAGCACGGTTTCCGTATACGGCCAGGGTCACCGCAAAAGCACCGTTTCCCTGGATTTCCGCCAGCCTTTCGAGCATAACTGCGGGCAGGCGGCCTCCATATACCGGGCCCGCCACTATAACCACATCTCCAGGCCCAAAGGACCGTCCCGTATTATGCGGCCTGGTCAGATCATATTCTTCTGTCCTGCCAGCCATCGCCTGCGCCAGAAGCAGGGCCGCCTTCCGTGTATTTCCGGCCGGGCTGAAATGTACCACATCTATTTTTTCCAGCATAACAACACCCCCTTGTCTTCCTGGAAAGACTCCTGCTTTTCCTCCGGCAGTTTTCCCTCCATCCTTCAGTATAGGTTCGTTTTTCCCAGATGTCAATCAAACCCGGCAGCACTTTTCCGTGACGGAAATCTGTTATGCTGCCGGGTTGCATATACTGTTTTTCCCGATATGTATCGTATATCGTTATTCGGTTTTCAGACTTTTTCCAATATCAGCCTGTAAACGCCTTTTTTCAGCGGAAGCCTCTCTCTTTCCTCCGCCGGCGTACCATTTACGGATTTCACAGCCATCCCTTCCGGCACAAGGAATTCTGCCGTACAGTCAAACGGGATTTCCGCTTCATATAGGATATGATCTCCCTCATATTCCCATCCGCTCCGGTACAGGCCGGATGCCGAAGCATACTCGCCTTTTACCCACCGGAAGCGTTCATCCGGGCAGGGAGCCAGCACTGCCTTTTTAAAGCCCGCTGTATTCTCGTCCGGCGCAATCCCGCAGACACTCCGGTAAATCCACTCGGATACGGCGCCATAGGCATAATGGTTCAGGCTGTTCATTCCCGTATCGCTTATTTTTCCGTCGGGCAGCACCGAATTCCATCTTTCCCAGACAGTAGTTGCCCCCATATTTACTTCGTACAGCCAACTCGGGAAATCCTCCTTGAAAAGGAGGGTATAGGCTTCATTGGAAAGCCCCGCCTTGGTCAGCGCCTTGCAAAGATAGGCCGTTCCCACAAATCCGGTGTTCAAATGCATCCCGTTTTCTTCCAGCATTTCTTTTAAGCGCTTTGCCGTTCTTTCTTTAAACGGTTCCGGTACAATATCAAAATACAGGGCGAGCACCAGGGCCGTCTGTGTATCAATCGCCACTCTGCCCGCCGGGGTTATGTATTCCCTGCGGATCGCTTCCCGGACTTCCTCCGCCACCTTTTCATAATAGGCCTGATCCGCTGTTTTTCCCAGAACGCCTGCTGCCTTTGCCGTCAGAAGGGCGGAATACAGATAATAGACGGATGCCACATAATAAGGATCGGTCCTTCCGAAACAGCTTTTTTTATCCGGGTTATCAAGAGCCAGCCAGTCCGCAAAATGGAAGCCAATCTGCCACAGCCTTCCGCCGCCGCAGCAGGTTTCATCCATATGGATGATAAAATCCGTCCACAGCTTCATATTTTCATAATTTTCTTCCAGCTGGGTTTTGTCCCCGTAAAACTGATAAACGGTCCATGGTATTACCGTTGCCGCATCTCCCCAGGCGCAGGAACCGGATTCTCCCCAGATATTTTCCGTAATATCAGGCGCCTCCTGCCCCATATTTTCCCTGGCTGCGGAAAGTACATCCGGCACTACGTAAGGAACAGAGCCTCCATCGATTTCCTGCTCATAGCGCATGTCCTTCAGATATTTGCGGTAAAAAGCCGCGGTATCCATGTGGAAACAGGCCGTTGCACAGAAAACCTGCGCGTCTCCGGTCCAGCCAAGCCTTTCATCACGCTGGGGGCAGTCCGTTGGCACATCCAGGAAATTACCCTTCTGTCCCCAGACGGTATTTTCAAAGAGACGGTTTATTTTATCATCGGAGGTGGTGACGGAACCCGTTCTTTCCAGCGAAGAATAAACGGCGCAGGCTTCAAAATGGAAGCTGCTCAGCATATCCTGGACAAGCGTTATCCCGCTCACCTTCACATAGCGGAAACCATAGAAGGTAAAATGAGGGCGCACATGCCTCTTTTCCCCGTCGGCGATATAGGTATATTCCGCCTTCGCCGTACGCAGGTTATCCCTGTAAAAGTTATCATCCTGCAGGATCTCCCCATACTGCAGCGTAATTTCGGTTCCTTGTTCCGCCCTGCAGTCAAATTCCACCCATCCTGTGATTTCCTGACCAAAATCCAACACCTGTTCTCCTGCCGGGGTAATAAGCAGGCTGGCTGGAGAGAACCTTTCATGAATCCGCACAGGCACACTCATCCGCTCCGTCAGCTTTCCCTCAGGAGCAGCCGTACGCACGGCAGGAACCGAAGCCTCTTCCACACCTCCGGCGAGCCTGCACGCATCCCTGTCCCAGATTTCCCGGCCCGCATCATAGACCTCACCATCATAGATATTGGAGAAAAGGACAGGGGACGAAATGCATTTCCATGTTTCATCGGTGGTGATCATCTGCCGGGTGCCGTCACCGAAGGTGATAAGAAGCTGCGCCGTCAGCAGGAAATCATCCCCGTATATCTCTTTGACCCTTGCCTCATCCAGATAGCTGAAACGGCCTTTGTACCAGCCGTCTCCCAGCATGACGGACAGTACGTTTTCTCCCGGTTTCAGCTGCTGTGTTACATCATAGGTCTGGTATTGGATCCAGAAACGGTAATCATTATAAAAAGGCGCCAGGTATTCATCGCCCGCTTTTTCCCCGTTCAGGCATGCTTCATAGACCCCAAGCCCTGATATGTAAAGCCTTGCGGAAGCGATTTGTGACGCCTCCTTCTCCTCCAGCCTGAATTTCCGGTACATTACCGGCTGTATTTCTTTTCCGAGAGGCGACGTTATCCAGTCCGCGTTCCAGCTCTCCCCGCAGCCGCCTTCGAACCATTCCACAGCGCTGGTTCCCTGGTCGCCGTCGTCCGCTTGCGCCGTAACATCCCAGTAATAACGCTTTCCGCCTTCCAATTCTGTTTCCGGGACAAAGGAAAGGGAGGAGATATCTTCCCTCATGCCGCTGTCATACAGAAGCTCCGACATGTCTTCTTTTTCTGCTATTCGGATTCGGGCCGCTTTTAATGTGCTTCCGCTGCTTTCCGCCACCTGGAAGGAAAAGGAGGGATTCTTAACGGAAAATCCGAGAGGATTCTTTAAATGATTCACTTTTAACTGAGTCAGTTTCATATTTTCACTCTCCTGTTTTCTCAATATCGTTCCGTCTTCACACATGCGGCAGGGCCGTCCGTCCACTGCGGCATATGTGAAAATCAATGTATATATTGATTGTAACCGTTGGAATGAAAATAGTCATTGTCTTTTAGACTGTCTTTTTATGACCTTTATTGTCCACACCAGTCCTGCGCTTTATGTCCTCCGGCGGCCGTTTTATTTTCCCGCTGCTGCTATCCTTCCGAATTATCGGTAACACCGTTGCCCGATATGTCATTGCCTGACACGCCGTTTTCCGACACACTGTCCCCATGCTCCTCCAGATACTTTTCCACAGCCGGGTCTTCCATATCGTATATCCGTTTCCACTCTTTGCTTTCCTCCACTTTTACCGCTTCCGAACGGTTTTTATACAGGAAACGGGAAAGCTGGTAGCAGTCGATCCAGATCTCATTATCCGATTCCTTCTGTGACTCATCAAAAATCAGCTCCAATCCCCAATGGAGGTGCACTGTCTTAATGTTATTCACATTTTCCTTTTCCGAATAGCCTGTATGGCCCATATAACCGATGATGTCCCCGGCCGTCACGGCGTCGCCCTCCGCAAGACCCTCCGCATAAGGATAATCCTGGCGCAGGTGGGCGTAATAGTAATACCGCTTTCCGTCAAAGCTCCGGATGCCGATGCGCCAGCCGCCGTACTGGTTCCAGCCCAAAACTTCCACATATCCGGATTCCACAGCCACCACCGGCGTCCCGATCTGACCCATCATATCATGGCCCAGATGGGGCCTTTTATAGCCATAGCTTCTGGAGGATCCGAAATCATCATAATCGGTATAGGGAAATCCCTTGGCAATGGGCGAATAGGCCTTCAGCCCATATTTCCGTTTCCAGACCGTATTTCCGGATTCATCCTGTTCCTGAAGCAGAAATTCGCCCACCATACCGCCCAGCACGGCATCATAGGCCTGATAAAAATAGTCATAGTTATTCAGATCACAGGTGATTTCTTCCATCGTGGTTTCTCCGTTCCGGATTTTTTCCGTAATGGAATCCATATCCTTCAGCGCCTGCCTTCCGAATTCACCGCCGTTTTTGGCCGCGGTACAGGCCAGGAGGGATATCCAGTCTATATGGTAATCCTCACCGTAGGTTTCCACATCCGCATCATAAGCCTGACAGAGGGCTTCATAGGAAACATTAAAATCCACCCACTTAATATAATCCTTCTCCGTTTCTTCTCCCGCCTCTTCTTCCGGTTCTTCAACAATAATGGAACCCGAGGTTACAGGTGCAGAGGGTTTCCCTGCCTGTCTGACGGCAAAAAGAAGGGTGAGAAGCACCAGTTCAATCACAATTGCATATTTTAACTTCCCGCAGCGTTTCATGGCGGCTCCAGAGGTCTTTTCTATCCAATATATGCGGCAGACGGCGCCGTAAGTCCATGAAAGCGCCGTTTTTTACAACGGCGCTCCGGCATATTCCTCATCAATCACCTTCCAGAGACGGAGTATATCCTCCATAGTCCGCTCCAGATTTTCTTCACTGCTTTTCCTTGCTTCCGTGAAAGGGACCGGCATCCTGGTAATGCTGAAGGCGGCACTGACTCCGGATCCATAGATGTCTCCCGTCCTCTCGTCAATGCTTCCCGCCACCACGATCAACGGTATCCCGTCCCGTTTGGCATACTTTGCCACGCCTCCCACCACTTTTCCCATCAGGCTCTGATAATCCAGCCTGCCTTCTCCGGTAAAAATGACATCCGCCCCTTCGATCCGTTCCTCAAATCTCACGGTTTCCAGCACCACCTCTATACCCGGGCATAACCGGGCATGCAGAAAGGCCGCCGCCCCTCCGCCCATGCCTCCTGCCGCGCCTGCTCCAGGAAGTTCGGATACATCGGTTCCCAAATCCGTCAGAATCTGACGGGAGAGGCAGCGTAGGCCTGCGTCCAGCCGATCAACCATTGCAGCATCCGCACCCTTCTGCGGCCCGAAAATAAAGGCGGCCCCGTTGGCTCCGTACAGGGGATTGTCAATATCGCACATGGCCGTGATGCAGGTTTGCTTTAAGCGCCTGTCCAGGCCGGATATATCAATCCGCTTTATATTCTTCAGCGTTCCTCCCACCGGCAGAAAGGCCTCTCCGTCTTCCCCATAGAATTTTGCCCCCAAAGCTGCCGCCATGCCGCAGCCGCCGTCATTTGTGGAGCTTCCGCCAAGGCCGATAATTAGATTCCGGCATCCCTGTTCCAGCGCATCGGCTATCAGCTCACCCACTCCGTAGGTACTCGTCAATTCCGGATTTTCCCTGCCTTCCACCAGAGGAAGCCCCGCGCAGGCCGCCATTTCAATGACTGCCGTTTTATCTCCGGTGTCCGGAATCCCGTAAAAGCTTTCTATCCGTTCCATAAAGGGGCCGCAGACCGTCACGCTGCGTTTCTGTCCCCCAACCGCCTGTAAAAAGCAGTCCACCGTCCCTTCACCGCCGTCGGCAACCGGTATCTGCACGATCTCGCAGTCCGGGAATTTATTATGTATACATTTACTCATGATCTCGCATACCTTAGCGGAGGATAAGGTTCCTTTAAAGGAATCCGGAATCAATACCACTTTTTTCATATTCGCTCCTGTCATCTGTCCAAAGGCGTGCTATCCTGCTCCGTTAAAAATACTTCCGTATAAATACCGCCTCGGAAATTTCTTTTTCCTTATTTTCCGAATAAGCTTCTATGCTGACCCTGCCGTCATATCCGCCTTCCTTCAGCTCTGCAAAGAAATCTTCATATTCCTTACGGCTTTCTTTCGGGAAGCTCCGTCCGTCGGGATCCGCAAAATGAACATGCACAATATCAGGTATCCTTTTTTTCAGAGTTTCCAAAGACTCTTTTTCCAGCATAAAATGATAATAATCCGCCAGAAGGCGTATGGAAGATCCACCGGCCTCCGTCATCAGTTTTTTCCCTTCCTCCAGGTTCTGTATAATATTGCTTTCCTGGCGGTTGAGGGGTTCAATCGCAATATGGATCCCCGCAGAAGCCGCACAGGCATCAATCATCCGGAGAGCATCGGCAATCTGCCCGAACGCCCTGTCATAAGGAAAGCCTTCCGGCACATTCTTCGCACCGCTGCTGCCGAATACAATGACCCTGCTTCCCAGCTTAACCGCTCTGTCTATTGCTCTTTTTACATATTCCTGTACTTTTGCGGGATCTACCGTTTCCCCTGTCAGCCTCACCGATGCCGGGAAAAAATTATTGCAGCATTCACAGGGAAGGCCGGTTTTTTCCGTTTCATCCGCCAATTCTGAAAAACTGTTTTCGGAAAGCTCCATGATCTGTGCCAGCGGAAGCTCCATGTAATCGTAGCCGGCCTCTTTTAATGTACCGATATATCTGCGCCCCACCGCATCGTTCTTATCTCCCAGCATATTCAGACAGCATCCTAATTTCATATCACCGTTTCCTCTTCTTTCCGGCATTTAGCCGCTGCCGGGGCCGGAAGCCCTGTCTCCCGGCCCCTTCTGTCTGCCAGTCAGCGTTTTACTTCGATATTTTCCTTCTCTTCATAGTAACGCAGAAGGGCGCTGTGATCACATTTTCCCATGCCCTCTTCCTGAAGCTTTTTCATCATGGCAAGCACCTGCTCCGTCATCGGGAGTTCCATTCCCACTGCACGGGACGCATTTTCCGCATTCGTCAGATCCTTGATATGCAGTTCTATACGGAATCCCGGAGCGAAATTGCGATCCAGCATCATCGGCGCCTTGGCATCCATCACCGTGCTGCCGGCAAGGCCTCCCCGGATAGCCTGATAAACGTTCTCCGGATTGACTCCCGACTTGGCTGCCAGCACCAGCGCCTCCGACAATGCGGCTATATTCACACCGACAATAATCTGATTGGCGAGCTTTGTCATGTTCCCGCTTCCAATGGGCCCTACCAGTACTATGGACGCGCCCATTTTTTCCAGTATCGGCTTTACCCGGTCAAATACCTCCGGCTTGCCGCCGCACATAAAGGAAAGCGTTCCGTCCACGGCCTTCGGTTCTCCTCCGCTCACAGGAGCGTCGATCAGTTCCCCGCCTGCCTCTGCCACTTCCTTTTCCAGTTCTATGGAAACGGTGGGATCAATGGAACTCATATCCACGATAACCGTCCCCTGCTTCATGCCTTCCAGTATACCGTCTTTTCCTTCGATCACTGTTTTTACCTGGGGAGAATTAGGAAGCATGGTGAGGATAACATCACTGCAGGCCGCCGTCTCCTTTGCGGTTTTGTACGGCACGCCGCCCGCTGCCGCCACATCCGCCACAGCATCCTCATTAATATCACAGATGTTCAGTTCATAACCTGCCTTCAGCAGATTTTTAGCCATGGGTTTTCCCATGATGCCAAGCCCGATAAACCCTATTTTCATACATTTACCCCTTTCCTTCCGATATGGATAGCTGTCTATTTTTCTGCCGCTTTTCTGATTTTTATAAGAACATTGAGCGCATCCAGTCCATAATATTCCAGCAGTTCTTCATGGGAAGACGCCGACTGGCCGAATTCGTCCATAACCGCCACGCTCTCTATGGGTACTGCCGTTCCTCTGAGGATATAGCTGACAAGCATGTTCAGGCCGCCGCGTATACTGGCTTCCTCACAGACCACCACGCCCTTCTTCCCTTCCGCGAAGGCTTTCACCGCCTTCTCATTAAGCGGCTTTAAGGTAGGGATATGAACCACGTTTACACGGATCCCTTCCTTCTCCGCCATTTCAGCCGCCTTCAGGGCTTCGTGCGCCATGATGCCGTGTGTGTAAACGGTCACATCGCTTCCTGCCCGAAGCTCCACCGGTTCCCCGATTTTATATTCTGCACCGGCAGGAAAAATATCCTCCAAATCATTCCGGCAGAGCCTGATGTAACAGGGGCCGTCATGCCTGACTGCCGCTTCGGCCGCATACCGTACCTCAACACCGTCGCAGGGCGTAAATACCGTCATGTTCGGGATCGCACTCATAATTGCGGCGTCATCAATGGACTGATGTGTCGCCCCGTCGCCGAAATCGGACATGCCGGAGCTGGAACCCACTATTTTCACATTCAGGTTAGCCGTCGCGATGCTCTGCCTTATCTGGTCATAGGCCCTCCCCGATGCGAAAACCGCAAAGGTGTTGGTAAACGGGATTTTCCCCGCCAGTGCAAGGCCGCCTGCGAAGCTGGTCATATTCTGTTCCGCAATTCCCATTTCAAAATATCTGTCAGGGAACGCCTCTTCAAACATACAGCTCATGGTTGATTTTCCCAGATCCGCTTCCAGCACCACAATATCCGGATTCTCCGTCCCCAGCTCCACCAGCATCTTACCGTATTCTATTCTCTGGTTATGTACCCCCATATCATGCCTCCGTTCTGCTGACACAGCGTAAATCCTGCAAAGCTTCTTCGTACTGCTCCTGTGTGAGCGTTCCGTTATGGAATCCTGCCACACCCTCCGCAAACGGAATCCCTTTTCCCTTTACGGTATCGGCGATGATGCAGACCGGTTTTTCCTTTACTTCATCCGCTTTATCCAAAGCCTCCGCGATCTGCTGCATATCATGCCCGTCAATAACCAGCACTTCGAATCCGAACGCACACATCTTATCCTCAATGCTGCCAATCCGGAACCGATCCGCCGTCCTGCCCGTCGCCTGCAGTCCATTCCTGTCAATGATCACCCGCAGGTTATCCAATTGGAAATTGGATGCCGCCATGAACGCCTCCCACAGCTGGCCTTCCGCAAGCTCTCCGTCTCCCACCGCCACATATACACGGGAATCCAGCCCGTCCAGCTTCAGCCCTGCCGCCAGTCCCGCCGCCAGGGATACGCCCTGTCCGAGAGAGCCGGTATTGGCTTCAATCCCCGGAAGCTTTCTCATATCCGGATGCCCCTGCAACCGGCTTCCCAGCTTTTTCAGAGTATGGATATTTGCATCCTTATCGAAATACCCGCATTCCATCAATGCCGCGTACTGTACAATGGCGGCATGTCCTTTACTGAGCAGGAACCGGTCTCTGTCCTTCATCCGGGGCTCCAAAGGATTATGTTTCATTTTATAAAAATAAAGCACGGTAATTATATCCGCCAGAGAACAGGATCCGCCTAAATGTCCAGCTTTTCCCACTCCTATCATCGTAACGATATCTTCTCTGATATCCCTGGCCCGGCTTTCCAGCTCCAGTTTCTTATCTTGATCCAGCATCGCCTGTATCCCTCCCGTTTACATTTCTTCCAGCATTTCGCGGACTCTCAGAAAGCCTGTTTCCCCGCTGTTGTATACAGGAACCTTTGTATCCTTAAGAAAGGGCGCCAGCGCGGACATGGACAGCTGCGCCATCACGATACAGTCCACATCCTCCGACAGCTTATCTATCGCATCCACCAGGATTTCATTGTGCCGCTCAATGTTTCCCTTCGAGTATTCTTCAAAGGCTTCACCGCACAAAAGAGTTTTTCTTTCGATTTCCGCACCGGCTTCTGCTGCCGCTATGTCTAACAGTCTTTCCGAGGACGGAACCGTGGTTGCCAGCGTTGCCAGCAGGCCGATTTTTTTCCCTGTGCGCACCGCTTTTTCCATCATGGGACGGTCAATCTGCGAAATCGGCGTGTTCACAAGCGGCCTTCCCAGCTCGGCCGCATAATTAAAGGTAGAGCATGCCAGAAGGATCAAATCCACACCGGCCTCCTCCAGATTATGGGCATACTGGGCAAATTTGAAATAATTCACTTTCGGGATGACGCCTGCCCCGGCCTTGATGTTGTCCCTCTGAATGGTATCATCGCACAGATGCATAATCTCCACCTCAGGGATAAACTGCCTGATATAAGGCTCCATCGCCTGAATCGTGATGTGGGATGCGTGAATGATACCCAATGTTTTTTTGCTTAAATCCTTCTTTCCTTCCATACCCCCGCCTTTCCGGCCCGTGCCTTTGTTCCTGAAAGGCACAGGCCAAGCAAATATTTATGTTTCTTCCTTATTTGATAACGAGATAAGATACTCCGTGCGCCGGCATTTCAAACTGTAATTCCAGGCTGCCCTGTGCTGTCACCTTCACATCGTCGCACAGCTTTTCCAGCCCGTCCCTTGCCTTAATCGCCGCATACTGCTCTCCCTCCGGATACAGCGGACGGCCCTGTTTTTCCCATTCGGCATAGGGATTGGAGTGCAGGGAGTCAATACGGTAATGGCTGACATTCACTTCCCTGCTGCCTACCCCGTCCACCTTCAGGCAGATTGTCTGGTCTTCCTCTTTATCTCTGTCATTGCAGTGGCTGTAAACCACTATCTGGATTTCTCCGTTCCTGCCTTTTACCGCGAAGCCGGACACATCCGTATCCTCTCCCTCTCCGGTATACCGGCTGTGGTTTTTCACCCCGATCTCCGGCTCCTGCAGAAAATCCAGCTTCTCCGCGCCGTCGCTCTCAAAGGCCAGCTTCTCATCCCCGAGGGAACCGTAGATCTTAAACATATTGAAAACAGCCTTGTCGATTCCCTGTGTGGTAAAGGTTCTGGTACCTTCAAAGCACCGTTCTCCAGGGAACATGAACGCCCATGCGAGAGGCCGCACCTTAATGCCGTACTGTACGCTCAGCCGGTCGATTTTCTCATAGGTGGAGGCCACATAGGTCGCATAGTATTCCGTATTTCTGAAAATCATGTTGGCATTATCATATACCCCTCCGGCGGCCCAGCCGTCCGGATCCGCTTCCGACAGAACCACCTCGCAGTCCTGGTAGCCGTATTCCTTTATGATATCCAGACCCAGCTTCACCTGGTGAACCAGGCTTTCCACGGAAGGAACGGCCTTCGCCGCATGCATCTCAAACGGGAATCCGCCGCCTTTTACATGGAAGGTGATAAAATCAAGCCGGGTGCCTTTTTCCTGCGTACAGAAATTGGCGCCATCCCTGCAATGGCCCAGGAAGAACCGGAAAAACTTCTGCGCATGTCCGCCCTCAAAGATACCTGTCACAGCCGGCCCGGAAAGCCGTGCTTCAGGCAGCACCTCATGCACCGCATGTTCGGTATAATCAAACAATTTACAGTATTCCGCCGCTGTCCCGCTCCAGTAAAAAATATCCGGCTCATTCCAAAGCTCAAAATACCAGCTTATCACTTCTTCCCTTCCGTATTTTTCCGCCAGATGGGAAATAACCGCTTTGATAAAAGCATGCCATTTTTCATAATCCTTAGGGGGGCAGGTCCAGCCGACCTCTTTATACTGGGCATAGTTTTCCCAGTCTCCGCCTGACGGCTTCAGATAATTGGTATCCACCAGAGCCATGGGCATAAATCCCAGCTCCACAAACGGTTTGTTCCCTGACTTGAGAAACGCATCTATAATATAGTCATAATATGTAAAATCATAGACCGCTTCCCCGTTTTCATCCTCCCAGTAAATATTGGTGGAGCCGAATTTATACGTCCCGTGGCAGTTGCCCGTACAGAACATAAAGTGAGTTCTGAAATAATAAGGCGCATCGCCGAGAGCCGCAAATTTCCCCAGAAGCTCCATGCCTTCCGGAATGTAAGTATAGTTGCACTCATCGTAACCGATAAAGCGCCACAGATGTTCCTGTACCCCTCCGGATTCCCCTGCATCAACCTTCACGTTTACCTGTTTACTCATCCTTTTTTCCTCCGACACATTCGTTTTTTATTTTCAAATCCCCTATTCCGTCCAAAGAGAGCTCATCGGCAAAATGACAAGCCACAAAATGACCCGGTCCTGTCTCTTTCAGGGATGGACATTCCTGTTTACAGAGTTCCTGCGCGTACTTGCAGCGGGGATGGAAACAGCAGCCCGAAGGCAGATCCGCCGCGTTCCCGACCTCGCCCGGCAGCATAATACGTTCGTTCCTGACCGTGGGATCCGCCACCGGGATGGCGGACAGCAGAGCCTGTGTGTAAGGGTGTCTGGGATGATAAAATAATTCCTCCGTTTCCGCCAGTTCCGCCACTCTGCCCAGGTACATAACGCAGACTCTGTCGGATATATGCTCCACTACACTCAGATTATGCGCAATGAACATATAAGTCAAATCATATTCATCCTTCAGATCCTGAAGCAGGTTCAGTATCTGCGCCTGTATGGAAACATCCAGCGCTGAAACGGCTTCATCCGCAACCACGAATTTCGGACCCAGAGCGAGTGCCCTGGCTATCCCGATTCTCTGTCTCTGTCCTCCGCTGAACGCGTGAGGATATCTGTTTAAATGCTTTATTTCCAGTCCTACCTTATCGATCAGATCACGTACCCTTTCAGAGATCTCCTCCTCCGGGTAGTCTCCCGCCAGCCTCATCGGTTCGGCCACAATATCAAAAATAGTCATCCTCGGATTCAGGGACGTATAAGGGTTCTGGAATATCATCTGGATATACCGGCGCATTCCCCTCAGCTGTTTTTTATCCAGGGAAGTGAACTCTATTTCCTTATCATCAAAATTAAACGTAATGCTTCCTTCCGTAGGTTCAATGATTCTCAGAATCGTTCTGCCCAGAGTCGTTTTTCCGCAGCCCGATTCCCCCACCACTCCCAGCACCTCATTTTTCTGTATCTGAAGCGTCACATCATCCACCGCTTTTACAAGGCCAACCTGTTTTTTGGCAATTCCCGCTTCAATCGGATAATATTTCTTCAACCCAGTTATCTCCAACAATGCTTTCGGCATCTTTTCCTCCATTCCGCTGTCCGGGACAGCCTCTATTCCCCCTGATAATGAAAACATCTGACCAGATGATCCGGCTCCACCTCAACCAGCGGAGGGATACTGCCCGCACATGCCGCTGTTTTTTCCTGACACCGGGAACAGAATCCGCATTCATCGGGCGGATCAAGCGGCACCGGGACATTCCCTTCTATTGCGTGAAGTCTTTCACTGGACTTGTTTCCCAGCACCGGCATTGATTTCAGCAGGCCCTTTGTGTAAGGGTGAATAGGATTTTTGAAAATAGCCCTGGCGCTCCCGCTTTCCACCACGCGCCCCAGATACATGACGGCAATGGTATCCGCCATTTCCGCAATGACTCCCATATCATGCGTTATGTAAATGATAGACATATTGAATTCTTTCTGGAAATGCTTCATCAGATCGGTTATCTGCGCCTGCACCGTCACATCCAGAGCCGTGGTCGGTTCGTCCGCAATCAATATTTTGGGCTTATTAACCATAGCGATGGCGATCATGGCCCTCTGGCACTGGCCTCCCGACATCTGATGGGGATAGGCATTATATTTCTGCTCCGGATCCGGCATTCCCACGGCACGCAGCATTTCCATGCATAATTCCTTCGCCGCCTTTTTGTCCTTTTTTTCCTGATGCACCAGAACCGCTTCCATCATCTGCGCGCCGATGGTATATACCGGGGAAAGGCTTGCCATCGGTTCCTGGAATATCATGGATATATCCTTCCCGCGCAGCTTTCTCATGGCTTTGCTGTCGGGTGAACAGGTCACCAGATCCACCGGCCCGCTCCCGTCGTCATACAGTATCCTTCCGCCCAAAACTTTTCCCGGGTTCTGCACTGTCCTGAGGATGGAGTGGGCGGTCACACTTTTACCGCAGCCAGATTCCCCGATGATACCGATCGTCTCATTTCTTTTCAGATAAAAAGTGACATCATCCACAGCCTTCAGAGTACCGGTATCCAGCTTAAAGTAGGTTTTCAGATTTTCAACCTGCAAAATGTAATCATTCATACTTTTTACACCCTTCCTATTTGTACGGATCTGCCGCGTCCCTGAGACCATCGCCCACAAAGTTAAATGCCAATACGGAAATGACTACAAAAATACCGGGAATCATCATCCATGGATACATGGAAACCGTATTGATGCTCTGCGCATCCTGCAGAAGCACTCCCAGGCTCACAATAGGAGGCGTAAGCCCGATCCCCAGAAAACTCAGAGACGTTTCCGCCAGAATCATGCTGGGTATGGCCAGCGTCACATTGACGATCAGATAACTGCTGAAGGAGGGGAGCAGATGTTTGACTATGATATAGCCGTCCGTCGCTCCGGAAACCCTCGCCGCGGTCACAAAATCCTCATTGCGCAGCTCCAGAAGCTTTCCTCTCACCACTCTGGCCAGGGTCGTCCAGCCGATCAAAGAGAGGATAATCGTTATGGCGAAATAGATTTTCAGGGATGACCATGTGGTGGGAAATGCCGCCGCAAGCGCCATCCAGAGCGGGATGCTCGGCATGGACATGAGGAATTCAATGACACGCTGTATGATCGTATCGGTAACCCCTCCGTAAAAACCGGAAATTCCTCCGAATAAGCAGCCCAGCACAAAGGTGAAGAATACCCCCACCAGGCCGGTGCTCAGGGAAATCCGGAGCGCGCTCAGCACGCGGGAATACAGGTCACGGCCGGAAGCATCCGTCCCGAAGGGAAAATATACATCCGGCTCAGGCGTCCCGAAAAAGTGAATATCTCCGGGAATAAACCCAAGCAGCTTGTAGGAATCCCCCTTGTAAAAGAAACGCAGCTTATGCTTGACTGTCGTATCCTCCACATAATATTTTTTCCAGGTCACGGGATCCTCTTCCTGCTTCAGGCCATAAACAAAAGGCTGTATGGAAAAATTCCCTTCCGCATCCACAAAATGTATCTGCGTGGGCGCCATACTGATAGCTGTCGTACTCCTTTTGGCAATATCCTGGGTGGCAAAAAATTCGCTGAAAATACCTACCGTATATAAAAGTATCAGTATAATACCTCCCAGCATCGCCAGCTTGTGCTTCCTGAATTTCCGCCACATTAACTGCCACTGTGTTTCCATATAAATTTCTTCCTCTTTGGAAACATCCGTATTTTTTTTCTTAATCACGGCCATATGTCCTCCTTTCCTGTAACCTTCACATTTACTGCAGACGTATTCTCGGATCCACTACCACCAATAGAATATCGGAGATAAATGTGCCCACAATGGTGATTGCCGTAAGCATCAATACACTCGTACCCGCCAGATACATGTCCTGGGAGAGCAGTGCATTGTACAACAGGGAACCAACCGTGGGAATATCCAGGACAATAGCCGTCACCGTTGCACCGGATACGATAGAAGGAAGAATACTGCCGATGGAGCTGATTATAGGATTGAGCGCCACCCTTACAGGATATTTATATATCATTTTATTTTCTTTCAGTCCTCTCGCCCGGGCCGCCACTACATAAGGCCGCTTCAGCTCATCCAGAAGCGTGGCTCTCAGGATACGGATCACATTGGCCATGCTTGCCAGGCCGATAACGATTACCGGAATGGGAAGGTGCTTGCACAAATCCCAGAGCCGTGCAAAGCTCCATGGCGCATTTTGAAATTCCGGCGAATAAAAGCCGCCTACGCTCAGCCCGAAATACCTGTTGCTGTAATACATCAGAATCAGCGCCAGGAAAAAGCTGGGTGTCGCAAGGCCGATAAATCCCAGTATAGACGCCAGATAGTCTCCGATGGAATACTGGTGTCTTGCCGAATAAATACCTATCGGTATAGCGAGCGCATAAGCGAAAACCAGCGTTATCACGGAAAGCGCGATCGTCATCGGCATACGGGTCGCTATCAGTGTGCCCACCGGCTGCTTCCACTGAAATGACTGGCCGAAATCCCCCTTCAGCATATTTCCCATCCAGAGAAAATACTGCTGCCACATAGGTTTATCCAGGCCATACTGCTGGCGCAGGCTGAGGATTACGGAATCATCCACCTGTCCCATCTGCTGCTGCAGATTAGCAATATATGATGTCAGATAATCACCTGGCGGCAATTGAATAACCACAAACGCAAACACTGACATAACCGCCAGCAAAACGATCATATAGATAAATCTTTTACATATATATTTCTTCATTTATCTTTGCCCCCTCCTTCTTCCCCTCCGGGCAGCAAACCGGTCCCGGTATATAAACCGCGTGACGGGGAGGCACATGTCTGTACCTCCCCGCCATTTACCAAACATATGTCTGTCTCATATGTTCTGCAGCTGTGATACTTTCTGTCTGAATTATTCCGTTCTATTCACTTAATATTTGAAATACCATGTATCTCCGCGGTAAGGCTTCCAGAAGTTATAATCGTTGGCAAAGGTTCCTTCCGTGGGAGTGTTGCCCAAACGATTGCTGATGATAACGAGACGCGGTGAAACCGATACGCCAATGAACCAGCACTGGTCACTGATTCTCTTCAGAATACTTTCTCCCAGCGCAGCATATTCCGGATCCGTATTGGACATGGTTCCGAATTTCAGGCAGTCATCGTAGATTTCCTGTATTTCCGCCGGAGGCTGTTCTCCCTTGGCTCCGTTGCTGTCCCAATAATCCTTATATGCTCTCATGAATTCCAGATCGTCATAGGCATTTCCCGGACGAAGCCGGCTGAAAGCAGCGCCTCTCAGGTTAAATTCACCCACGCTGTCCATGGTGAACGCCTGCATGTCACGTTCATTCCCGACTCCTCTTTCCAGATAATAGGAACGCTCCACCTGCTTCAGGGTAACCTTGATACCCACCGCATTCCAATACTCACATGCCATTTCCGCCATGGGGACAAATTCCTCAATCGTTTCCAAAACAATATTGAAATCCTGCCCGTTGGGCATTGTCCTTACCGTATGCGCCGAATTCCATTCATATCCACATTCATCCAACAGTGCATTGGCTTTATCCACATCATATTCAATAAATGCATTTTCAAATTCCTCCTTCATGAAGGAAACGTCTGCTGATGCCGTTGCCTGTCTCACCGTGCCTTTTCCGTAATACAGCGTTTCATTGATTGTATTCCTGTCCAGCGCATAACTCATGGCCTGACGGAATTTCACGTTTGTAAAAATCTCTCTTAAATCCGGATTTTTATCCGTGATATTGAAAGTAAACGCACAGTCGGAGCCTCTCGTATTTTCAAACAGGAATACCTGATAATCGCCGTTGGCCTCGTTCTCCTTCAGCATGGTATAATCGGAAACCGGAAGCGGGTTTTCACCTGCCGCATGGATTTCCCCGCTGATGAGCTTCAGGGCGCGTACATCCTTATCCTGCACAATCATCGCTTCCTGTTCATCAATATACGGAAGCTGATTGCCCTCCTGATCCACTACATGATAATAAGGATTGCGGGCGAAAAATTTATTTCCGTTCGTATCTATCCTGTCGAGAACCCAGGGATAAACATCCGGCGCGTCACAGTCTGTCTGTGCCTGGGAATTGTCCAGATGAGCCTTAAAGCAGAGGATCCAGGATTCATAGCCTTCCTCTTTTGCCAGCTTATCCGCATCCGGGTTATATGTTTTATGCCACTGCTTCAGATATTCCTTGGGTGCAAAAAACGTCCGGATTATATTTGTGGCATAACGGGCCATCGTGATTTCAAATGCCGGATTCGGCTCCTCAAAAACGATATCCAGGGTATAAGGATCTATCTGCTCATAAACCATGGGTTTGCCGTTGCTGCAGTAGGCCGCTTCCACAGAAGGGTTAACATCGGTGTTGGTGAGAATATCCGTATACCAGAACATCCAGTCATCCGTAGTCAGGTCATCGCCGTTTGACCACTTCATCCCTTCTCTCAAATGGATCGTAAACCGGGTGGAATCCTCATTAATCTCATATGACTGAATCAGATTGGGCTTAAATGTCTTTAAATCCTTTTCAATGGTCAGAAGTGACTGGAAGCGCAGGCCCTCTGTATCAACCTGTCCGGAGCTGGGGCCGAATGCCGCTCCCACGTAGGTTCCTCCATATGCGCCGATTTCATCAACCTCCACCACCGCCGGCTCTTTGGGAAGACGCTCTTCAATCGGAGGAAGCTCTCCCTTTTCCACCTGCTCATGCACCAGCGGAGATTCTTTATACTGCCCGTCTCCAACGCCTCCCCTGACGAGATTATCCGGCGCCGGCGTTTCCGTTCCTGCCGTCTGCGTGCTCTCTGCAGTCTGCTGCTCTCCCGAAGGCGGCGCCGCTGCCGGAGCCTGGCCCCCGCAGCCGATGCTCCCCGCCGCAAGACAGACGGACATCAACAATACCAACATCTTTCTTTTTTTCATTCTCCTACCTCTCTTTTCTACTTTTTTAACGAAAGCCGAAGCTTTTGCATCATCAGTTACCTTCCCGAAAAAGGATTATCTTGTTTTATCAGTGTATCCCTGGTTATTAATATGGGCTGCAGAATGACCCGCTTATGAAATTTCTGCTCATCCATAACATTATTTTCTTCCCTGCTTCCCATCCTGCTCTCCGCAGCATCCATCAATGAAAAACATTCTGCAATCATCATGTTTGCATCCAGGGAATAAGTGGTCAGCGCAGGTGCAAACTGGCTTGCCAGCGGGATATTATCCACACTGAGCACCGAAACCTGATCCGGGACTTCTATCCCCTTTGTCCTCAGTGCCTGAATCAGCCCGATTGCCATCCAGTCATTCGCCGCAAAAACGGCTGTGAATTTCCGAATCATAACGAGGTTGGAAACCTGATCCGCGAGTGCGTAGCCTCCTCTGAAATTCATCTTGCTTTCCAGAATCACATAATCGATCCCATTTTTCCTCGAGCCCCGGATAAAGCCGTTCTTCCGGTAAAGGGCCGAAGCGTATGTATCCGGCCCGGTAATATGTACTACCTTTTTATGTCCGTAACCGGCCAGGACCTTAGCCGCGTTGATTCCGATTTTGAAATGGTCAAAGTAAATCTGGGCGAAATCATCATGGTCCGGATAATTTTCAAAGGAAATAATGTGCGGATATATCTTCTTTATCCTCTGCAGGCTGTCCTCTTCGAATTTGCCAATCATCAATACCGGGGAAATCATATCCCCATTTTCCAGAGTATCCAATGTCAGCGGAATCATATTCACACTGTTCTTGGCCGAATAGCTGGTGAGTTCCATCAGCATCCTGTTATAGAAAGGGTCATTCAGCTTGATGCTCGGTGAGCAGATGAGATTGACATATTTGTTTTTAACAATAGGCGCAATATATGTTCCCTTGCCCTCATACTTGATAAGGATCCCTTCTGAAACAAGCTGGTTTATTACTTCCCGGATCCTCTGCCGTCCTACCATCAGCCTCTGTTCCAGCTTTCTTTCAGACTCCAGCTTTATCAATCGGTCCGACTGAAGCTGTTTGACTTCTTTTCGAAGAATATCTGCAATTTCTTTATTTTCCCGATTCATAATTTCTTCTCCCGCCTCAATCAGATATGTTGCTTTTAGTAATTTTGCACAATATCATTTTCAAATTTGATATATGCTTTTTTCACAAAAATCGCTTTTGGTTTAACCCAAACAAGAGTATATTTTGTAATTATTGCATAATTTTTAAACCTATAAATGTTTTTTAGTATGTCTATTAATAATTTACAAACCAATTTATTCATCATTTTTACTAATAATATATCACGATTATTCTGCTGTCAATAGCTTCTCTCATTTTCCTTTCTTTTCGTCGTTGTTTTGGTTATTTTATACTTATTTTGAGCATCATTTTTATGCATTTTCACAATTATATTTTAATCTCTTTTTTTCAGGCGATATGTCATTTGTCACATTTCACCTTTCCCAACAGCAGAAGACAAAAAAGCAGCAGGTAATCTTCCTGCCGCCGCAAAAACACTTGATTCATTTATTAAAATATGGTTTAAAAAAAGCCCCACAAGCTTAATGCTCATGAGGCTTTCCTGTCTTTTTTACACTTATATGACCTAACCTTCAATATTCGGGTTCAATCAAACCATAAGTATTTCCTTTTCTCTTATATACCACGTTGACCTGATCTGTTTCCGCATTGAAGAAAACAAAGAAGTTATGTCCCAGCAGCTCCATCTGGATGCATGCATCTTCGGGATACATCGGCTTGATGTCAAACTTCTTGGTTCTGACAATCTGCACTTCCTCTTCCTCGGGATAATCCTTCTCGATAAAAGCCTGCTGGAAATTGCCGCCGGACTGATGCTTGTCCGTGATTTTATTCTTATATTTCTTAAGCTGTCTCTCAATTACCTCTTCAACCAGGTCAATGGACACGTACATATCGTTGCTTGTCTGTTCCGACCTGATAATACTGCCTTTTACCGGGATTGTTACCTCTATCTTCTGTCTGTCTTTTTCAACGCTCAGCGTTACGAGTACTTCTGTTTCCTGGGTGAAGTACTTCTCCAGCTTTCCGATCTTCGATTCCACGGCGCTGCGAAGCCCCTGCGTTATTTCGATGTTCTTTCCGCTGATAATGAATTTCATGCTGATCATCATCCCTTCTGTTTCATATTAGGCACAAAGGCAATACCGCCTGTCGCGTCCTGTAGCATGTCCTTTTGTCCTTAAATGGATTATACCATATCCCCACACCCGCATGCAATGTTTTCAGAATTTTAACTGAAAATTTATATTTGTTTCAGTCAATGCAAAACGACATATTTTTGTAATTATTCTGTAAAATTCGTGGAACTTACCAGAACATTCGTTTCAATATACGTTCTCCCGCACAGCTGTGAAATACTTTCCCAAACTGTGGATAATGTGTATAACTTCGTGTATAACTCCCAAACCCTCATAAATACCGCCTTTTTTATGTGGATATCTTTGTGGTTAAAAAATTCCCTTTTCGACAAAAAACCTCAGATTTTGTGCAGATTTTACAAACCGTTTAAAATCAGCACATTTTCAGATAACTCATAAAATGTCTGACAATTAGCTGATTTTATCAGTCTTTAGAGATATCGAAGTATGATGTACAACAGCTCCGCACATGGGATCGGCGCCCATTCGTCGGATAATTCCGGCCGATACGTTCCCGGCATTTTCGTGGATACACATGCCGTCGGGAGTACTAAAAAAACGGGATATGAATTCACATTCATATCCCGTCCTGAATATTCTGATTATTACTGGATAACTCTTCTTACAGCAACCGGAGTTCTGTAATCAGCATCCGAAATCTTGATTCCGGTGCTCGCTGTACTCGCGTGTACAATCTGTCCGTCTCCGATATAGATTCCAACATGTCCGCTGTAGCATACAAGATCGCCGGGCTGTGCATTTTCAAGTCCGCCCACATCCACGCCTACATTTCTGTCTGCTGTGGAGGAATGAGGAAGAGATACGCCAAAGTTCTCATATACGCTCATAACAAATCCGGAGCAGTCAGCGCCGTTTGTAAGGCTTGTCCCGCCATATACATACGGATTGCCAACAAACTGAACCGCATAATCAACTACTGCATTGCCGCTTCCATGATTGGATACCGATGCTGCTGAGGAAGGTGTTTCCGCCGCCTGGGTGGAAGACTCTTTAGAGCTTTCCTGGGTGGCTGCAGTTTCCACTGCTGTGGAAGACTCCATGCCTGCCGGGCTTTCTGTCTCAGTGGCAGTCTCTGTTGCTGTTTCCGTTGTTGTCTCGGTCGTTGTTTCTGTAGCAGTCTCGGATGTTGTTTCAGAAGAAGTCTCTGTCGTGGTCTCGGAGGCTGTTTCCGATTTGGTTTCCGAAGAAGTCTCGGAAGCTGTTTCCTTTGAGCTTTCCGTGGAAGATTCTGATTCCTTCTTAGACTCTGTTTCCTTTTCGGATTCCTTTTCCTGCTTATTATCATCGGCCTGAACTGTTTCTTCCTGTGCAGGCTTCTCTTCTGTTTCTGTCTTAGCTGTCTGTGTTTCCTTCAAATTAATCGGCTCTACAATCGTTTTGGGCAATTCTGCCGCTTCTCCAACAGCAAACGTATCTGTCGGCACAACAGCCTGTCCGCCTGATGCGGTATTATCACCGGCCGCCGTATTAGAAGAAGAAACTATCGGTTCCGGATTCACTACGGCATCCAGAACACTGGCTACTCCAACCCCATTGGCGATTGCAACTTCTGTCTGCTGCTCCTGAATGTGGCTGTCAACCTGAGCGTCAATTGAAGATTCTCCCACTCCGGTAATTCCCGATTCCATATCAGCAGAAGTCAAATCTGAAGATTCCTGTGCAGCCTGAACGGTCTGTTCAGCCTTTTCACTTTGATCCGCCGCTTCCTGTACACTTCCAAGGGAACTGCCTTCATCCAGAGCAAGGCCAACACCAGCTGCCGGGAGTTCATAAGATACACCGGATGCACTTGTCTGCATTGCTGCTGTACTGAATAACATTGCCGATGCAGTCAGTGCACATGTCACTGCTTTCACGCGTGTATATTTCATGAGTTCCTCCAAAATATCAATTGAACTGTTACATTTGTTACGAAATTATTACATCTGTTGTTAACTATACCACCGAAGGCTTTCTTTGTCAACCTTTACACAAAAAACGACTTTAAAAGGAAAATCCCTTTAAAACCGCATAAAATCAGGAAAAGAAGGGTTTAAACCCTTCTTTTCAAATTGTGAACATTTTTTGAATTTTTGAAATATTCGTATTAGTTATGGCATAAATTAACAAAAATAAATATTACGTAACATTTAATATTTAAAATGTAATAAAAAATGCATATGGTCTGCGGAAAAGTATTCCTACAGGAAGTATTCCTGTATACCCTCAACTGCATTGGCTCCGTCCGCTACTGCGGTTACAATCTGGCGCAGCTTTTTCGTCCGGATATCCCCGGCCGCGAATACTCCAGGCATACTGGTTGCACAATCCTCCCCGGCTATCAGATAGCCCTTCTCATCCGCCGCTATATTAGTAATAAAGCTTTCGGAATTAGGCTTGATTCCCACAGCTATGAAAACACCCTGTACCGCAAGTTCACTTTTGGTTCCTCCATTTTTATGAACCAGGGTAATTGAATTTACACGTCCCTCTCCATTGATACTTTCCACAACGCTGTTCCAGCACACCTCTACACTAGGAAGGGCAAGCATGGTATCCTGAAGGGATTGCGCCGCCCGCAGGCTGTCACGGCGATGGATCAGATACACCTTTTCGCAGGCTCTGGCCAGGAAAATGGCATCTTCTACCGCAACATCCCCGCCGCCAATCACGGCAACCGTCTTTCCCCGGAAAAAAGCTCCGTCACAGGTCGCACAGTAGGAAACTCCCATACCGCTTAATTCCTCTTCCCCGGGTACACCCAGATGGCTGTGGGAAGCACCGGAAGCTATGATGACCGCTTTTGCCTCATAGTCGCCATCCGCCGTTTTTACCAGCTTATAATCTCCCATATCCTCAACACCCAGGACATCGGCTTCTATAAATTCCGCCTGCATTTTCTCCGCATGCTCCCTGAATTTCATCCCCATATCAAAACCATTGATTCCGGGAAGCCCCAGATAATTGTCCACTTCATAGGTGTTGAGCACCTGTCCGCCGCTCATGGGATTCTTTTCTATTACTAATGTAGAAAATCCGGCCCTTCTTCCGTATACCGCAGCGCTGAGCCCTGCCGGTCCCGAACCGATAATAATCAAATCATGCATATTTTTTACCCCTTTACTCTATAATACTTAGCTGTTGATTTATATATGCCCTGTTTCTGGTTACTGTTCTTCTTATTATACCGGTTTCCGACTCAGCTTTCAACCTGCATGCATATATGTTATAATAGGAAAAATTAAGGAATGGAGGACTTGTTATGGGAAAAAAAGCGTTGGTGACCGGCGCTGCCCGGGGAATCGGGAGGGCTGTAGCTGAGGAACTGGCAGGGCAGGGATTTGATCTGCTGCTTACCTGTCTGCATTCTATAGATGAATTAAATGCATTTTGTCTGTATCTGGATGAGAAATATGATATTGCCTGTACCTCTTTTCAGGGAGATATGGGAGATTATGAAACAGTGAACAGGCTTTTTGAATCTGTCTCCGGACTGGATGTGCTGGTTAATAATGCGGGAATTTCTTATATCGGCCTTTTATCTGACATGTCGGCTGAAGAATGGCGGCGGGTTATGGCCACTAATCTGGACAGCTGTTTTTATACGTGCCGGAATGCCATACCTCTTATGGTGCATGCCAAACAGGGGCGGATTATTAATATTTCATCCGTATGGGGACAGGCCGGGGCGTCCATGGAAACGGCCTATTCCGCATCAAAGGGGGCGGTGAACAGCTTTACCAAGGCTTTAGCCAAGGAACTGGCTCCCAGTAATATACAGGTAAATGCTGTAGCCTGCGGTGTTATTGATACCGATATGAACCGGTGTTTTGCAAAAGAGGAAATGGATGCTCTCATTGAAGAAATTCCTGCCGACCGCATAGGTACCCCAGAAGAAGTGGCTTCCCTTGTGGGACAGCTCATAAACGCACCTGCTTATATGACAGGGCAAATCATTACAATTGACGGCGGATGGTTTTGATGCAGACCATCCGCTGTTTTTTTGAATGAGTAATTGTCAGATTTACGAGGACAGATGTCCGGTTCTGTGGGAATCCGGTACGCATTCTTTTTTCAGGGTTTCCCATATACCGATAAGATAAACAGCTCCCAGCGCCCTGTCATACAGGCCGTAGCCGGGTTTTCCTTCTTCATTCCAGATCATCCTTCCATGAGCGGGGCTCATATAGCCTGTAAATCCAATATCATAATAGGCCTTCATGACAGCCTCCATATCCAGCGAACCACAGAAGGAAGGGTGGGCGCTTTCCTCAAAGGAGCCATCCTGAAGGATTTTGACATTACGCATGGGGGCATAATGAATCCTGCCCATACCACCTATTTTCCTGACCAACCGGGGGATGTCATTGCATGCTGCGCATCCCAGGCTGCCGGTGCACAGACTCAGGCCATGATGTGTGTCATTATACAGCGCGAGGAATCTGTCTATTGCAGCTTCGTCGGTAATAATCCTGGGTATGTCGAAAACCGGCCACGGCGGATCATCCGGCTGCAGGCACATATTTACATCGCACTCGATGGCTACCGGCATGATTTCATTGATAAAGTACTTTAAGCTTCCCCAAAGTCCCTCTATGCCCAGTATTTGATAAGCCTTTATCAGTCCGTCTATTTCTTCCGGAAAATAGGAAGTATTCCAGCCCGGCAGAACCATTTTAGCAGGATCCATCGTTTTTTCATCCGTTTTATAATAGGCCAGGGTTCTGGAGCCGTCGGCTAAGGGGTGATCCAGGCGGGAACGGGTCCAGTCGAATACCGGCATAAAGTTATAGCAGATACATCTGATTCCTTCTGCAGCCAGTCTTCTGATATTTTCCTTGTAATTTTCGATATATTCCTGGAATTTTCCTCTGTGCAGCTTGATATCCTCATGGACCGGAAGGCTTTCGATTACTTCCAGCACCAGCCCCGCTGCTGTCACTTTTTCTTTCAGTTCCTTTATGGCCTCACAGGGCCATGCTTTTCCCACAGGGATATGATAAATGGCGGAAGCGATTCCGGCAACACCCGGGATTTGCCTGATTGCAGCGAGCGTCACCGGATCCTCTTCTCCATACCATCGGAACATCATTTTCATAAAGACTGCTCCTTTCTGAGCCGTCCCTTCCTATATAAAGTAAAAGCCCAGCGGCAGATGCCAAGGTCAGGCAAGCGGTGAATCGAAGGTTCACCTGGTTTTGGCTCGCTGCCTGTGGGAATAAATACAGGCGGACTTTAGGCAGTTTCATCTTCTGCTTTTATTCTTTCCCGGAGTTTTATTTTTATGAAAAAGAGCGGGTAAAAGGAATTGGAAATTTTTTATAATAAATCAGTACATACTGTTCCGCCATCTGCCGGAGGAGAGGAAATGCCAGCCAGGTCCATCCGTTTTCATCCTCCCATACGGAAATACGCAGTGGCAATCAATCGAAATACACTGTTCGCTCTGCACCATGCCTCTTCTAACCGGGCAATAGTATCCGTATCGGGGTACTGGCCTTACAATAAAAAAGATCCTGTTGCTATCATAACATGTTGAAAGCAGATCCTCAAAAACTCCCACGATACGCCGTCCCAGATTAGTAAAATCCACCCCTCTTTATTTGCCAGCAACGTCATACAGACCAGTTCCTACAGATGGGTAAAACGGCTAAGAGATGAAGAATAGTCTGGAACCGAACCTTTTATATCCATAAGGTCCCAACACTTATTAAACTGCCATTCGGCCACTGCAGGCATTTCCGTACCATCCGGCAGCTGCCAGAGAGTATAAACAACCACCCTGTTCCCCTGTTTATGAATCAATATAGAGCCGGCCAGCACTATATCCCAGAAAGAAATATCCTGAACGGAGGCCCAAATGTCAGAAAAGCCGATATTACACAGACCAAGAAAATCAATCTTTGCTGTTCCTCCATAAAAGCCCAAATCATTTGTTCTTCTATCTATCCTAATAATAGGATTTCTGCAATACTATTTATTAGGAATTATATTAAAGTCATTTTTCATATTATGGAAATTTAAGTACCTATTTCTTAGTATTCTCTTTATAAAAATAACATTACTCAACATACAAGCTTATTCCATCAATTACTTTCTTATCATTAGCATGAAAGGAAAGACTCGTCTCCTCATTCAATTTAAAAAGTTTGTAATATGGTAAGTCCTCTACAATATAATTACTAAATTGATATGCAAGTTCAGTTGCATCCGCAAGAGACATTCCATATTCAATTCCTTTTATAGAATAGTTGCATTCACCATCATACATATCAACAGCCATTTTAATAAAATCAAAGATATCTGTTCCCATATAACTACTTAAATCTGTTTTTGAACTGCTGGATGGTGACGATAGCGATCGGATCCGTTTCCACATAAAGTTAACAACGTCCGTATAATAAGAAGATCTTTCGTTGTCACTAATGTATTTCGTACCCATAGAATCTCTATAGTAATTTTTCCCTTCATCCTGACCTATCTCAAATAAGTATTCCAACTGTGTACCATGCAAACTATAAAAAGGTGAATATCCCGTTCCACCAAATGGTTTCCATTCTGGTGATCCTATTATTGCATTATTACTTGGTGAATAACGGAAAGAGCCATAACCATATGTTTCATGAGAAAACACAATATTTCTATTTTCTAAAACAAATATCCATGTATTATAAAATTCACCACCAATATCAGAAGCTTGAATAAATAATTCTGGTATTTCATCAGAATTTACATCGACAATCGTATATTCCAACGATGATTTATCCCAATCATTTATAAAAGAAGAATACTCACCAGAAATTAAAAACTCTTCCCATATTGCAGCTGCTTCATTCGGAGTTATTGAAGTTTTTTGCTTTTGCTCATCAGCCGTTCTATTTTCTATTATCTCCGGCATAATAAATTTAAAGCTTTTTATCATCTCAATATTATTATCACAGAAATTTTTCTTTTCTTCATAGTTAGTCCATTTTTGTAAGCATTTCTGATCATCTTTATTCCATGTACCAGAAAAGTCACTCATGTTAAGATATGCTTCTTCACCAGCTTTTCTTATATTTAATAGTATTTCGTAATCTTTAATAAATTGCATTGCATTTACTTCATTTTTTTGTCTAACAAATCTATCTTTATCTTCATTCAATATTATTGAATAAATTTCTCCAATATAAGCATATCCCTGGACATAAGAAACTCCTTTTACCAATCCCGTCATATCCAAACTAACATTACCGATAAAAGTAGCAATATCAATTCCAATCGTAATTTGTGAAAATACTTTACTTTCAATTAAACCTAACGCATCAACCACTCCATCTGTTACTGAATAAGCTATCTCATTAATAAAATTAGTCAATGCATATTCATATTTTCCTTGTAGCTCTTTACTTATTTCAAAAGCAGCTCTTCTTAAATCTTCAGGAGCCACATAATCTCCATTCTTATTTTTAACAGTTTGAATATTCAATAAAAAATCTTTATATTTATCATATGTACTGAATTCAGCATTAATGAATCCTATATTTGATATTAATTCAGCCGTCGAAGAGACAATATCTAAGGTATATCCAGCTTTTTTTAAAGCAGAAGAAAGTTTTCCTGCCAATGAATTTATAAATTCTTCATGTTTCATTATTTCTGGATTCTCATTTAACATTTGAAATAAAACTGTATCTACTTCATCTTTCCCTTTTTCGCTGGCCGATAATAAATCATTAAAAGTCTCTTCATCTACATATGTATTTAGTTCATCCATTGCATTAAGGGCAGACATAATTTCTTGTGCATATTCATTACATACCATCTCTTCTTCTGTCTGGCTTATATAAAGGCGTAACATATCCTTATATTTTTCTTTACCTGGTGATTTCAACGTAAGATAATCCTTTAACTCATCATTATAAAAAAATGCACTTGCCCAAGTAGTTATTTTAGCCCACCATCCTTGCGAAAAAAAGCCATCAGTCATATATTCCTTAAATTGATAAGCAATGTATAATTCATTTGAAGTTAGTCCCTTTAAACTCCATCTTTCATAGAATCCATCTTTAGTATTCTCTATATATGATTTGGCCTTTTCATATTCTCCATCTTCTATTAATTGATTTATCTCATTATCATCGAATTGGGATGTATATTTCTCTACCTGCTTAGCTAATGGAGATAGATTTTTTGAAGCATATACCATACAATTGGTGCATAAAGAACATATCACAATAAGACATATAACTTTATTTATATACTTTTTATTTACCATTTTTACACCTTCCCTATATAGTCAAGTTTTTTCCTTTAGAACCCGAATTGGGTAAAAAATCAGCATAGGCAGGAACCTCATTCCAGATTTATATTCACATTATTCTGTGTAAATAGCTTTTCATGTATAAATCTTTGTCCAAAAGCCTGAAAATCAAAAAAAGCTTTATTTGAAAGCGTAGAGCAATCGGCAGCGGTGTCTACGCTGATAACAAACACAATTTATGTCATAAACTAAAAAAGCCCGAAAAATCAGGCTTTTTAAGAAACTTTTGAAGTAACTTGGTTTGTGTGTAACCTTTGTGAAAGGTTTATAATGTAATCAATGAAGCTAATAGCGTTGGGAATAAGATTCACTATCGTGGTCAGGAACGAAAATGTAACCATTATAAACAACGCTTTTTCAACCATCTTTTTTGTAAAACAGATGCGCATAATCAGCTACAGGTATAGCAACAATATCTCAAAGTTTTTATTCAACCCTTTGATACTCACGCATGTATTCACCATTATCAGAATAGAATGTCAAAGTATTCTCATCCAGTTCAAAAGTAACTGTCAATGGCTCTACCAATATTCCCGCAAGCTTTATCCTGTCACCATCAATAGAATAATTTCCTGAATAATTGCTAAGATTAGATGTATATGTACCATCACTAAAAAATTCCAACGCTACTAAACTGAATGTCGTTCTTATATTGTCTTCTTCGCCAGGTATTATCCATCGGCCCACAATCAAATCAGAAGGGGACTTAGAACCACATCCTGTTAATAAGGCCACAAGTATTATGACACTTAAAATACTTGTCAAAATTTTTTTCAACTTCTTCATTTTCCACTCCTCCGTGTTATTGTTCAAGTGTTGTCAAAAGGTATACTCTTTCTTAAAAGTAAAAAGCTTTCAATAATAATATAGGTTTGGTGGTAAATATAAAAATAAAGCGCCCTGGCATCATAGGGAGAAACTGTTTAATCTTCTTTGATGTATGCACAGAATGGTTATCAAAAATTATCTGAATGATATCTCCAACTGAATAACGTTCATTGAGAGAATTTTCAGAAAATCAATAAAGTCGTCACCATTATACGTATTTCGTACTAATGGTATTGCGTCTCTGGTCAATAAATCAATAGCTGAAAGAAGAGAAATCGTGCAAGCCTTTTATATTCATAATCTATAAGAAGTCTAATGTAACCTGAACTTTCTGCAGTATCATTAATGTGTTTGGTTAGTTTTGCATATGTCCAGGTTTCAGCAGAATACCTAAATCAACTGGTTTACGACAAGCGATATTGTTAATCCAAGATTTTTCTTCATCTGTGATTTCAGCATTTCGTCCACGACCAGGAGCATCAAAAATAACATTTTCAATACTGCCAGCTTTAAACTTCTTAAGGTATAAAAGAATGTTATTGTGATTTAAACCAACTTTTTCTGCAATAGAATCAACAGAATTCCCATCTGCTTTTAAGCGCAGAATCCGAGTTATTGATACAATCAGAACTTGAAGCGTTCTGGTTCTGGTAATAATATCAATTTGAGAACGTTCTTCTGCTGAAAGAATTAATGGTTTTGCTTTTACCAAAACTTAATACCTCCGAACTATAGAATTACTAAGTATGGCACAATTACATTATTTAAAATAGTTATTTGTTTTACAATCAATTAGTAACAGATTTTTTAATTTTAAATTAAAGTCTCTTTCGTCTAAAAATAGATCTATTGCATATCTGCTTCCTATTTACTTCTTTATAATACTCACTATCTCCAAGAACAATATTTTTACCGATTACTATAAATTTAATTAAAAGGTAAAATAATGTTTTCTATTTTTATATTTCCATCTTTGCCAACATAATAGCTTGCATTTGAAGTTGCCTCAATAAGAAGGGCTATATTAGGGTTGAACGCCGATATTTTGGAATATTGCCTTATATCAACATTTATCTCTATTATCCTTTCTCCCTTTACATTATAATAAGACCATCTACCATTTTCATAAATACTAAATAACTGCTCATTCATTTCTCCAGGTGATGTGCAGTCATCGCTCCCAATTACTCCGCTTCCTTCTTTATAATATGCAAGTTCTAAAATACGTGGTTCGAACATTATTTCACCATTCATATCCAGTACTGTATAATATGCATTATTATCATCACCTTTCAGCACTAATACAGCATAACCATCCTTAAACTTCGGATAAGGATATCTAACACTCTCAATTCGATCTTTATATTGGTTAATATCAATAACTTTATCGCCATTTATATTGAAAAATCCACCTGAATAGTACCATAAGCCATCAGAATATATGCCTATTTTATTGTTTTCTACTCCTTCACTAATCATAGTTAAATTTCCATATTTATCTAAACTATGAACTCCTTTAAATCCATAATCACGTGTATTATATACTAATATCTTACCATTATAATAACCACCATCTATTCCCCAATACCCATTTAGAGCAAAAGATACGTCATCGACAGAATTATAAAATACATACTGAAATAAATTGTCTTTATTATGTGCTTCAAAAATGCCATCTCCTAAATATTGAAGAGTATTTTCTTTCCCATTTTCCACGTTATCGATAACACAGTTACTATCTATATTAAAAATGTCAGTACTCATCTCTTTTATCCACTTTCCATCTACATCCACTAAACCTATTTGTGTTTCGTTAATATCAAAACCTGCCACCCTTTTTCCTACAACAAAAACTCCATCACCATACCCTAAAACATTAGAATTATTAATATCTTTTGAACAAAATAATTCATTTCCATCACTATCAATAACAATACTTTCAACTATTCCCTCTTCTGTCATTTTTCGTATATAAATCATCCCGTCCTGACATTCCGAAGCATAAATCAATGATTCATTTTCTACAAAAATCACCTTTCCATTTTCATCAATCAGCACAAAAACATTTTCTCCATTATCGCTTCTATTACCTCTTACCCACGCCAATCCTTCCGAAAACTCATTCAGTTGTATTGGATAAACAATGATTTCATTAGTCTCACTATCTGTTGATTCTGATTCGATATCATCTTTTGTCAAATCCTGCAATTTCTGCTGAAGCTCTTCTCCACGTATCCTATGTTCTTCAGCCTGTGCCTCAATATCAATTGTAGAAGGGATTTCCTCTTGATTATCTTTTCCGCATCCAATCACTATCAGACTGCTTAATAAGCATATTATCAATAAATTAATTAATTTCATTATATCTCCCCTAATTAACGTAATATACAAATGTTATATTTCTATAAAGATAAAAACAGTTTGCATAGAGACTGTTTGTCCTGAGATTCACAATTCTCTATGCAAACATTGTATAGCTATAAAAGCAAGAAATATGTATACGATTATGTAATATGATTTCTTCTTCCCACAAAACATTTCTATCGGAATAATGTCAAAGTGCAAATACTTCTAAGTAGTTTTTCTTATATTTAAAGTATCTTTTCATCATTCCAACCAGTAAACAACTACATTAATTTAAAACTATTTTCCGGAGTCGCAATGTAAATAACGCTTTGTTTTTTCAAAAAAACTGGAATGTTCTTTTGCATCCTTTCCCCATTTTCCTGAAAAACTCCATTCACAGAGCAATCTTTTACCGCATACATCCCTTCCTGTCTGTCATACCAAATAACACAATGTTTTCTGCTAATTTTATTACCCAGCAAAATCACATTGCATTCCCTCGGATCACGGCCAATAACTATTTGTTTTGAAATAAATTTTATAGTTGCTCCTGCGTAAATCCCATCCATTCCTAATAAGCCTACACTATAGTCATTTTCCTCATTCTTCATCTTCTTTTAGTTCTTCCCAGCAGAACTTTTCTCCACATAACGGAACAAACAACATCTTGGTCTTTCCAAGTTCCAATATATCATAAGCATTCAATTGTTCATTATTTAACACTACATTACCATTCAAATAATAAAGTTCTCTTGATTCTCCAGGCTGCGCAATAAAAAGTTTCTGATGCGCTTCGAAAATGATTACTGCATGTTTTTCCCTTGACACACTATTGTCTCCAGTAATTACAATATCAGAACTGGATGAACGTCCAATAAAATTTTTATTGGCCTTTAATGGAAAACTCTTTCCTTTATCTTCTCCTTCAATGCAGACTAACCATCCGACTACTGGCTCCATCCCTTTTTTTGTCATACTAAGACTTATAGTAGCATCCTCATCCGCAAAAATAGTTCTTTTACTTGCACTTACAATTCCTGCCAAAGAACTATTCTCCCCATTAATGGGAACCGTTTCACCTAACTCTCTTTCATCCTGTTCACAATAAGGACAGGATGTATACTTTCCAGAATCATAATAATGACCTTTTGCACACATAATCATAGTTCCCTCTGTTCCTCTATCTGCAGGTACTGTTGTCCCGACATCCTGCATACCTTTAACACAATGAGGACAGGATGTATACTTATCTCCATCGTAAAAATGACCTGCATCACATTTAATCAAATTCATATCCTCTCTCCTTCCCATATATCAGAGACATATCATAAATCTTTTAAAAGCCCATCAATTACAGAATATTTTCTATTATTATAAAAAAACAATTAATTCTTTTAGCAATACTAACGCAACAAAAATTCTTCATTTCCTCCCAGTACTATTTTTGTACCTCTATTCAAATGTTCCACTTTACCTGCCGTCAAACGTCTACTACCATTTACTAAAACGCCATTTTTTGATTGGTCTGTTACATAATAACAATTTTCTCCCACATTATAAGTTATTCTGCAATGTACCTTACTTATCTTCTCAGAAGAAAATACCAGATTAGCCTGTTGTGCATCGCGTCCCATAATAATTTCTTCTCCTGGAGATATGGTTAATTCTTGGTCAGCATATTCCCCTTTCAATCCTACAATTACCGGAACAGCTCTGGTAATATCATCATCTTCATGTTCATTTGATGAATATCCTGAAATTCCACTATATGTTGTCATGTTGTTAGAAGCTTCTCCGCTCACATATTTCTGACAAGCTAAGTTTAAATTTTTTATAAATAAGTACCATGATACAAATCTTCCGCATGCAAGAACCCCGATCGTATTCCAAAGTAAATAGCTTATACCTGTATCGTCTGTTTTTATACCATATTTACTTATTGTATTATGTAATCTTCCGCCTTGCTTATAAAACCAGTACAGACTATAACTCCCTAGTGTTAAAATACCAACAGCCCAGACAATAATATAATTCCAAGAATCTTCGTATTCATTTTCCTCTGTGTAAGAGCATACAGTATTCAAATCCTCTACTAACATATAAAAATAATGCATACAATAAACAAATAAACCTATTAAAACAAGTCCTGAAAGTATAATGCCAAATCTCCCGATTACCAAACTTAAAAGACTTAGTAATAATGCTGCAACTACAGCGACAACTATCCACATTACTAAATCTTTCCAAATATTTCTGTTAGTTCTTACATCATTCATATCTTCGCCTCCATAAGATTTTATTAATATCTATTATTATGCATATCAATAAACACCTTGCTCTTTTATGTAAGAATCTGCGTAAAAAGAGTAATATTTTGTAAGTGTAGACAATATATATAAAATGTATTTTAAACACTTTTAAAGAAATCCCATATATACATTATTCACTTTTCTGAAGTGTCCTCAATTCATTGATTTTATTTTTAGATAAGTCATTAATATATAGTTCTTCAAGTTGAGTTAATTGAATCAATCCATTCATCGTTATATTGGGACAATCTATGTATCTTAAAACTTTAAGATGAGGTAATTCTTTTAAGAAATTAAAATCCATATCCTCCACACTGTAAAAAGTTATCTCCTCTAAACTTTTTGCATATTGTAAAGTGCTTGGATCAACTTTTCTATTATTTGATGTATTTACTAAATTACTCATAGATATTTTTAATTTTTTTATCCTGTCCAGGCCCTCCCATCCGGTAAATGTTGTATTATATGTATAATTTATTGTTAATTCATCCAAATTTTTCATTTCCTTTATTAAACCTAAAAGATCAACTTCTGCATTCGTAAATCCGATCTCTAAAGAACTTAAGTCTATTAACCTACTAATATCCTTTAAGATTTTATCCACTACATTTTTATTATTATCCCAAAAACCATGTATTGATAAATTTTTAAGTCCTTTTAATCCGTCTAATGAACTAAAATCAAAAAGTGCTCCATTAGACTCTATATCCAAGGATTCTAAGTTTTTTATATTTCTACAGAAATCTAAATTTATATTTTTATCTCCAACATTTATACTACTTAGCGCCAATTTTTTGAGTAATGGTATTTCATAAAGTATCTCTACATCCTCTCCTCTAAAGGAAAAAAGCCTTATGTCTGTAAGTGATTTATATTCTGATGGATTCTTTATGTTGTTTAAAATTTCTTCAGAAGCTGCTAAATACTCCAAACCGGAAACATTCATTTTAGATGGTAATTCCTTTACTTGAGTACCTGTAATATCTAATTTTTCCAAAGTTGCCGAACTATTTATCGCGGTTAATTCACTAACATCTGTATAAAAAATAGAAAGTTCCACTAATTTATCCATCATATTAATCCAAGAAATATCTTCTATATTAATGCCAAAAAACCTAAGTGACTTTAATTGAACTAAGTTAACTAAAGATTCTGTATTAATTAAATATATATTATTTTTTCGTTCATATTCTGCATAATCAGCACTTATTTCTAAATTTTGTAAATTGAAACAATTGGTAAGTGGCTTCACACTATATTGAGTATTGAATTCCGGCCGTATACCAATCATTTTATTTATTTTCAACATCTCACTTGCATAAATTTCCCCACTCTCTTTCCCCAGGCTCTTCCTCACTTCCTCTTCAAATATCGAGGCATCTGTCCAGTCTACAACAAAA
>ERZ791934.246-NODE-246-length-77253-cov-4.707700_pt1 | contig 77253 bp, 63 predicted proteins | sample MGYA00510125_ERZ791934 | MGnify/ENA primary metagenome ERZ791934 (study PRJEB30046, sample SAMN00993240) | human gut metagenome | study: EMG produced TPA metagenomics assembly of the A metagenome-wide association study of gut microbiota in type 2... | reverse complement strand
GGTTTCCCGGCGGTAACTGCAAGCCGCTCCCGCGCGAACTTAATCCGCCCGTATCGCCCATCTCATCTTCGTCGAACGCGCCCGGCTATTCCGGATGCATTCTTCCTGGGATGGTCGTATAACTTCATTTGCGATTTCCTTATAAATCCCTTCTTTGTAAAACCGCTTAAAAGACTTTTTAACCAGTCTGTCCTCCCCGGAATGGAATGTCAGAATTGCCACCCGCCCATTCGGCGCCAGCACCTCCGGGAGTTTCTCCAGAAATGAGTATAAAGCCTCATACTCATTGTTCACGTCAATCCTGAGCGCCTGGAAGGTTCTCTGGCTCGACTTCTTCACTGCCTCCCTGCGTTCCTTCTCCGGAATAAAGGACAAGGCTCCTTCGATTGCCTGGCGCAGCTGGGTAGTTGTCGCGATCTCTTCTCCTCTACGAAGACGGTCCGTCACTTCCCAGGCTATCTCCTGCGCATATGGCTCATCGGCATTTTCCATAAGCATCCCCTGGAATTCTTCAGCCGATATATCCTTAAGCCTCTGCGCAGCGCTTATGCCTTTCTTGGGATTCATACGCAGATCCAGAGGCCCTTCCGTCTTATAGCTGAATCCCCGGTCAGGATTATCGATCTGCATGGAAGAGACGCCCAGATCAGCCAGCACGAAATCAAATTTCCCCGTCTCTTCCGCTACCTGGTCGATGTCGGCAAAGTTCTGAAGCATCACCGTCAGGATATCCGGCCCATACCCAAGTGTTAGAAGCCTCTCCTTTGTCTTTTCGGATTCAATAGGATCTACATCCAGCGCATATAGATGGCCCTCCGACTGCAGGCATTCCAGCATCTTTTGCGTATGGCCGCCATACCCAAGCGTTGCATCCAGGCCGGTCTGTCCCGGCTGTATCTTCAGGAAATCCAGGATCTCTTTAACGCAGATCGAGAGATGCATTCCTGCAGGCGTGCTTCCCTTCTGTATAACCTTAGAAATGGTATCCGCATACTTCTCCGGCTGAAGCTCCTTATATTTTTCTCTGTAATTCTTGGGATAAGCGCCAGAATAACGTACCCGGCGCTTATGTTTCTTCTCCTGATTCTCCATTCACTCTTCTCCTTAATATTCTCTGGCCCATGCCCATTCATATCCGTATTATAGCATTTCATAAGATTGTTTTCAATTGCGGCAAAAGTGTCGCTTCTTTTGTCTCCCGCCTATTGAATACAGCCAAATCAATGTGATAGAATGAGTATGGCCGTATTATTTACGACGGATCTAATTCCTCTGGAGGTTACATTATGAAACGTGATAAGAAGCATGGAAATGGTCGCTGGTTCATCGCAGCATTTTTAATCGTTAATCTTGCTGCCATCCTACTGATAGGAAGGAAAGAATCCTCCTACATTCGTGACAGTTTTTCTTCCCATGCAGAACAGTCCCGCGCTAAGATGGAAGATGTTATGGATAACTATATCCATTCTTTCCAACTATTCTCCAATATGATGGCAAGGGAAATTAAAAACAATCCAAACCCAGATGATATTTGGGATTATCTAAAGAGCATAGACTCCACCATGCTGGAGATCGAGGGAGATACCTTCGACGGCCTCTATATGTATTACCAGGGCCGCTATCTATACAGTTGGGACACCCCTTATTCCCAGTATGAGGATACCGGATATGTAGCCACGGAGCGCCCGTGGTATAAAGATGCGGTGGCCGGCAAAGGGAAAGTCGTATTTACCCCGCCTTATATGAGTTATGCTAATCATTATATTCTCTCCACCATCTCCCAGCTTCAGCCGGACGGAGAGACTGTATTCGCATATGACATCAAGATGGGAGATATCCAGGAACTTGTCTCTTCCCTGGCCGCCTATCCTGATGAGCAGATGATGATATTCGACGATAATGGAACCATACTTGGCAGCACCAATGCCAGCTATCTTGGCGGCAGCCTGTACAATTCTCTTGATGAGACCAGGGATGCTTTGAAGGAGGCAAAGAAGAACTTAAAGGAGGCCGGGGATATATCAGAAGCTGACAAAGAAAAACTTCAGCAGCAGGCAGATTCCCTAGATGCCTACTATTCCTTCCAGAAGGACTTCCACAAGGACTTCTCGCGGCTAAAGAAACATCCGGAAAAGCCGCTGGCTCTGAAGATCGGCAAGACAAACTACTATGGCTACCTGCTAAAGGGCGATACCTATCATTTCCTGGTACTGGTACCGGTAATGTCCATGCTCCAGTCATCCCTGCAGATATGGCTTCTGCCGCTTCTCATTCTGGAACTGCTGCTGATCTATATCCTCGGACGCATAACCAAAGAGCAGAAAAACAGGGAACTCAGGGCTGCCTATGTCGAACTGGGACAGACGCAGAAACGCCTGGAACTTGCGCTTACTGCCGCCCAGAAAGCTGCCGCCATCGACGAGCTGACAGGGCTTATGAATTTCCATTCATTTAAGGAAAGCATCACTCACCAGCTTCACTCTATGGAGGAAGATGAGTGCAGCATCCTCATCATGATTGACGGCGACCGCTTTAAGGCTGTCAACGACAATTATGGACATAGTGTGGGGGATGAAGTCATCAAGCTGTGCGCCCAGATGATCATCGGACGTATCCGGACCATCGACCTGGCTTCCAGGCTTCATGGGGATGAATTTGCCATCTTTGTCTCCAAGACCGGCGATTATTCCGTAGCCAAGAGGATTATGGAAGACATCAATAGTACCATCGCCATCGAGGCCAGGAAACGAAATCTTCCGGTCATCACCATGTCGGCAGGCGCCGTCATTGCCAGACGCACGGACAATTATACCGCTTTGTCCAAGATTGCGGATGATGCCCTATATAAAGCGAAAGAAAGCCACAATGGCGGATTTGCAAGCGCATAAGCAAAGTTCCATTAAAATTGATTGTATACAAATGTTGGCGCTGTAGAAAGATTCGCATGTATCAAATAGATATATAAACTCATGATCAGGACATAGAACAGGACTACATAAAGCAAAAACTGAATTTTAGGATGTTCCTTGATCTTTGCCGCCAAACTGGTAAATAATTTCATCTAATTTCACCCATCCTTTCCATCCGATGTGGATTGTATCTTCCAGATAATAGTCCTGATCAGATATAGCCGAAAGATCTACCAGTTTCGCATCTTGATACTCTTTCACCGTATCTGATACCTTGCTATAATACGCTGCCAGCCCGTCTTTGGGAAATTTCGTATAGTCATACCATTTGCCATTGACGGGAAGCAGCACGATCATGGGTTCTATCTCTAAATCCTCGCATACATCAAGAAAGCATTTCAGGTCTTTATATTCTGGTGATTCCAGGTAACTTGATGACACGCTGCTGCCCTTCCTCTTTTTAAGCTGTGGCTTTACCTTCCAGTTATAATATTTGTTGGAGATCTGGAACCGGTTGTTGGACGTCATTTTCCTTGCATCCTTTTCTGCGTTTGCATAAGATGCCTCCCAGTCTGGCTCCTTGATCTCAAGCCCTGTTTCCTGATCTCTTCTTATTCCATCTACTGCGGACTGGATCAGGACGCTCTGTCTTTGCTTTTCATTCAGAAATGCGTTGTATGCCTTGAATTTTGCAGTTTCTATTGGATTCTTCTCATGCTCGATCAGCAATTTTTTATAAGATATAATTCTGTTCTGCATCGTCCGGTCTGCAGAAAGCAGATTAATCGTTCTGTCTGTGATTTCCCGTTTTGTCTCCTCGGAAAGATTCTTATTTTTCAGCATATCGATAAACGCGCTTTCAGAGAATCTGGACGCGTACGCCTTCGGCAGAATCCCACGGGGACGGAACCATTGGGGAGATACGAGCAGCACTACTTTCCGGTTCTCCATCGCCGGCTCGATCGCGGCCAGCGTGATCGCATGGGACAGGCTCTGATAATGGCCGGCTCCGAGTAGCATCGGCTGAAATACATTGCCTTTGAACATATTTTGGGGATGGTACGGCGTTCCCTTGCCATGCTCAAGTTCAGAGGATGCCATGATCACAAGGGAATTCTCGTTCAGGTTGCTCTTGACCGCTTCCGGAGCCTGAAACTTCTGCTCCGCTGTCCAAAACCCAAAATCCGGGCTGTGAAACTCTGTCTTCCCGGAAGAATACACATGCATTCCCAGAATTGTAATTCCGGCCATAATAAGAGCTGTAAAAAAAGCCGCTATCTTCTTCATGGAATCAGCTCCTCTGCTTGATCTGGGCCATAATCTTATTCACCGTATTCATATCTTCATGCCCGACCTCGGACGGAGAGATTACGATCCCAAACTCTTCCTCAATGTCCACAAGCAGTTCTGCAAAGGCAAGGGAATCCAGAAGCCCCTCATCGATCAAATCCAGATCGTATTCCTCACGCACAATATCATCCTCGCAGATTCTTTCCAGCATATCTAATAATTTCTCTTCCATATCTTTTCTTCTCCTTTATATTTTTGATTTCAGAAGGTATACGCCATATCCTCTTTCTTACCTTTATAACGTTATATCGGCCTCTAAGAAATTATTTTATAAATCCGGCTACCGTCTCGATCATTCTTCCTGAAAAGATATAGAATCCAAACATTACGAGCTGGAATGTTACAAAACATGAAACAGCCTGATACCATTTTTTCTTTTTGTATTTCTTATAAAACCGGGCCTTTTTCTGATATATCTCTGTGAGGGCAAGCAGTACTCCGTGGTACAGGCCATAGAGCAGATAGGATACCGTCAGCCCGTGCCATGCTCCCATCACGAGCATATTGATAATAAATCCTATCGAAGCGCCCGTCAGCCTGGTCTTAAACCATTTCTTTCGTATCGCCGTCATAATAAATCTTGAGAATATAAAATCCCTGAACCAATGCGACAGCGATATATGCCATCGGTCCCAAAATTCCTTAATGTCTTTGCTGATAAACGGAAGCCGAAAGTTATCCGGCGCCTTGACTCCAAGGATATAGCTTGTCCCCACTGCCATCAAGGAATATCCGGCAAAGTCAAAAAACATATTGAAGCCATAGCAATATACATATCCGATGCCAGCATACCACGTTTCTCCATACGCAACAGCTTCCATCCACTTTGCAAATAAGGCAGCCAGGACAATCTTATATACGAGGCCAAGCATGATCTTCATCAATCCGTCTCCGAGCAGTTCCAGATATTCCTGCCTGGTATAGACCTTTTCATAATCTTCATGGAATCTTCTGCTTCTGTCTATCGGGCCTGAACTGATGGATGGAAAAAAGAGCAGGAAGCTCAAAAACTCCACGGTAGGAACTTCCTCGATGACTCCATCATAGATCTCAATAATCATCTGAACCGCCCGGAATGTAAGGTAGGATATTCCAAGGAACCCCAGGACAGACAGATGGAACAGCCCGCCGATCTTATTGATCAAGAGAGGCGCAATGGAAAGCACCAAAAATATATGGTAGATTCCCGCCTTTCTTCCATATCTCTTCCTTATGGCCAGATAGCCTTTGACAAGGACGATCTGCAGCAATACATAGATCAGAAGATATAAGAACTGCTGCGGCTTGCTCCAGAATACTGCAGTAATAAAAAGCACCGAAAGCAAGAACGCGTAATGTCTCAGCGGCTTTTCCAGTATTCCCAGCACCGCGGCTCCCGACAAGGCTGCAATCAAGTATGTAAAAAAGTTTAACCCCTCAAAGAAACTCATCTTACAGCACCTTGCAGCATTTTTCTGTCAACCTTTCCATTTGCCGTCATTGGAATATTATGCAGAAAACGGATTTTCTTTGGAATCATATATTCCGGCAGGAACTCTTTTAATTCTTCTTTCATTCTGCGTGCCTCCTGACGGCCGTCTTCTACCTTTCGGTCATATACGATATGAGCTGTAAGGCCTGTGATTTTCTCATCTCTTTCATTCGCGGTTACCACCGCGTTTTTTACCTTATCCAGCCGCAGAAGGTTCTGTTCGATATCATCAAGTTCAATCCGGTATCCATGCAGCTTGATCTGGCGGTCGAGCCTCCCGAGATAGTATAGCATCCCGTTCTTCAGATAGCCGGAATCTCCTGTGTGATACCCCCGTAGAACTTCATCGTTTCTTCGGCACATAAAAAATGATTTCCGTGACAGTTCCTCCCTTTGATGATAGCCGGTACTTACTGTATCGCCCATTAGTATGATTTCTCCGGACTCTCCATCGGGCATTGCCTTTCCTTGTTCATCCCATATCTCAATCGCAGATCCCCGTTTTACACGCCCCACTGGAAGAGGGTTCTCATTTACAGCCAGTTCCCGGTCCACTTTCACTTCCGTAAGAGCCACTGTAGATTCCGTCGGCCCATATGTATTCACAATCACTGCCTTGGGGAATCTCTCCTGCAATTGAAGCGCCGTTCTGTTCGTAAGCGTCTCTCCGCAGAACAAAAATGCCCGGAGCGATGGAAGCAATTTCTGTGCAAATTTCTGATCCGCCAGGCATACATCTGCAAAAGATGGCGTAGACACCCACACCTTGACGTCTGAGTCTTCCATAAGCCTGAACATCTTCTGATAATCCCCCTGCACCTCTTTTGTCATCACCCACAGCGTTCCCCCGCAGGCCAGGCATGTATACAGGTCCATAACAGACAGATCAAATGAAAATGGAGCCTGATTAAGAAAGGTACTGCCTCTTTTCTCCTTCGAAGGAATCCCCAGTTCCACTGCCCAGTCAAGGAAATGATTCAGGCATCCCAGCGAGATCTTTACCCCTTTGGGAGTCCCGCTGCTTCCCGATGTAAATATAATGTAGAACGTATCCCCATCCTTGACCCAAGCGTCGGCATCCGGTCCTGCGTCACCCTCCCTGCAGATTGCCTGAATCTGACTCAGGTTTATCGGCTCTGACTCGCCTGTCATAAACTTCGCATTTTCTGGCATCAGCACTACCGGAGGCCTCGCCTCATTGATGATCGCGGCCGCACGCTCCGCCGGCACGCTCACATCAATGGGGCAGTATCCCCTCCCCGCTTTCACGCACGCCAGAAAGCATACGATCATGAACACATTCTTATGCCCATATACGACAATCGGCTCTTTTGACTTCCCGTATGACGCGGTAAGATAGGAAGCCAACGCGTTTGAATATTCCTCCAGCTGACGATAGTTTAACTGCTCCGTCTCAGATACGATTGCCGGCTGCTCTGGTATATTTCTGCTATGTTCCTGTAATCTTTTTAAAATATCCATAAAGCGCTTTCCTTTCTCTTTTGTATTATTGGGACCTCCTATTCGTGATATTTATTATGCCAAGTATAATACATCTTTCAAATCAACTTGTTATATAACCGTCTTATAATTTCAAGATTCTTTTACTTCCTGAATATGTCGTTATAAAGTATACACTATACAATATGACTGCCAGGCCCGCTGCAAGCAGGATATTCCTTGCCACGTCTCCTGCTGACAAGTATTGGATGTGCCTGTACATGCCTCCCATGATAACCCCGGAATGCACGGCCGCGATTCCAAAGGGCAGCCCGAAGTAAATGACCATCTGCGTCAGAAGAGATCCCTTCATTGCCGAGTCGCCGGCCCCCATCTTATAAAGCAGGGCGTATCTTTTCTTATTATCCGCCGACTGGCTTAGCTGCTGCAATGCCAGTACCGCGCCTGCGGTCACAAGAAATGTGATGCCAAGATAGCTGCCGATATAAGATGAGATTAATTTGTTTGATATAATCTCTACCTGAACATCCTTCTGACTTACATAGTCAAATTCTTTTATTTTCGCCATATCGTCAACGTATGCATCATAACCCGCTTTTTTGTCCCCGGAAAACATTCCGTTCAGCACGGACATGTAAGGCTCTGATTTCTCAGCAAGTTCCTGCGGGACAATGAGCATGCCCGGATTAATCAATACGTTCCTGTCATTAAGCGTAGCCTTGTATAATCCGCCTTTCTTCATCGTCAGAGGCGTTCCTCCTACTTCTACCGGGCTCTTATGGTGTCTTTCATAGGTCTTTAGCATTTCCCTTGCCTCCGGCATATCGTAGGCAATGGCATATTCATCTTTCCCCAATGTCACAGGTTCTTTGCCTTGTATCGCCGTCACATTATTATAGTCGTCCACCCCGACTACCCAGACTGGGCTCTTTCCCATAACTTTCCGCACATCCGGCTCATCTTTCAGGCTTTCTCCAAACAGTTCCTTCATTCGGAGATCTTTCAACTGGTAGAACGTGATTTCCGCGGTCTCCCCCAGAAGAGGCACGACTTTCGAATTCTGCTCCGTAAGGACATTTTTGATTCCCTTCGCCCGAACCTCATCTTCAGGAAGCCTTCCGTCATAGTATTCCGTAATGCTGACGTCATAGGGCGCAGCCTTATCCTTGATGCTGATGGCGCTCTGCCCCATCCCCATCCCGACCCCCATGATGGAGACGGACATATACATCAGGAAGCATACCACTGCGATCGACGCCCCCGCGCTCTTCATACGGCTTCCCAGCTGATTCACTACGAAAAGGTTCAGCTTGCGGTAGTAAAAACTCTTTCTTTTCTTCAAGAACCCAATCATAACACCGGCAAAGGATAAGAACAGCAAGAGCGTTCCCGCGCCAATGATCACGCTTCCAAGTCCCATGCTCTTAAAGAACTCTTTGCCGGACCATAGGAAGATAACGCCGTATCCTGCGACAATCAGAAGCAGGCCAAAAAGCAGCATCAGCGAACTTCTCTTCTTCCCTTCTGCCATCTCCTCGTTCTTCTTTTCTGCATAGATCAAGTCGATCAGTTTCAGTTTCTTCATTTCTCTTATGTTAAAGAGATGGACGAAGAAAAAGGTTACCCCAAAGAATAATACCGCCGCGATCAATGAATTTATCGAAAAGACAAAAGTAAATCCCGTAAGCGCAATCCCGGCAATCTTGCCCGTTATCATAGTCAGGGCCTGGGATGCCAGTATGCCCAGAGCGATTCCAGAGATCAGGGATGTCGATCCGATCAGGATGTTCTCTTTCATCAGGATCTTTCGGATATCCTTGTTCTCCATGCCCAGCACCGAATAGATGCCAAATTCTCTTTTCCTTCTCTTCATCATAAATCGATTGGCATACACGACAAGGAAGCCGATTATTCCACAGACAATCACCGATATTCCTACCATCGCCCCCTGGGCCGCAGACAGATAATTCAGCGTGTCGGGAATCTGAAACGCCTCAAACTGGGCACCGATGGAATTAAACATGTAAAAAAGGCAGACTGCAAAGGTCAGGGTGAAAAAATAGATGAAATAATCCTTAGCGCTTTTCTTCACATTTTTGCGGGCCAGCTGGCGAAATACTTTTTTTGACATCTTTCTTTTAAGCCACATGCCCTTTTTCACCTCCTAAAAGCGATACCACCTGCATGATTCTGTCAAAGAATTCCTTTCTTGTATCAGAGCCCCGGATCAGCTCGCTGAAGATCTTTCCGTCCTTTAAAAACAGGATCCTGCGGCAGTGGCTTGCCGTATATGCGTCATGCGTTACCATCAGTATGGTAGCCTTCATACGCTCGTTCAGCATCCCCAGGCTTTCCAAGAACATTCCTGCCGACTTGGAATCCAGCGCTCCGGTAGGCTCGTCCGCCAGTATCAGGGATGGCCTCGTTACGATGGCCCTGGCGCATGCAATCCGCTGCCGCTGCCCGCCGGACATCTCATAGGGGTATTTGTCTATGATATCCCGTATTCCCAGCGCCGCTGCTACGTCGTCCACCTTCCGGTCGATTGCTTTGGGCTTTTCACCTATGATAGCCAGCGCCAGAGCGATATTATCTCGCCCGGTCAGCGTATCCAGAAGGTTGAAATCCTGGAAAATAAATCCCAGCTGCTCTCTTCTGAACCTCGCCAGGCTCTTCTCATTCATCTTGGTGACATCCGTTCCATTTACATATATCTGTCCCGCCGTCGCCTGGTCAATGGTCGAGATGCAGTTCAGCAAGGTTGTCTTTCCACTTCCCGATGCCCCCATGATTCCCATATATTCGCCTTCTTCCACCTCAAATCCGATGTGGTTGACTGCTTTTGTGATACTTCCTTTATTTTTATAAAACTTTTCCAGATTTACTACATTCAAAACCGTGCTCATATCTTTCTACTCCTTTCAGACTCTTTGTCGTTGTATTTAGTCTATCACTGTATACATAGAGTTTCTACGCAACTAACTAACAGTAACATTACATTTTTGTTATGTTTATCCACAGAAAATGTGACAAAAATACCGGGAGCCTTTCCGACTCCCGGTTTTCCCTTCCTGCTATTTGTCTTATTCGCTTCTTTCTATACTTTGCCGCCCTACCGGGAAGCGTCCGCCCGCTTGAAGCAAAAGGCTATCTGCGTCCCCTCGCCCTGGCAGGATGATAATTCCATCGAAATCTCCATCTTGTCGCAAAGTTTCCTGCACAGATAAAGGCCCATCCCCGTAGACTGCTTGAAGAGCCGTCCATTTTCCCCTGTGAATCCTTTTTGGAATACCCTTGACACATCCTGCGTGGGAATGCCAATCCCGTTATCCGCTACCGTAAGGACTACCATCCGCCCTTCCTCTTTTCCCTCAAAGGATACATAGGGCTTGCGGCTTTTATCGCAGTATTTCACGGAATTGGTAACAATCTGGCTTAAGATGAATTCCATCCATTTGGGATCCGCAAGCACCTCATAATCCAGCTGCTCCAGCCTTGGCATAACGCCTGCGCCAACCATCATCTTCTTGTTCTTCCGGATGACATCCATAACCAAAGTCTTTAGTCCCACCGCCTGTATGATATAATCGCCTTCCAGACTGCTGCTCTTGGCATAGTACAGCATCTGCTCTACATATGCTTCTATCTTCCTAGTCTCTTCTTCCAGGCTTGAAGTCAGAGGATTCCTGCTATTCTCTATCAAAAGTTCCTGGACCGCGATCGGCGTCTTGATCTCGTGCACCCAGGTCTGGACATACTCCTTGTAGTCTATCAGTTCCTGCTGCTTTTCCGCGATCCTATCATTCATATACTTTCCGCTCTGTTTTACGATCTGGTACATGACTTTGCCATCGTAGAAGCCCGGCTGTTCTATCACCTCGCAGAGATAGGACTTTTCTTCCAGGCCTTCCCATGCCTCGGCCAATTCATCGTAATACTGCTTTCTCCGGAAAAAATCATATGCCAGTGTTCCAAAGAATCCCATCAAATAGATCACTTCCACAACCACTACGATGGGCAGTTCGATTTCCATGAACACGAGGAATACGCCCGACGCAAGGCCTGCAAGAAGCCCAATCCCTATGGCCGCCCCCTTATCGCAGATGTATTCGGATATTTTCATACCATATACCCCATTCCTCTTTTTGTGATCAGGTAATCCTCAAGCCCAAGTTCCGATAGTTTCTTCCGAAGCCGGTTAATATTCACGTTCAGCGTGCTTTCTTCCACGAACTCTTCCATCTCCCAGAGCTGGCAGATGATATCATTCCTGGATATAATGCTCCCGGCGTTTTCCATCAGCAGTTTCAGGATTCCAAGCTCATTTTTGGTAAGGTCTGCCTCCTTTCCCTGGTATGAGATCCTTCCCTTCAGGATATCCAGAGCCAGGCCCTTATGGGTCAGCATCATATTCTGCTTCCTGCCGTACGCCCGATGAAGCACCGTCGCGATATGAGCCTGCAGGATATGCATGTTATATGGCTTCGTAATAAAATCATCCGCCCCGAGATTCAGGCTCATCAGCTCGTCCATATCGCTGTTGGAACTGGTCACCACGATGATCGGAACGTCCATGCGCCTCCTTACTTCCTGGCAGATAAAGAACCCATCCTGTACCGGAAGGTTCAGATCCAGCAGCACCAGATCAGGCGCCGCTGCCTCGATCTGGCCGGCGACATCCTCGAACTGGTCGATCAGAATACAGGCGTATCCCTTTCTCTCCAAGGCCGTGCTCAGTTCCTCCCTGATCTTCTCTTCATCCTCTACGATCAGAATTCTTTCCATATCCCGCCTCTTTTCCAACAACCTTATTGTTATATGATCTGGCTATTCTCCAGTTTTATCATACGCCTTTATATAGACAAAGTTCTCATTGTTCCTATCCATCTCATAATCCGGATAGAGAATGGCATCAATAAATTCCTTGCCCCCAGTTTCCACCGCCGTCAGTTTCATCTCAAGCGCCGCTTCTACGTCACCCACCGTCAGGTCATCCAGGAATACCTGCTCGCCGCTTCTTAGCATATTGGATGGTATCAGCAGCGTGTCTCCCAGGTCTTCGCCATGCTCTTTCTGCTCCTTTAGCTGCGTCACCAAGTCCTGTCCGGTAATCAGTCCGGAGACGGTAATCGTCTCTCCAAAAAAATGATTCTGAATGGCATATACATGAATCGTAAGTCCCGGAAACGCTTCCATCAGCTGCCGTGCGAAATCCCTGACCGTCGGAAATGCCAGTTTTCCTGTGGCAATCGTGATCGTCCGCTTCAGGCTTTCTTTTATTCCCGGATATGCCTCCTTCGCAAGGACTTCTTCCAATTCTTCCTGGAACTCATTGATGAACATACGCATCATGCCCACCCCGTTTTCCAATTGGATATATCCGTCGTACCGCTCTTCTTCGGGGAACTCTCTCTGGGCTGTGATATACCACTCATCGCTGGCATGGATGAAATGAAGGCCGTATTCCTCATAATATCTCTGCTGCCGGCTCTCGATCATGTCTATGACCGCGCCCGCCTCCTCTTTGTCGTACAGTTCCAGAGGGAAAAGCCCGTCCCTATACTTGGTGATTCCCGCCGGAACTACGGATACGCTCCTCATAAAGGGAAGATACCGGGACAGATCGTCAATCGTCCGCTCTAGCTCCGGCCCGTCATTTACGTTCTTGCACGCTACCACCTGTCCATTCATCTCAATATGATTCTCATATAAGACATCCAGGAACTGAAGCTTCTCCCCGGCAAACCGGTTGTGCAGCATCTTACAGCGAAGTTCTGGATTGGTGGACTGGATGGATATGTTGATCGGCGCCAGATGCATCTTGACGATGCGCTGGATATCCTCCATCTTCATATTCGTAAGCGTAATATAATTCCCCTGGAGGAATGAAAGCCTGGAATCATCGTCCTTAAAATACAAGGTCTCTCGCATGCCTGGCGGCATCTGGTCAATAAAGCAGAAGATGCACTTGTTGCTGCAGGTGCGGTATTCGCTCATCAGACCATTGTCGAATTCCAATCCAAGATCCTCGTCATAGTCCTTGTCAATCTCCAGCAGCCATTCCTCGCCGTCCGCCTTTCGGATCAGCACCTCGATGTATTCATTTTTTATCAGATATCTATAGTCAAATACGTCCTGTATCGAAGTATCGTTAATTGCAAGAAGCACATCCCCGGGCTCGATCTCCATCTCTTCTGCAATGGAATCGGGGTATACTTCTTTGATTATATGCTCTGATTTGTTACCTTTCTTATCCACATTCTACCTCTTCTCACAAGTTTCTTGCCAGTTCTTTCTCTATATCTCATAATCTCACATGTCCCTGATTTCTTCAAGGGTTATAGTCTTTTCCTATGTCAACCGATAAATTTTTCATATTTTCCTATCTTAGGATTCTTTGATATTATATGTCCCAACACAGATGAAAGGAATCAATGCTATGAAGACAACCGAACTTTTCCAGAATAAATCCGTCCTGTCCTTTGAAGTATTTCCTCCAAAGCGGACGAATCCTGTTGATACGATCTACAATACCATAGACAGCCTGAAAGACCTAGATCCTGATTTTATCAGCGTCACCTACGGCGCGGGCGGCAGCGAGAACTGCAAGGCAACCCTAAAGATTGCCTCCCGGATCAAGAATGAATACGGCATAGAAAGCGTGGCTCATCTGCCCTGCATCAGCCTGACAAAATCCGATGTACGCCGCCAGCTGTCCGATTTCAAGGAGGCAGGCATCGAGAACATCCTGGCTCTTCGCGGCGACGTGCCTTCCGGCGGCTATGTGCCCGGAGACTTCCGCCATGCCAGCGATCTGATCGCCTTTATCAAAGAACATGGAGACTTCAATGTCCTGGCTGCCTGCTATCCCGAAGGCCACCTGGAATCCGCGGATATCTTTGATGATATCAGGAACCTGAAGACGAAAGTCGATGCAGGCGCAAGTCATCTGATCACTCAGCTGTTCTTTGACAACCAATATTTCTACCGCTTCCGTGAGCGGGCTTCCCTGGCAGGCATCCAGGTTCCCATCGAAGCAGGGATCATGCCGGTGACCAATAAAAAGCAGATTGAGCGGATGGTCTCTCTGTGCGGCGTCACCCTTCCCCACAAGTTCTCAGCCATGATGGAACGCTACGAGCACAATCCGGATGCCATGCGCGACGCGGGCATCGCTTACGCGATAGACCAGATTGTGGATCTGATCACACATGGGGTTGACGGCATCCACCTCTATACCATGAATAACCCGTACATAGCCGCCAGAATCTATGAAGCCATCCACCAGTTGCTGGCTGCATAGCGGCTGTCTTATGACAGAAGAGTGAAGCCATTTTGGGCAATCAGCTTCTTTAGTTCCGCAATATAGCCCCGGGCCATGGAACTTAAGTGGACCTTATTGCCGCAGATAAAGCCAACCCGCATCCACTCGTCCGTCTCCAGTTTCACGGAAACGATATTGTCGCCGTTCAGGTTGCTGTTAAGCACCCCTGAACAGATGGTATATCCATTGAGGCCGATCAGCAGATTGAACAAGGTAGCCCTGTCGCTGACATGAATCGTCTTCTTGTGGGGCGCTGTACTGAGAATCTCTTCGGAAAAATAGAAGGAATTGTAGGTACCCTGCTCAAATGCCAGGAAGGGGTAATCATCCAGATCCTCCAGAGTGACGGATTCCTCCCCTGCAAGAGGATGGGAAGAACTGATGAATACATGGGGACTGGCTTCGAAGAGCGGATGGAATATCAGATGGTTCTCTTTCAAGAGTTTCTGCATGACTCGTTCATTAAAGCCGCTGAAATAGATGATCCCGATCTCGCTTCTGAAGTTCGCCACGTCCTCTATGATCTCATAGGTCCTGGTCTCCCGCAGCGTAAACTCATACTCGTTGGCATCAATGCCGGATATCAGGTTGACGAAAGCATTGACCGCAAAGGCGTAGTGCTGGGTGGATACCGAGCACAGCTGCTTGGAGGGCTTCTTATTCAGATACCGCTGTTCCAGCAGCTGGGTCTGCTCCAGGATCTGCCGGGCATAGGACAGGAATTCCGTACCGTCGGCAGACAGCGTGATGCCCCGGGTTGTCCGGTGGAAGATCTCAATCCCTAGTTCCGTCTCCAATTCCTTCACTGCCGCCGAAAGGCTGGGCTGGGATATGAAGAGCTGCCGCGCCGCTTCCGTGATCGAGCCGCACTCTACGATTTTTATCACATATCTTAACTGCTGTATTGTCATAGTTCTGCGGCTCCCCTATTCCTGATGGCTTTTGATCCACCGAAGCAGATATGGCCTGTCGTTATTGGACTCTTTCTCGAACCACTGGGAGCACAGCACATACTTGACGCCCCGGATATTCAGGGGCTTCGCATAATACCGGACTTTCTCATACTCGCCGTCTGCCCGCGTCAGAAGCGGATACTGAAGGTCAAAGGTACGCTTGCTGTACGCAGCGTCCTGCAGAAGCCTGATTTCTTCCTCGCTGGCTCTTCCCTCTTCCAGCATCCTTCCCAGCACTATCTGGGCAAGTTTTCCCACCTTTAATTCCCGATAGACGCTGTCCTCCTGTTCTTCGCTGGGACGGCCTTCATTGCTTCTTTCCACAGTTTCTGCCGATGCCGTCACGCCTTTTGGCGCTGCCGCTTCATTGTCAAACATTTTGAACATCTGATAGCTGCGTATAAAAAGTTCCGAGGTATCTGAGATTCCATCACTGATCAGCAGGATTGGCTTAAGCACGGAACTTTCGAATTCCTCATTGGCAATGAGCCGCACTTTAAATCCATAGCCCTCCCGGGAAAACAGATCATTTAACTCCTCAATGCACGGAATCAGATCATTTAGAATTCCTTGATTGATCTTCGGCGATGCGAAGATGATCTCCGCAGCCTTTGCTTCCATATATCCATACAGGCTCATGGCTGTCCGGGCGCTTTTGGCTATGACCTTCATCACCGTATCCTCCTTGGTACCGTAATTAAGTCCTGCGCCGTGGAACGCCACATCCACCGCATAGATGCTGTTCTCTCCATTTTGAATGGATATGCCCACAGCGTCGCACTCTCCCTGCTGGATGATCTGTGCAAGAGAACTGTTCTGCTTGAAAATGCTATATCGATATTGGGTATGGAAATGCCCGTCCACAAGCTTCATCAGCCTCTCCAGCTCCTCTTCATGGCGCAGCGTCCATTTGGGCGATACTTTCCAGTTGGTCTGCACCAGCTGGCATTCCTTGACATGGCGAAGCCAGGAATAGAATAATGATTCTCCCATCTCTATCTTCATGAAATCGTTCCTCCTTGGTGCCGCGGGCATCCTGCACGCCCGCGGATATCGTATGGTACAATTATACTTGTTTTGAGACGGAATTGCCAGCTATAAATGCGCAAGGCTTAAGCCTTCTTCTACTCTCCCACGATGCAGACCCGGATCAGATTCGTCTTTCCCGGAATTCCAAGCGGCACTCCGCCTGTAAATACGATCTTATCCCCATCTTCTACAAGCCCGTGGCGTTTTGCCGCCTCCATTGCCCGCAGGCACAGAATCTCCGAACTGTATTCCTCCTTGGTATAGAGGGGATAGATTCCCCAGGACATATTGAGCTGGCGGCATACCTTCCGGGAACTGGAGCACCCTCCGATCATGCAGCCCGGACGGTACTTGGAGATCATGCGGGCCGTAAATCCGGTCTCGCTGGCTGCCAGGATGATATTGGCTTTCAGATCCATCGCCGTCATACAGGTGGCATGGGAGATCGCATTGGTAATATCCGGGTCTTCCGCCCGGTCCCGTTTCTTAAATATCTCATTGTAATTGATATTCTGCTCCATATAAGATGCCACCCTGACCATGGTCTGAAGCGCCCGGACCGGATACTTTCCTGCTGCCGTCTCTCCGGAGAGCATGATGGCGCTGGTCCCCTGATATATCGCATTCGCAATATCGGAGGTTTCCGCCCGGGTGGGTCTTGGATGCTCCATCATAGAGTCCAGCATCTGGGTTGCCGTTATCACCTGCTTTCCAGCACAGTACACCTTCCTGATGATCGTCTGCTGGATGACCGGGACACGCTCCAGCGGAATCTCCACGCCCATATCGCCTCGCGCGATCATGATGCCGTCCGCCGCCTCTATAATCTCATCAATGTGGTCCACCCCTTGCTGATTCTCGATCTTCGCAATAATATTGATGTCCCTGCCGCCATTCTCATCCAGAAGCAGGCGCATCTCGCGGATGTCTTCGGCAGTGCGGGTAAATGAGGCGGCTACAAAGTCAAAGTCCTCCTGAATTCCAAACAGCAGATCCGCCCGGTCCTTTTTGCTGAGAAACTCCATGTTCAGCTCAGTCCCCGGTATATTGACTCCCTTCTGATCAGACAGCCTTCCGCCATTCCTTACCAGGCACGCGATGTCCTCCCCTGAGATTTCCTTCACTTCCATCTCGATCAGCCCGTCATCGATCAATATGGTATCCCCCGGGCTCACATCCTTATAAAGTTCCTTGTAAGTAATTGAGACATAGTCCCTGGTTCCTTCCACATCCCTGGATACCAGCGTAAATATCTGTCCTTCTTCAAGAACCGCCTCTCCCTCTTTAAAACAGCCAATCCGAATCTCCGGTCCCTTGGTATCCAGCATCGCCGCAATGGGCCTGTCATACTTGGTTCTCAATTCCTTTAGCCGGTCCAGCCGCTCCTTCTGCTCCTCATGCGTGCCATGCGAAAAATTAAACCTGGCAACATCCATCCCTTCCTGAATCAGCTGCTCCAGCACGTTCCCCTCATCTGTGGCCGGTCCAAGCGTGCAGACAATCTTCGTTTTTCTCATAAAATACCTTCCTTTCCCATTAAATTATGTTGACAAATGTATCAATATTTTCTGTTTTCCCGATTACCACGATGATATCTCCCTGCTTGAGGCGGTAATCCGGCATAACCTCGATCTCTGTATGGTCTCCGCTTACGATGGCGATGATATTGAGGCGGTATTTGCGACGCATCTGCGTCTCTTCCACCGTACTCCCCAGCAGACTCTCCGGCACCTGCAGCTGACGGATCTCCACGCTGTTGCACAAAGAGACAAAATCAATAAAACTGTTTGACAGCAGTCTTTTTCCAAGCCGCAGCGCCATATCCCTCTCCGGATAGACCACCTCTGCCCCGATCTTTTCCAGTACGGCTCCCTGCTCCGGGCTGAACGCCTTCGCGATCACTCTTGGCACTCCCATCTCGATCACGCTCATGGTGATCAATATGCTGACATCCGCTTTCTCGCCGATGCAGATAACGACCACGTCGCAGTTCTGAATGCCGATCTCTTTTAAGGTTTCCGCGCTTAGGTTCTCGGTCACGAAAGCGCATTCCGTGTATTGGCGCATTTCCTTAATCTTACTCTCATCCCGGTCTACCACGATAACCTCTTTTCCGGACTGCGCCAGCATGATTGCCAAGGCCTCTCCAAATCGCCCAAGTCCAATGACTCCATATGCAGTTTCTTCTTTTTTTCTCATATTCATTCACCTCATTGATTAACCTACTGATATTGTTTCTTCTGAATACCGGGCATTCGGTTCTGCCCGGTTCACCCACATAGACAGCAGGGTGAACGCCCCGACTCTTCCCGTAAACATGACCAGGATGATCACAGCCTTCCCTGCCACGCTTAGATCCGGCGTAATTCCGGTAGAGAGCCCCACCGTTCCAAACGCGGATATCACTTCAAAGAAGAGCTGCATGAAACTGAAATCCGGTTCCAGAATGCACATCAAAAATACCGCAATGCCTACGACCGTTCCAGAAAGAATCGTGATCATAAATGCTTTTGAAACATTCTGCCTGGAGATGCTCCGGTGGAAGGCGTGGACCGTCTTCTTCGTGCACATGCCCCGTATCTCCTGAAATATCACGAAGAAGGTACTGGTCTTGATACCGCCTCCGGTAGAGCCGGGCGACGCGCCGATGAACATCAGCACGCACAGGGTGAATAAGCCCGCATTGGTAAACTGTCCGATCGGGTACGTGGAGAATCCCGCCGTCCTTGCGGAAACACTCTGGAAGAAGGCGCCCAGCCATGTGATATCTTCCGTAGCCTTCAATAAGACCGTTCCGACGACCAGCAAGGCCAGACTGGTCACGATCACCACTTTCGAGTGCAGGGCCAGACTGCGAAACCGTCTCTGCTTTAATACGTCCAGAATCACCAGAAAGCCCAGGCCTCCAAAAATGATCAACGTACACGTGGTCAGATTCAGCAGAACGTCATCCTGATAGGGGATCAGGTTCTGCAGCCCTCCCAGGATATCGAATCCTGAGTTGTTAAACGCGGCGATGGAATGGAAGAGGCTGATCCCCGCCGCATGCAGCGGCGCGTAATCCTGGCTGAATACCAGGAAGCTAAGAAGCGCCCCTCCTGCCTCAAAGCACAGGGTCATCATGAGTACTGCCTTCACCAGCCTTACGATTCCTTTGTAGGTATCCACATTCAGCGCTTCCTTGACCAGTACCCTGCTCTTAATGCCAACCCGCTTGCCTGCCGCCAGCACCAGTCCTACGCCGATCGATGTGACGCCCAGGCCTCCCACCTGGATCAGGATCGCCACCACCGCCTGACCGAATACGGTAAAATGATCCGCGATATCCGTCGCGATCAGTCCAGTCACGCAGACAGCGCTGGTGGAAGTAAAGAGCGCGTCGATCACAGATACTTCTGCTCCGTCTTTTATGGAAACTGGAAGTAAAAGCAGGAATGCTCCCAGCAGGATTACAAGCGCGAATCCCGATGCAATGAGCCGCCCCGGCGGCTGATTTCTAAAAAATAATTTTATATTCTTCATTTCTTTTTCATCCCTGTCTTCCGTTTTTGAACCTGTTCTTCCCACCATACCCACAGAGGCGCGGCGATGCAGATTGACGAATAGCATCCCGATACCAGCCCCGCAAGAAGCGGAAGGGAGAACTTCGTGATAGATTCCATCTGGTAGACGATCGAGGCAGCCAGAATAATAAATGCACACAAGGTCACGGTAAATGCCGTGTTGATCGACCGCCCCAGAGTTTCCGTCGTGCTAAGATCCACCAGTTCTGCCAGAGTTCCTTTCCTTTTCATCGTATTCCTGTGCTCGCGGATCCGATCATACAATACGATCGTATCATTGATGGAATACCCGATGATCGTCAGCGTCACCGCCACAAACGCATCGTTCAGCGGTATCCGGAATATCCCAAATACAAACAGCACGATGCAGATATCATGCATAAGCGCCAGAACCGCCGTAACCCCGGCTGCCAGTCCCCCAAGCGAAGAGAAGCGCAGGCGGATATATACAATAATAAAAAGAAAAGAAAGTATGATCGCTATGACGGAATTCTTCAGTGCCTTTGCTCCGATATAGGGCTCCACCGCATACGTCTCGGAAGTCTGAAACTGATTATCCTTCCCTTCATTCAGCGTATTGAGTATCTGCTTCTGCTGATCCGGAGACAGCCCGTTTTTTCCCGCCAGCGTCAGTACCAGTTTCTTCTCCCCTGTAGAGGGATCTTCCGATGTCTGGACGCTGACGCTTCTGTCTGCGATATCCTCCACTTTCTGTTGTATCTGTCCGGTATCCGCCTTCCCGGAGTAAGTGTATTTTAAAATGACGCCTCCAGTAAATTGGGTATCCAGCTTCACGCCATTTGCCGCGCTCCATATGGTTCCAGAGACGATGACAGCAATGCTGGCCAGGAAGAAATACCGCTTTGCCTCAGTAAAATGCAGCACCTTCTTGTCACGCTTTTTGCAAAACCACTTCTCCCGGTTAAAAAAGCCATACCGGATTACCGAGTTCAGCATGCTTCTGGACATCCACACGCCTGCCAGCAGATTAATGATCACGCCGGTCAGCAGCGTATATCCGAAACTTAGCATCGTGCCAGAGCCAAATATCATCAAAATGCCCGCCACGGCCGCCGTCGTGATATTTCCGTCCAGAACAGAAGAAAATGCCCTTTGGTACCCGTTCTTAACCGCCCGTTTCACGGAACTGCCTTTCTTCAGTTCCTCGCTGATCCTCTCACTGATAATGATGTTAGCATCTACAGCCATGCCTCCCGACAGGATCAGCCCCGCAATGCCCGGAAGGGTGATCGTATACTGCGGCACCGAGATGGCCAGAATCTGCAGCGCGATCTGAAAGGCCAGCGTCAGGCAGCTGATGATGCCCGGGAGCCGGTACCACGCAACCATAAAGAGACAGATCAGAACCATCGTGATTCCTGCCGCTGCCGCCATCGCATTCAATGCCCGGCCTCCAAGTGTAGGACTGATGGTATTGTAATTCGTCGTCTCCATGGAGAATGGCAGCGCCCCGGAATTAATCTTATCCGCGAGATCCTGGCTCTCTTCCTTGGAGGCCATTCCTGTGATCTCAGCCTTCCCGCCTGTAATCTTCCCATTCACCATCGGATTGGAAATCATCTCCTCATCCATGTAGATTCCCATATTCTGCCCTGCCAGTTCCTCCGTGGCATTGGCAAATTTTTCCGCGCCCTTGCTGGTAAACTCCAATTCCACAATGTTTCGCTTCTGCTCATCCAGCGCCGCCCGGCTTCTGGCTACATCCGAGCCTTTTACATACACGGTGCCGTCAGGCCCGCGGAACGTTAGCTCTGCCATCTGGCCTAATTCCTGAATAGCGGTTTCCGGGTCAAAGTCCTTTTCATCGGATTTCCATGGGAATCTGACGATGATGTTGCCTGCCTTTTCATCCACCGTCACCTCCCGGTCCAGAATATTCTGGGCATCCAGACGTGTCTCGATGACTTCCCTTGCCATTTCCAGTTCCGCCTTTGTCGGCTTTTCCTTCGTTCCTGCCGGCTCAAATACGGCCTCCACGCCGCCCCGGATATCTATGCCAAAGCGCATATCCCGGATTCCCTTGATGCCGCCCCCACAGCCGAAGACTGCGAGGTACACAAAAAGAAAGATTACCCCAAGAGCAATCCAAATATTTAATTTTTTATTCTTCATTTCTTCCCTGCTTTCTTTCTATAAATATAAGAGTTAGAAAGCAAAGTCCCGTTTCTTCCCGTCTTTTTCTAATCGGATACACAGTTCGCACAAGAATCGTGCCAAAGGAAATAAATAGAATTGCAGATATGACAAAAACGCCCTCTTCTGCCAGAAGCATATGGAGAGTAGGATAAATGCGTAAAACCAGACTGGCAGCCTCTGAAGATTCTTGAGGCTCTGGAATATCTGCGTGCAGACCGCTTCTGTCTCTTTTTCCGTGCTAATACAGCCTCCGTCTAAGACATGCATGCCATTGCCATCCGTATAATTCGCCTGGGATAATGCACCCTGCCTTTCCTGCCCCAAAGAACTGCCTGCTGCAGCCTCTGCATCATCGGATTGAAGGCCGAAAGATAGAAAAATACTCATACTGGCAATTAAGATAACTGTAAGAATTACTTTCAGCTTATGCCCCATCTTTCTTCCTCCCTTCCTTCGAATTACCTAAAACATAGCACCAAAACCATTGTATGTCAATATTACTGTTTTGCTTTTCCTATAACCGCAAAAAGGATGGAACATCCATATGTTCCATCCCTTCTCTTAATTCATACTATTTAAGAAATCTGCCAATGGCTTCCGCCGCCCGCTCTGCATTGGAAAGAAGCGCCGGATGATTCCCGGTAGGAAATACCTGAATCTGCGCGCCGGTTTCTTTCGCAATTGCATCATACTCTTCCAGAAAATCCTTCCTGCACATCTCGTCCTCCTTGCTGCCCATAAGAAGAAGCGGTACCTTTAATTCATTCAACGGCTTAATGAATAACGGCAGTTTCTTTTCAGCGCACTGGATCATGGCTTCTGTGTCCATGTCAACCACGCGCTCCCAGTCGTCTCCCTGACACCACTTGTAGAATCCGACTCCCATCTCGTCCTTCTTGGCGCTTGCCCGTTCTAGGACAAGATTCCTTGCGAAATCATCCGCCAGCGTCCGGCCGTCAAAACTATCCGCCACTACTTTGCCAACCAGGTCCGGCCGCTCCAAGGCCGCATTGATTGCCGCCCACGCGCCTCCGCTGGTTCCCACCAGGCTCACCTTACCCAGTTTAAGATACGCAAGCAGCGCAGTGGTCTGTCTGGCCTCCTCCATCCAGAGATCCGCCGGAAACTTCTCCAGGCGGTCTGATCTCCCATGCCCCAGGAAATCAATGAGAATCACATGGAACCGTTCCTCATATAAGGGCAATAATAATTCAAACATTTTGGAAGATGCAGTATTGCCATGCAAAAATAATACAGGTGCTCCATTTCCTGATTCGGTGTAATAAATCCTTTTTGACTGATAATAAAAATATGACATCGTTTGCCTCCTAATCATTGGTCTGTCCCTTAGTTCCCTGATCAGCAAGGCGTACGAAACACTAACGCCTTGCTGCTAGTGCTTTTCTGTCCAAATCCCCATGCTCTCTTCCTCCTTCCTGCTATTCTATACTGGTCTGCTGTAAATTATAGTGCCGTCCCCTTTTTGGGAATAAAAAATTTCTGCAGATCCACGCCTTCGTGCTCCAGCAGTTTTACCTTTTTCTCAATCCCGCCTGCATACCCGGTCAGGCTCCCGTTTGCGCCTACAACCCGGTGGCAGGGGATAATGATAGAGATCGGATTGTGGCCGACCGCCCCTCCGACCGCCTGGCCGGACATGCTGCTTTTTCCCATCCTCGCCGCCATTTTTTTCGCGATCTCCCCATAAGTGGTGACCTGCCCATAGGTAATCTCGCAGAGAAGTTCCCATACGCCTCGCTGGAATGCGCTTCCCATCGGCGCAAGCGGCAGTTCGGATATCTTCGGCTTCTTCCCCGCAAAATACCGGTCCAGCCAGTCCTTCGCATTTTCCAGAACCGGGAGGCTTCTATTCTCCACGAATTCTTCTTTGACTTTCCCGCCAAAGTACTTTTGTCCTTCCAGCCACAGGCCTATCAGGGCTTCGCCATCAGCGGCGAGCTTGACACGGCCCAGGGGCGATATGTAGTCTGTTGCATAGTACATGGGGTGCATCCTCCTTTGGTAGACTTCTATAAAACTCCATTAAAGTGAAATTGCGTCATCAGAGTCCATATAATCACAAAATTCATCCGTATTAGAATATGGCAGATCGACATTCATGAAGTCCGCCATACGATATAAGCCCTCATTGATCGCGGCGGCATCCTTAGTTTTTAATGCTTCCTCAATCTCTTCATTAATTTCCTCGAACTGTTCTCTCTGCCTCTTAAAGGTCTCGATAGCAACGATATTGCAAGTCTCAGCCGCTTCATTTATATCTTTGATCCGCTCATCAAATATTTCAATAATCCGATCCCTTCTGTTCTCCGCTTTGGTGCTAAAGATATCCGCTTTATCAAGAACATACATAAATAACGCGGATGCAATGCCTGATATCATTGTCGCAAGAACAACCGACCATGGCTCGCCGATTCCAATCTTATTCAGCAACGACTCGACTGCGACTCCTGATATCGCCAATACGCTGCCTCCAATTATCTTAATGATGGCATCTCCCTTCTGGGCAGGCGTCATCTCTTTTGAGTCCTCGCCAAAAAGTACTTTTGCTGATTGTACGAAAATTTTAATGCCTTCCTTAATGACTTTAAGAATCTGCTTGAACACTCCTACAAATAGGCTTACAATGCCCTCGATCAACGACGATACAAAGCCTTTCACAAATTCCCAGATATTATCCCCCAGGAATCCTTTCGCGTGAGTCAGGACATGATGCTTAACGCGTCCAAAACGTATCTTAAGCGCTTCCATGCCAGAACCTGCTCCAACGCCTTCCTGCAAGCCATTTTTAAAGATATCGCCGATTTCGTAATAGATTGGCTTTACTATAAACAAGATTAGATTGCCGACCGCATAGTCCTTTGCCTGGCTTGCAGCATTCTTCGCAGCCGTGCCGCGTATTTGGCCTGTCTTTTCCTTGCGGAGCTGTTCTTCTATCTCCTGACGCTGTTCTTTCGTCGGTGCCTCGCCGCCATTTTCTTGCTTAAACCTCTCAATCGCGGCCTTCATAGTTTCATTATTGACTTCTCCCCTGCCCATGAGGTTCTTCGCCACAGTTTCATTGGCTTTTGAATCGACGGCCTTCTCGGCACTTTTCTGAAGTTCCAGCATGTTCTTTCTTGTCTGTGCATCCAGTTGCTGTCCATGCTCTTCCATCCATCTGATATACTCTTTATTCGACATCTCCTTTTTTACCTGGTTGATCTCAGCAGAGGTAACGGCAAAGTTGTCTTCGATATTGGCGATTCTTTTTATGTCAGAATCATCAAGCGCATAATTAGACTTGAATTTATCATGTATCTGCTTTAACGGCACAATATGATCCGGCTGAGCCTGTTTTCTATGTGTTTCGTCATTATAACGCTTATTTGGATTATCCTGCCTTAGATAGAGATTATCTTTGCCAGTATAATCGTCATGCAATGTTTTCTCACCTTTAAGTCTATCCCGCTTATACTTATCCATAGCGGCCTTATCTTCAAAACTTTTTTTTCTACTCTCGCCATTATACTGCTGAGTCATATTCGGATTCACATCATCGAATTCTTTTGCATTTTTATACTCTGTATAGCCATTTACATAAGTACCATTATTGGGTTCATTATTATAGGAAAAACGCTCGCACTCCTGCAGGACCCGGGAGGCAGTCAGCCCCTTTTTACGCGCGGCGCGCCCTCCTGCCGTAGCCTCCAGAAGGCCGTCAACCACAGACATAAAGACCGGCTTAAGCACTTCATCTTTCATATTTTCACCAGACTTGAACTGCACGTACACCTCATCGATGACTTCCTGAGAAGACTTCGCATCATAAAGTTCCATCTGCTGTAAAATCTGTGTCGCCTCTAACGGAGATGCCGTTTTTAATCGCCCAACTGCTTCTTTCCTTTGTTCATCCATTCCAAACACCTCCTAGGCTGCCTGATATACTTCGCTCATTTCTGCATACTGCTGTTTTAGATTCGTGCTATAGCAATTGACCTTTTCCTGATCCTCTACAGATGTTATCTGTGCATCGGTCATCGCCTTCAGGATCTTGCTTGCGGTAATAATCGCCTCAACCTCTTTCTGCTGCATCTTAGGCAGCCTTCTTATGCTCATTTCCGTATGTACCAGGTGGTGGGCAAATGACATGCATCTTACATAGAGATAGTTGACTGAATTATCGAGCCTGATCAACAGGTTCTCATATAATTCAATCAGAGAAGCAAAGTAATGCTCCACATTTGCAAGAGACTCTTCAATTGCCTTTAACTTAACACATTCCGCCTCCATCTTGGCAATTTCCGCCTCTACTTTTCTTTCTTCTTCCTGTACTGCATAGAGCGTTTCTTTTGCTTTCTTTCTAGTGTATATCCCAAAGGTAAATATTGCCTGCATAGAGGTTTTAAACTTATGCTTATTAAAATCAATCTTATAGAGTTGGGATTTTGCTCTCACGCTGTCAAGTGCCAAGGCTTCGGCTATATACGCTTCAACAGAAAAATCTTGCGCTACATTTATATCCTTAATCTTTTCCATCTTCTGGGCCATCTCCAGAAATAATTCTGTCTTTATCTTCTCCTTGCTTTGATTAATTATCGCTACGTGGGATTCTATCTTGTCGGTAAGACTCCCCACATCGGCATCAAATTGCCGTCGTTTCGATCTATACCGTTCCGAGATCTGCTGATACAGTCGATCTGCCTCCTCAAACTTATCTTTCCCGCTAAACTTATTCCAAAGGTTTGTCGTTCCGTGTTTAATAGCCCTTCCTGTTTTCTTGATTCCTTTGACAGCCTTACTTCCTCCGGCCTTGACTGCTTTCCATACCTTTCCAACAAAGCCCCCGAAAATTCCCATAACGGCTCCCCCCTTTATCTCTTATTAATATAGTCAAATGCTTCTCCAAGCAGATCGTTAAAATCCTGCGTCCATCGTACCATCTTCTTCACCTCGGAATCTCGGAACCCCCAGTCCGATCCTAACTTTTTAATCCATGTCTCCTCATTAGGATCAATTTCTTCATCTGCGTCAAGAACACCTGCCAGTTCGATAATAATGGCCTTCTTCACCTTTTTTGTACTTGCCTGAAACGCAGTTGCCAGCTTGCTGTACTCTACGTCTTGAATTTCATAATCTGGTAGATTTAATTCCATCCGATAAGTATCAAACACAGCCTGTTCGCTTTCCTTAACCGTACCGTTTACCATCATCGCGATTTTGGCAAGTTCCAAAAAATTCTTTCCTTCCTTTTCATTCAGTAGATTTAAAAACATGCTACTTTCCTCCTTATCCTTTCTTATTGCCCTGTTCATCAAACTGGCTTGTTACAGTCATTACTTTCCCATCGACGGTTATTCTTTCGGTTCTCGTCTTAACCTGTCCATTTGGATAGAATTGTAAGTCTGTAGACACCAGGCCATTTGCATCAAAATTCCGGCTATGAATAATCCTGCCTTGCGCGTCATATTCGACTTCATACGTTTTTTGCCTTCCTTTGCGCATCTCGCTGGAAATCAATTTATTATTCTTATAATGATTAAATACTGTGATGCCAGTTTCCGGATCTCTTATTTCCTCCGTCCTGTCAGGTTCTTTTTTCTCCGAAGCCGCAGCCTGTCCAGCCTGTTGCTGCACAGCCGCAAAATTCCTTATCACATCCGAAAGCGAATTCAGATTTGCAACCTGATCCTGCAGACGATCAAGCCGTGTAAAAATCACTTTTTGATAATTCCCGGCTGTTTTTGAGTAGGTATCTACTTTATCGTTTATAAGAGAGGTCTGGCTGTATTGCTCATTTGCTGAGGCATCAATCGCGCTCTTAATGGTCTCGATTGCCCGCACGCTTGTATCCAGGCTACCCTGAATCGACTCAATCTGCCTTCTTGCCTCATTTGAAAAACGCACGATCTGGTTAAATATTCCATCAGAAGCGCTCTTCGCTTTTTGAGCATCCTCTTCTTGATCATCTAATAACTGTATCATTAATCTGGCAAGTTCATTCTGCATTACAGAGGCTTTATTGCTCAACTCTTCAGCCTTAGCCTCCATATCAGCCTTTCCGCTGGCAGCAGCAGAGCTGATCATGCTTGTAAGCTTAGCTTCTGCATCGCCAATTCTTTCTTCACAGGCCAAACTGCCATTATTAATGGCTTCCGATATTCCCTCCAGTCTATCTCCAACATACGCAAAGGCCTCGTCAACTTTGGAAATGATATGTCCCTCTGCCGCAGACGCCGTTTTCCTCTGTTCTGTATCAGACTGCTCAATCTTATCCACAATTTGTATTGTACAATTGTTGGTATTATCTACCGAATCGTCTACCTTTTGCTCCAATTCTCCAATCTGACTTTGGATATCTTTCAAATTAGAGGCTTCTTTCTCTCCAATCTCATTTGAATTGCTGATAATGTTTTTTTCTGAAGATATGATTTGCCTCCTGACATCCTCATAAGCCTGCTCATCACCCTCGTTCTTTTCAACAATCTTTGTAACAATGGCGTTTCCTATATCGCTAATGGATTGGACGATACGTTCTGTATCCTGGACTGTGGATGTCTTGACTCCAGCGAGCGTCTGTGCAATATCTGCCGCAAGCGTCGCCGTTGCTTTGTCTGATTCTTCAATCATATTCCGGATCTGCAGCTGGGCCTTTTCCTGATTCGCTCTATTCGCATCATCCCGGCTTTCACTGGCCTTTTGGTTCTTTGCTGCATCTGAGATCATCCGCTCTACTGCTTCTGCTATTGCTGCATCCGTCTGTTTTCCAGCAACTGATACAAGCGTGGCAATTTGTTCCGTACTGCTGCGCGCATTATCTGCCAGATTCCTGGCCTCGTCTTTGATCAGGCTCTGCGTGCTCATAATATTTGATGACAGTTCCTTTGTCTGTGATTCAGCAGCCTCTTCCACTTTTCTCTTAAGGACTTCAGATAACTGTTCTTCCAGTTCATCTATGTGCTTCTGCAGATTATTGATACGATCAAATAGATTTTCTTGCCTGTCTGCCATATAGGCCTTGCATTTTTGTCTGGAATAATTATACATAATCGCGATGTACGCCGTTGCCAGGATGATTAAGACAATCATAATAATATTACAGGCCCATAACGGTATCACTATACTTAAGAACCCATAGTCAGCAATTCCCAATACTACAAAAACCGCCGCCACAATATACCAATACCTGGCCCTCTCCTCAAAGAATCGTTTCATCCCATTTTGCATCTTCATTTCCTTCCTCCCTTTATATAACCTGAACGTTATCTCCCTGGCTTCTAAGCCACATATCAATTCCTGTCCCAAACACTTCCGCGCTTAATGTATAGACCCCATCCTCTTCCGAAATAATCTGCGCGGTCGGAAGCCTGTCAAGTATTGAATCCAAATCATTTCCCAGATATCTAAACTTCACTTTTCTAAGAGTTCCGCCATACATAAACTGTACTCGTTTCCGAAATTCCCCTTCTTCAAACCTGCTGCTGTAAGGAATGTGAAAATGTTCGTCCAGCACCTTATATTTTTTGATTCTGTCTAACCTATATATTGTAGGATAAGAATCATTAAGCACCTGGAAATCTTTTCTTACGTCCTTGTCGTCTATAAATGCTGTCAGATAAAAATAGTACTCGGAAAACATAATCGCAACCGGCTTAACCTTTCTGGCCACCGTCTTTTTATCTTTCATACGGTAATACTTTATTTCCAAATAACTACGATTTCGAATTGCCTGTCCTATTTCCCAGATTGTATTGATACATTTGGTCTTATGCCTTGGTTCGACATAGTGATATAACTCATTCTCAAGAAGTTCAGATACCGCTTTCTGATTCGTCATTGGAACACAGCAGTCAACCAGTTTTCCAACAATTTCTTTCATCTCATCCTTTGTAAACGCTCTGCTGTCTAGCAATATCTTGCAAAGCGCCAGTATCTCTCCATTTGTAAGTTTTGATTTGTATGCCTGCTCTAAGCGGTATCCTTTATCGATTCGGTCATAAACTATGCTATTCACGAATCCGGAATGCTCTGCCTGAAGTTCCAGATAATTCCTTATGTCATCAATATCCCGTTGTATACTTCTCTCATTCACATTGTAATTAAGTGCTTCTTCAGCCTTATTTACAATGTTTCCATTCAGGAACTTCGTGTATAGCCCCAAAACACGTTCTATCTTGTTATTCTTTATCTCCTCCACAAACTCACCGTCATTCTTTATTTTTTTTGTATTATATCAAATCAGAAGGACAGAAAATGTCACTCTAAAAGTTATCTTTTATTTAAGAAATAAAAATGCATTGCTCATATTAAAGCAATGCATTCTGTAAGTATCCGTTGGCTACAATTTAACAGTTCCTATAGTTTTACGTCACAGATTTTCATCTGTTTTGCCCTCATATGTGTACTAAAGTTATTGTACGCATTGTGGTGAAAATTGTCAATATTCATATTGTGCATTTTCTACAATTCAAAACCAGGAACTGATAAAAAATCATAATTTTTCAACAACATTTCTTCGTACCCAAGTCATAACGAGGTCCCCATAAAATACTCCTTCGCTATCCGAATAAAATCCTGTGCATACGCCGACAGATACGCCCCTTTCCGATAGGTGATCATGGTGGTGGCAAACGCTTCGGGATCGTTTAAGGAAAAGCAGACCGGCGGCGTATGAAACGTCATGTTGCGGATATACGTTTCCGGCGCAAAGCAAATCCCCTCATTTTGCTGGACCAGAAGAAGCGCCGCCTGCGTATTACGCGTATAGAACGGTACAGTGGGCGTGATTCCGTGCTTTTTCAGAAGATGCGCAGTGATCGCTCCCGTATTCTGCTCCGGATGGTGCAGGATGAACTTCTCGTTATGAAGCTTTGACCAGTCCACGATCGGATAGACGCCCTCTTTTAAAGGAGCGCAGGCAGCATCCTTTGCCAGGGAATTATCCGCCGACACGGCCAGCAGGATCTCTTCCTGCCCCAGCACCTCGTATTCCAGTTTGGGGTTCGGGTCGCCTCCGCTGAAAATGGCAAAGTCGATCCGGCCGTCATTTAACAGGCGTTCCTGGATGGCATAAGTCTCCTCCAGAAAATTCAGGCGGATATTTGGATGCAGCTGGCGGAACGCGGGCAGAATCCATGGTATCATGCAGGAACTTCGCATCAGCGGGAATGCCACATTCAGTTCGCCGTCATTCAAGGACCGGAGGTCCTCCAGTTCCTTTTCCCAATTCCGGGTCAGTTCCAGAACGCGGCTGGCATATTCCATGTAACGCCTGCCTGCGTAAGTCGGGATATAGCAATTGTCCACCCGGTTAAAAAGCTTGATTCCCAGTTCCCGCTCAAGCTTGCCCAGGTGCTTGCTCAGCGTCGGCTGGGAGATATACAGTTCCCGGGCCGCCTTCGTCATATTCTGATGCTTGGCTATGCAGAGTACATAGTTCAACTCGTGTATGTTCATAAGTTTCCTCCGGGCTATTCCAAAATGGAATAGGATTGATGATTAACATGAATTAGACTTACCGTTATGGTTATCATACAATGTAAAAAGGAAAGAATCAAGAAAATACAACAGAGTGCGCGCCTTTCTGGACGCACTCCAGAGAAAGGCAGGAACAATCTATATGAAACAGTGGTTGGAAAGACAGTTTAAATTGTCAGAGTTTCATTCAAATGTCAGGACAGAACTTCTGGCCGGCCTGACTACCTTTGTAACAATGGCCTACGTGCTGGCAACAGTACCGAATATGATGGAGTCCGCAGGATTAGACAAGCACGTCATGTTTACCGTGCTGATTCTGCTCGTAATCCTTACGACCTGCGCCATGGCATTCTATACGAACCGTCCATTTGCGCTGGCGCCGGGACTTGGCAGCGTAGGAATCGTAACCGCTATGATCGCCAATGACGGCATTGCACCGGATGTGGCAGCCGGCGTTATCTTTTGGAGCGGCGTATTATTTATCGTAATCTCCTTTTTAGGCCTTCGCGAAGCTGTAGTAAGAGTAATCCCCGTCAGCCTAAAGCATGCCGTAAGTGCCGGTATCGGCCTGTTTATCGCACTGCTGGGCGCAAAAAGCTGCGGCCTGATCGTCGCAAACGAAGCGAAAAAAAGTCTGGGATTCGGCGATCTGACCGCCCCTACGGTGATCGTCGCTGTCATCGGATTCGTAATCTTACTGGTCCTGAAGACAAGAAGCGTGCCAGGAGATATGATTCTGGCAATCGCCCTCACCACGCTGGTTGGCATCCCATTCGGCGTCACAAAGATGCCGGAGAGCCTGTTTACCATGCCTGCAAATATAGGCGGCCAGTTTTTACATGTTGACTTTCTGGGCGCATTAAACTTTGCCTATATTCCATTTTTGATCGCCTTATTCGTTCCGGACTTTTTCTCCACCTTTGGAACCGTTCTTGGCGTTGGGGCGAAGGCCGGATATCTGGATGAAGACGGCAATCTTCCGGGAATCGACAAATGCTTCAAGGTGGACGCTGTGGCTACCAGTTTTGGCGCATTATTCGGCATGCCCAGCATGACGACCTATCTGGAATCTTCCGCTGGCGTGGAGGCAGGCGGCAAGACCGGACTGACCGTCGTGTTTACTTCCATCTTCTTTGGGCTCGCCCTGATCCTCGCGCCGATCGCTCTGATGATCCCATCAGCCGCCACCGCGCCGGTGCTGATGTACATCGGCATCAATATGCTGGGGGCAATGCGGAACATCAAATTCAACGATATCACCGAAGCCTTCCCGGCTTATGTGTGCATCGTATTCACCATTTTCGGAAATAACATTGCAAACGGCATCTGTGCCGCACTGCCCACCTATGTGATCATGAAGATCTCAGCCGGCAAAATAAAAGAAATCCGTCCGGTCATGTGGATTCTGGTGGCCGTCTGCCTGCTTTACTTTTATTCCATTCTGTAGGAAGGAGGTGCCAAGTGGAGAACGTAGATCTATTAGTCAAGAATACGAAACTGTATAACTCCTATCTGAAAATGTTCACGCCCGCTGATGTGTATATACTGGGCGAAAGGATCTATTTTGTGGATACGGCTCAGGAAGGTAATATCAACGCCAAAAAGGTAATTGACGGCAGCGGATATTACATGCTCCCAGGTTTTATCGATATCCACATGCATATAGAAAGTTCTATGATGACCCCTGCTTCCTTCGGAGAGCGGGCCGCCTCCTGCGGAGTCACTACGCTGGTTTCCGAGCCCCACGAGATCGCGAACGTCATGGGCGTGCAGGGAATCCATGAGATGATCAACGGGGCGAAAGACTCCCCCATCGACATCTATTACGGAATCCCAAGCAGCGTTCCTTCGACCAACGAAGATCTGGAGACCACCGGGGGCGTCATCGGCTTTGATGAGATGAAGCATCTGATGCAGGAAGACGGCGTCGTCTGCGTGGGAGAAGTCATGAACTACCGCCAGATCGTAAAGGGCACTGAGATGGAGATCACCAAATTCCTCCGTTACCTCCGGGAAGAAGATCCCCAGGCAGTCATCGAAGGACATTGTCCCTCTCTGGTGGGCCTGGATCTTGCGAAATTCCTCTATCAGGGGATCGACGGCGACCATACCGAGCACTCCCTGGAAGAGATCCGGCAGCGGTTCGCCAATGGAATGTTTGTGGAAATCCAGGAAAAAATGCTGAAGCCTGAGATACTGGAATACATCACCGAGAACCAGCTCTATGAACACTGCTGCTTCGTCACCGACGACACCATGGCAGACGCGCTGCTGGAAAAAGGCCAGCTCAATTATATCGTAAGAAAAGCGATCGAAATGGGATTTCCGCTTGCGCAGGCCATTTACTGCGCGTCCTATACTCCCGCCAGGCGCATGAACCTGCGAGACCGAGGCGCCCTGGCTCCGGGAAGGAAAGCCGATTTCCAGCTGGTGAAAGAAACTGAAATTCATAGGTTTGAGCCAGACGCCGTGTTCAAAGATGGCAAGGAAATCTTCTGGAAAGGGGAGGCCAAACGCACGTTGAGCGCTTACCACTTCCCGGAGGAATTCTACCACTCCGTACATCTGGACAAGATCGAGGCCAAGGATCTGGAACCTGTGGTCTCCACAGATCAGAAGCAAGTGCAGGTCCGCGTGATAGAAGTAGCCGACGGCCGTACGCAGACCAAAGAAAAACTGGTTTCCATGGAAGTGGAAAATAATAGATTGAAATGGCAGGACAGCGGCTGCATGCTGGCTGCCGTGCTGGAACGCCATGGAAAGAACGGTAATATCGGCTATGGCTTTGTAACCGGCGACTGCCTGAAGCAGGGAGCCGTGGCAACCACCTACTATCATGACCACCATAACCTTATGGTAATCGGCTCCAATGTGGACGACATGGTAACTGCTGCCAGACGGCTGATCGAATTACAGGGCGGAATCTGTACTGTAGAGCACGGACACATTCTGGCCGAACTCCCGCTTCCTGTGTGCGGAATCCTGTCCGAACTGCCCGCGGATGACATTGGCCGGATACTGGGCGGCGTAAAAGAAAGCCTGGAAACGTTGGGATACCGCCATTATAATCCGATCATGTCATTGTGTACATTGGGACTTCCAGTAAGTCCCGCGCTCAAGTTGACGGACTGCGGATTGGTTGATGTTGAAAAAGGTGTCGTAGTGCCGCTGGTTGCAAGGGAATCCGCGGATTGAGCCTCGCTTAGCCTGTCTAAGTATTTATCATAGCAGTCACACACAAAAGAGTGTGCTAAGCACACCCTCCGTTCCCCTGCCCTTCAATCCTGAAGGGGCAGGGGGTTCTTTTATTTTGGCGCTTTGCCCAGTTTTTCAAACATATCTCCGAAGATCCCATCCCGGTATACGAAATTACATACACGGATTTTATGTCTCCTCGGATCGTGCTCCCACCTGACGTCGTCAGTGAGACGTGGCGCCGGTACAAGCAGAGACGGACACCAGCGTGGATTCACCATATAGCCGATCGTGGAGATATCCCAGATAATCCTGGAAGGGGCCATCGCCTGAAATCCTGTATCGTCCAGCGGATAGTCCGGATAGTCATCCGCTTCCTGAAGATAGGTAAGCCGGAACAGGGAAAGCATATTGTCCGCTGCCTGCGGACTCAGCTGGCTGATGACGATGTCAGAAAGATACGTTCCGATCCTGCTTCTTCCCATCAATCTTTCCTTGAGTTCCGCAGCCGTTGTCGTCAGATGAGAGGCTACCGTCATACACGGCATCAATACGAGCGGAACGCCGCAGTCAAATATCAACTGGGAGGCCAATACATCCTGTCCCATATTGAATTCCAGCGTATGAGGCCAGTACATCGGCTGTCCGGACAGCCATACTACCACAATTTTCCGGATGATCTCCGGCTCCATCAGAATTGCCGAAGCAATATTCGTGATCTCCCCAATTGCCACAACATAAAGAATATCTTCGCTTTCCATGGCCCGCTTGACAAGATCTCTTGCGGCATCTGATTCCACAGGCACCCCCTTTTCCTTCATGTACTCTGCCGATCCCCGGAACACTCTGCCATCCGGCGAGCGGTCCAGCATATTGAATATTTTGATAATCTCTTTATAACTTAGTTCCAGCCCTTCTTTCAGGTCGCTGGTCATTGGTACCGTCACCCGTTCTTTCTTGCTCTTTAACTGGCGGTCAAAGAATTCAGAAGAAAAAGGGGCCGCATAAACTGCTTTCAGATCAAGTTTCTCTGGCGACATCAGCGCATAAGCCAGTGCAAACTGATCATCCACCTCATTATAAGTATCCGTATCCAGCACCATTTCCACTTTTCCTGACGGAGGTGCCAGCAGCCTTCTTCTCTCTTCCTCGGTAATTACAGGAAATTCCATCTGTCGTCTCTCCCTTCTCTAATACATTATTAGGACGCTTCAGCCCTTAACGCCGGTTTCTTGTGAAGCAGTTCTTTTAGTCCCTCGACATTGTTTGTAAAAACCATAACAATCAGCAGGAAAATACCAAGGAATATATTCTGGAATGTATCCGGAAATCCAGCGGCGATCAGCCCGATAAAAATCGTATTCAAGGTAAACTGGCTGATAAAGATGCCGATGGTCATATTACACACCGGCTGAAGAACCACCGCGATGATAATTCCCATCAAAGGCTTGAATAAAAGCGCCGCACTCCCAAGATTCGTCTGTGCCCCCATAGAGCCTGACTGGCTGATCGTCAGCACTGCCGATACTGCGGCAAACAGACTTCCAATCACAAAGCACAATACCTTTACTCTCTGTACGTGTATCCCTGCATTTCTGGATACTGCTTCATTGCTCCCGACCGCCCTCATATGATAACTGAACTTTGTATGATTAAATATAAAATAGAACACAACCGCTGATATGAAAAGTACAATAATAATATATGGCGCAGATCCAAGCGCCGCATATTTATAGTCGATGCTCACAAAACTGAACTTCCCGGAAATATTCTTCCCCATGATCTCAAAAATCATTGTCAGAGCCATCGTAAGAATCAGGGAAGGAATCTTGCAGATCCAGTTCAGGATTCCTGTGAGCGCCGCTGCCAGGACGCTTGCCGCCAGCGCCCCAATCAGAAGTCCCGCCATCCCGAACCTGGCGGAGGCAATGCCTCCGACAAGTCCGCCGATGATGATCCTGGAACCAATGGTAAAATCGAACAGCCCGCTCATGTAGATAAATGCATAGGCATAGGCCGTGATCGTCGGCACGATTGACTGCAGGAAAATCGTATATACGCAGTTCAGATTATTAAATCTTTTAAAACAGATGATCAGAAAAACTCCATACACAATTACCGGAAGCAATAATGTTTTTCCACATTTCTTCATGATTTCTTTCATATTAATCCCTAATCTTCCATTCCTTCATGTCTTGCAGCAACATCTGCCACTGTAAAGTTCTTCACTATTTCCTTAAATGTATCTTCGTTGATGCTGTCGTCATAATATTTGATCATAGTATCTTTGATCTCTTCCGGAGTAAATACCGCATTTTTGCCAAGGAAGTATTTCAAATATTCATCCGCCTCTTCGCTGGAAGTCAGTTCCAGATAATTTGTTATCAGATTAAATGGCTTGTCCTCTACGATCGGAGTTCCGATCACTCTATTTACAAGAATGACGGTTGACAGTAGCGGGTCAATCTGCTGCTGACCGCCATAAGCGACATGGAACGTGTCGTTTTTCAGATACTCGCCCATAGTAAAGTCAAAATCAATCCTTCCTACCTTTACTTTGCCGGCCATTCCATGATCTGACAAGGCCTTTTCGATCGTCGGAAGCGCCGCGTCGCAATAGGTTCCTGCCAGAAGGATGCCGTCCAGTTCCGGATAAGCCGCAATGTAGCTTTCAATTGTTTTTGTCATATCTGTCTGTGCCGCAATTCCATAAGTCGTGTTTAAAAGATTAATGCCTGTCTCTTTTACCCCTTTTTCCACGCCTTTATCTCTTAAGTCAGAAGACGTATCTCCTTTTGCAATATTGATCACGCAGAGATTGCCTACTCCCTGTCCTGCCATATTCTTTACAATATTATATGCCGCTTCTTCATCTTCCTCGTTGCATCCGCCTGCATAATATTCAGAATCATAGACCTCTTTCTTAATCTCCTCATCATTGATCGTCCGGAACATCGTTCCGAAATACACGCCTGCGTCCGAACACATCTGGTTCGCTGTTGCAAGCATGGAATCTGACGCCGGCATCATAATAATTCCGTCCACTCCCCGGCTGATCAGGTCAGACACATTGTTGATCAGGTCATCTGCGGACAGATCGCTTTCCACAACGACAATCTCTCCTCCTGCCGCCTCTACCGCTGCTCTTACATTGTTCTCAATGGATACGAATGTCGGATCCGTAGAGGAAGTCTGCCATGGGAACCCGATCGTAAATGCTTTTGGGTCATCTCCCTTTTTCCCACTGTCAGCCGTCTTCTTTTCACTCTCGCCTTTGCCGGAACATCCCGCTGCCATTCCCATAACCATGGCAAGCGCCAGCACGGCTGCCAATAGCCTCCATCTTTTCTTTTTCATAGTTCTTCTCTCCTTTTCTTTTTATTTTCACAGGATAAGATTCCCTGTAAAATATCTTCTGTATTACTTGATCACTACCGTATTTTTTCTGTCAAATGAGATCACTACCACGACAATCAGGATGATCCCCTGCACAAACTGCTGGGTAAGCCCGTCAATGCCCATCAGCGACATTCCGTTCTGCATCACAGCCATAGCAATACTTCCGACAATTGCGGCCCGGAACTTTACAGACCATCCTCCCGAAAGAGGCATGCCGCCAAACAGTACCGCCAGAAGTACTTCGAATTCAAAGGCATCCCCGGTCTTTGATGAAGCAGTGCATGTCCTGACAAGGCTGAAGAATCCGGCAAGCCCGCAGAGCAGTCCTGAGATCATGAACGCGGTCATCCTTACTCGTTCAACCGCAACTCCCGACTGCCTTGCCGCATCAGCGGACGCCCCTACCGACCGGCATGCCTTTCCATAAGATGTATAATCAAACAAAATATAAAATACTACCGCAACGATGATAAATACCGTGACCTTTACTGCACTTTTGTCGTAGACCCGCTGTGTCAGCGGAATCCCCACCGATCCATTTAGCAGATATGTGGTAAGGCCTCTTGCGATGAATGAGACTGCCAGTGTTCCAATAAAAGATTCTACTTTAAGCCTTGATACAAGCACTCCGTTTAATGAACCGATCAATAGTCCTGTAAGAAGGCATGCCGGAAGTATCCATACGGTATGTATCTCTGCCGAAAAGGCTCCGATGGCGGCCGAGAATCCCAGAATTGCCCCCACAGATAAATCCAGTTCCCCAAGCGACATCAAAAACATGACTCCGACAGAACCCAGTCCAATGCTGAAAAAATTATTGAAAATATTCATCATATTTCTGGAACTGATCAGCCTTCCCTCTGTCAGCACATGAAATATAATGACTACGAGCAACAGCCCGATAAATGAAAAATAACTGCCCATAAAATTTCTGACACGATTTTTTGCGTAACCCATCTTCATCCTACTGCCTTCCTATATCATTTTTTGTATCAGCTTCGCCTCTGTCAAACCTTCGGATCTTAAAAACTCTCCGGAAAGCCTTCCGTCTTTTAATATAATTATCCTGTCGCTCATCCCGATCAGTTCCGGCAATTCTTCTGAAATCAGAAGAATCGACTTCCCCTCACTTTTTAATTTCTCTATCAGCTGGTAGATCGAGGCTTTCGTTCCAATGTCAATCCCCCGGGTCGGACAGTCTAGAATCATAATCTCTGATCCTTTCCCCATCCACTTGGCCAGGACTACTTTCTGTTTGTTGCCCCCGCTTAAGGTATTGCAGAACTTTTCCACTGACTCTGTCTTCACTTCCATCTCCCCGGACCATTTCTGGGCAAGTTTTTTCTCGCTTCCCCGGCTTATGATTCCTCCTTTAGCCAGATTTTTAAGCGAAGGAAGACAGATATTATCTTTGATACTGCAGATGGTCATCAATGCCTCTCTGTCGCGGTTTTTTGAAAGGTATGCGATTCCATGCTCCACAGACCATCTTGCGCTTTTCACCTTGTTTGCGCCGTTCATCAGCACCTGTCCCTGATCCGGTTTCAGAAGGCCGAACATTGCTTTTCCAAGATCATGCATTCCGCAGTCGCTCAGTCCTCCCACGCCCAGGATTTCTCCTTTGTGCAGCACCACATCGATATCCTTTAAGGACTGGCAGCAAAGATTCTTTGTCTCAAGCGCTGCCTCTTCCTGATAACTTTCTTTCTCATCCTCACGGTAGTAATGCGCAGACATCTCACGGCCGATCATCAGCTGCTTGATTTTTTCCTCCTCGAATTCGTCCTTCGAAAGTTCTGCTGTCAGCACGCCGTCCCTTAAAATGGTCAGGGAATCGCATATTTTCATAATCTCCTCAATATCATGGGAGATAAACAGGACCGCTCCGCCCTGGTCACGGATATTTTGCATCAGCTTATATAGAATTTCTCTACCGTTTACCGTCAGGGCTGTCGTCGTCTCATCTACGATCCACAGTTTCGGAGAGGTATATAACGCTCTGGCCAGCTCGACAAGCTTCCGTTCTTCAAATGTCAGAGTATCAATGACTGCGCCCGGGTCAATCTCTGTCACGCCGATACTTTCCAGCATCCGTTTTGCTTCCTGATTCATCTTTTTTACATTTAATACGCCAAATTTAACAAAATCAGTTTCTTTTCCAAAAAAGACATTCGCCGCAACCGTGATTTTCCCGACCGTTCCCTGTTCCTGTACCACCATGCTGACGCCTTTATCCATCGCGTCGATGGACCCATTCGGCACATATTTTTCTCCCTCCAGGTACATTGTCCCGCTGTCGGCCTTCTGGATCCCGGCGCAAATGGATGAAAACGTAGATTTGCCGGATCCATTTTCACCGATCAGCCCCTGGATCTCTCCTTTTTTAATTGTGATCGTGACGTTCTTTAATGCCTGGGTACTGCCGAATGATTTGCTGATTCCTTCTCCTTTAAATAAAAAATTATTACCCATCCGTATTCCTCACACCTTTATCTTTTTCTTGTATTAATTATAGAATTCTGAAAAAGAATACGCACCGTCACAATCTTCATTTTTTGTTCGTTTTTTGAATATCTTGTCTGTTTTTTATGTCGTTTTCACAAATTTATTGTGCACATTACCCCATCCATCAATGCTCTTCGAAATATTCTCCTTTAAATTTCAGAGTAATCCTTGTCCCCTCATTCTCCCCGCTTTCTATGCGGATACCGTCGCTGCTTCCATACAGATAATAAAGTCTCCGGCCGATGTTAGACAGTCCGATCTTTTTGCCTCTTTCTTCCGGCTGGTATATCTCTTCTCTCACAGCCTTCAGCCGGTCTTCGCTCATCCCGATTCCATTGTCGCTTACTCTTAGGATCAGATCCTTTTCGTCCCTTTGAATCTCTATCTCGATTTTCCCGTTCAGTTCTCCGCTCTCCTCATCAATCAGGCCATGAAACAATGCGTTCTCCACAAGCGGCTGAATCATATTCTTTGGGATCTGCTCCGTCATAAGTTCATTTTCAATCTTCCAAGCCACTTCCAGATCTCCGTCATACATGTATCTCTCGATGACAAGATACTGTTCCACCACTTTTCTTTCATTGGCTATTGTATCCGTCACCTGGATGTCATTGACTCTCAGCCGGTCCTGAAGAATCGAAATCAGGGCGGAATTTACTTTGATGACATCATTACACCGGCCTCTTCTCGCAAGATAATTGATACTGTTAATCGTATTGTAGATAAAGTGGGGATCTATCTGGCTGATCAGCAGGCTGAATCTGATCTGCTGTTCCTGCCGCTCTTTCTTTGCGAGCAGTTCCAGGCTGTCTTTTAAGTCTACCGTCATCTGATTAAAGGTCCGGCTCAGCATACCGATCTCATCCTCCGGAAACTGCGTAAGCTTACAGTCCAGATTCCCTTTTGCGACCTCTTCCATACTGCCTGAAAGTTCGCTCAAAGGTTTCAGTATATTCCCGATTGCTTTAGACAGTATTCCGAGAGTCACAAGCGTAAACAAAAAGAGTACCGTCATAATCCCAACGACATAAAAGGAAAAAGACATAAAAATAGTCTTGTCCGCGACATAAGAGATGACGCGCCATTTGCTGTTGAGCGAGGTTTTTACAAAACCGGTTCCTCCTGCCACCGCTTCCAGCGTATTCATCTGATCTGATGCCGCCGCCACTACGGCCTGTTTCTCCCATTTCTTATCCCCCACCGATATGAAGATCTTCTTTTCGCTGTCCGCGATCGCCGCATAATCAAGTTGTTTCCCTGCCAGCACCTGAAAATCCCGGATCATGTCATTTAAGTCCATGAATACGGTATAAGTATATTTTTTATTGCCGTAATAAAAGTTCTTAAGATAGGCGGCCGTGTAATGGCTTGTATTATTAATATCCACCTGATATACCTCGGATACTCCTCTTCCATAGGTTGTACTCCGAAGTTTTTTATACCACTTGGATTTCACCAGCTCCCTGTCCTCTTTCTCAACTTTGTTCAGGGAATCCAGCATAACGCCGCTCTCATCTGCAATCAATACACAGCGTACCGTTCCTTCATAACTGATCAGGTTATTCAAATGCAGGGAGGCGACATTTTTCGCCTGTGTAGACGGGATTTCAAAATAGCGCAGAATCTCCTGATTCTGCGCTACAGATAGTGCGAGATTTTCTGTATAATCCTGGACAAAGGCAATCTGCCTGTCGATTGACTTGATGACCTCCGCATTTGTATCTCCAGCCCCATTTACCGCATCCTGCTCCATCTTCGGAATAAACAGGCCGTAAGAAAGCGCGACGGACGCAAAGAACATCATTACTCCGACAATGATAATGCGTCCTGATATTTTTTCTCTGATCGATTTTTTCATAATCTACAGCCTCCTGTTATCTCTCTGCCAGTTTGTAGGGTAAGTCCCCGTCATTTTATAGAAAATCTGGCTGAAATACTGGCTTGACTGATATCCAACCGCAAGCGAGACTTCGTAAATCTTCAGCTCGCCTTCTTCCAGAAGTTTCTTTGCCTCCTCGATCCTGACTTCTGTAATATAACCTTTTACTGTTTTCTGTGTCTCTTTTTTAAATATCCCGCACAGATGGCCGATACTTAAATGAACACTGTCCGCAATCTCATTGATGGAAAGCGTATTCTCCTGATAATGCTTAAAGATATATTCCATAGCCAGAACAACAGGCCTTGAATATTCCCCCAGCTGCATCTTCTTTTTTCCGGAGATTAAAGTTTCAAACTGACGCTGGAACCACGCTCTGATATGCCGGCTGTCCAGCCAATCCGAGAAATTAGAGGCAGTGCTAAAATCCTGTCCCATCTGTTTCGGCAGATGGGCATAATTCTTTTTCAGCAGCATAAATAATTCCCTGGATATCTGTTTCAGGCCATGGTAATCAAGGCTGCCCTCCACCTCTTTGTAGATTACATCCAGATACTGCGCGATCCCATCCATATCTTTGCTGTCAGTCAGATTCTGGATGAGCCCGGTATCTACTGCCGGATTCTTTTGCTCCCCCTTCGTATATGGCAGGGATATCATAGAATAGATTCCGCCGCTGCCAAGCAGATATTTTCTCCGGAAGCATTCCTTTGCGCCGCGGTACAGCCGTTTCAGTTCAGCGATCGTCTGTTTGCGATCCGCCACATATACGGTAAAAGAGTATCCCAGGGCTGTCCTAAGCCTCTGCCTGATTTCTCTGGCATAAGCCTGCACTGTCTCTGTGATTTTTTTCTGGGATACTTCCGGAATATCCAGAATCACCAGCGTCCTCCCTCCCGGCAGATCACTGACCGCAGCCATCTCAGATTCATCCATATACTCCGGTACTGCGATGGATGCGATCTTTTTCCCGGAACAGATCATCTCCTCGGGAACTGTGTCATCCGTAAATACAACCGGCAGATCCTGCTCGATAACGATATACGCATAAGCCTTCCGGTACATCCCGGAATAATCCGCGCCTTCCTCCCCGTCAGGAAGTTCCAGATATTCCAAAAGCTGTTTCGTCTTTAACATATCCCGCAGTTTATTCTGTCTGCTGATATCCTCGAATAATTTCTTCAGAAGCTGCGCAAATGTAACTTCGTCCAACGTGCTTTTTATCACATAATCCTTTACCCCATATTTGATCGCTGTCCTGGCATATGTAAAGTCCTCATATGCTGTCAGTAGAAATATGCACACTTCCGGTGCCGTCTCCCGGAGCTTCCTGATCAGTTCCAGCCCATCCATGAACGGCATCCTCACATCAGTAAAAACAACCTGCGGCAGAAAGGTTTTGAATTTTTCAAGAGCCTGTTTCCCGTTAAAAGCCGTTGCTACAATCTCAAAACCCAGCGCTTCCCAGTCGACCAATGTTTTTAAATCTTCCAGCACCAGTTTTTCATCATCCACAATCATTACCGATATTTTCTTCATACTCATTCTTCTTCCTTTAACCTTGCTGATGGACCGTCTCCATAAACCGGGTGACCAGTTCCCGGTCGACTGGCTGCTTTAGGTCTGCCCCTTTCTTAAATCCACTGCCGATCACCGCTCCGTCAACATAAGGCCACAGTTCCTTCACATTCGCTTCATTCAAGCCGCTTCCAATCAACAACGGTATGGAGAGGCGCTCCTTTACCGCAAGGATACTCTGTACATCCGGCGCTGTTCCAGTGGCGCTTCCGGTAATCACAGCCGCATCTGCCATACTCATCTCCACGTCATGGGCTTTTTCCCAAAGGGTACGGTCCGCCGTAACTGCATGGCTTCCATGCTTCACCTGGAAATCCCCGAATATCATCACATGCTCTGCGCCAACTGCCTTGCGGTACCGCAGAAGTCTTGGGCCGATCGCATCTACATAGCCGCTGTTCGAGATGTACCCATTCGCCAGATTAAACACCCGAACCCAGTCTGCGCCGCATGCCTTAGCTGCTGCCACCGCCTGGATTCCCCCATTCAGGTGGATGTTAATCCCCAAGGGAACCTCCGGATGTTCCCTGCGGACCACGCATCCTGCCGCAGTCAGAAATGCGGTAGTCTCCGCACCAATCTGTTCCGGCAGAAGGAACGGCCAGTCAAACTGATTCTCAATCTGCAATCCGTCTACCTTCCCGTCACACAATGCTTCCGCATCCGCAAGCGCGGCCTCAAGAATTTCCTCCCAGGAATCCTTGCACCCCGGACTGCCTGGTAACGCCTTTAAATGTACCATACCTATCACCGGTTTTTTGCTGTTAAATATTTCCGCAAACATAACCCTCTCCATTTCTTCTGCGTACTTTCCCAGTTATTCTTCTGCCGTGCCGGTTACCTGCACCAATACCTGCCGTTCCCTCGGCCCGTCAAACTCATAAAAATACAGGTACTGAGAGCCGCCGAGCACCAATTCATTCTCATGGACAATAAACGTGATCGAATTGCCAAACAATGCGGACTTGATATGTCCCGCGGCATCTGATGGCGGATCGCACTGGTGATGAAAATCCGTCCTGACTGGTACCATCGTCTTCACCGTATCGTTTAAGTCCAGAAGTCCCTTCGGATCAATCCCCGAGTAGATCACAAGACCGGCTGTCGTGTGAGGTACGAATACGCAGCAGAGTCCTTCCGACACGCTGCTCTTTTCTACAATATCTTTTACCATGCTGGTAAGGTCCAGCACTCCGTGCTGATCTGATTGAATCTTTAATACTTCCATATTTTCTCCCTATCCTTTATACATTCCATCCTGCAACCGGGCCTGTATATAAAAGGTCAATCACCTTTTTCAGGTTGACATCGTGAGGCGCATCCGGGTCTTTATAGGATAGCCGGGACAGTTCGCAGGCAAAAAGCTGAACAACGACCATTGCGCAGATGCTGCTGCCCCATTCTGTAAGTTCCTTTAAATATGGTGCCACACTGATAAAATTCTCTGAAGCCTTGCCGCAGGGGACATCTCCCACAGCCAACACTCTTGCCCTCTGATCCTTCGCATATTCTGCCACCTGTATTTCCCTGTGGTTTGAACGATTATTCGCAATGATGATCACCGCATCGGAACTTTTTACTGAAAATCCATGCAGATGCATGTATTCCTCTGCGTTACAGAATGTCACATGTCCCCGGGAGGTCTCTACGATCTTGGCCGCCCCCACCATCGCCGCACTTCTTGAAGGGCCGCTTCCTACATAGGTATAGCACCGCGCTTCCAGAAAAGCCTGGGCACCCTGGCGAAGGAGTTCTCTTTCTTCCTTATATATCCGTTCTATCATCTCCGGCACCTGAATCATCAGTTCTTTTTTTAAATGTGCAGCCGTCTTTCCATCAACGGTCCCTCTTTTATCCGCAAGCACAGCAGCCAGCTGATACATCAGCGCAAGGGCGCTTGTTGTCGTCTTTGTCGGAAATGTTCTGGATACTCCTATGGAAGTTGTGAGCAGCACTTCGCTGCTGTCTCTTCCCAGAGGACTGTCCTGATGATTGGTCACGCCAATAGCAATACCCCCATTTTCCTTTACATACTCCAGAGACTTCAGGACATATAAAGATTTTCCTGAAGAACTGAACAAGATCACCATCGTATTCCCGTCAGTCTTTGGCTTTTCTAAGAAGAAATCATAAGCCTCATAACCGTATGCCTCTGTTCCCGCCAGCTTCCGAAATGCCTCTGCCGCCGCCAGGCTGATAAAATAGCAGTCGCCGGAACCTACAATATATACTTTCTGTACGTCCCTGTATTTTTCGGCCAGTTTTTCTATCTCGCCTTCCAGTTCAGCCATGCTGTTTCTGACTGCGTCTGCCTGTTCTAATACTTCCTGTGGAAAATAATACTCATTCCAATCTCCCATTTTCTTCCTCCTGTCGTCCTGTCTTTTTCTCATTTTTTTCTTCCAGTTCTTTTTCGTACTCTTCTAGGGCTTCCAGAATCTGCCCTTTCCTTGGCATGTTTCTCGCCCCTGTCTTTGTGACCGCAATTCCGGCAGCCACAGACGCAAAACGCATTGCCTTCTCCACCAAAGCCCCTTCGGCCTCTGCTGCGACAAATGCTGCCATGAATGTATCTCCGGCACCGGTCGTATCCGTCGGACGGTGTTTTGTCGCCGGAATCTGATACCTCTCCACCTCCTTTTCATCCATCCATTTTGATCCTTTTCCTCCGCATTTCACAATATAGCACTGCCCTTTCTTGGGAGAAAGGCCAAGCGCACGCATCTCTGTCTCCCCGGTAAGCACCACGTCGCACAGATCTGCCAGTTCTCTTGTCGCTTTTTTGATCTCTTCCGGAACCTGGTCTGCCGGATAGCAGAGATTCGGATCAAAATACAGCTTTGCCCTGCCCTTCCATCTTCTTGCCGCCAGAATGGCCGACTCCTCCACTGGATGCGCGCCTATGATCACTCCGGTAAAACAAAGCGCATCGGGATTCATCTCTTCTAAAAACAAAAGATCTTCCGGCTCTATAACTTCAAACGCAGACCCTTTGACCAGTACATAGATTACCCGCTCTCCGTCCTCATTCACCATTATCGGCACTGCCCCGGACTTCAAGCCGGCAGTAACCTTCACATGCTCTGTATTTACTCCGGACTGCTTTAATTCTTCCAGCAAAAATTCTCCGGTTTCATCATCTCCCAGACCGCATACAATGGAAGCCTCCATTCCGAGAACCGCAAGTCCTGCCGCAATATTGCCGCCCGTCCCTCCGCTGTTCCTCATAAATGAGGTTCCGAATGTTCTGCCTCCCGTTTCTGGAAATCCCTGTACTTTAGAGATCATGTCCGCAAATACATCCCCAATCACGACCACCTTTTTCGCTCTGTCCACAATTCCCACCTCATTCCTCTCTTCTTCGCATCACGACCGCATGTCTGTAGCGGTCGGATCGGTATATCACTTTGCTGTATTCTACCAGAGTTCCCTCCTGGCTGTAGGATTCCCTCTCAAATGCCAGAAGAGGCGCATTCTCTTCTACATCCAGCGTCTCTGCTTCATATTTGCCTGCCGAGACTGCCCAGATTTCTTCCTTTACTTCTGTCACTACTATATGATAATGTCTCTTCAGATTCTCATACATGGACTCTCCGTCAAGCAAAAGTTCTGCACCTTGCTCTCCCAGGATCTTCCCCGGCAGATAAGAATCATTGATCGACACTGGCTCATCATCCGTGCCCCGCACGCGATAAATGTGTACTGCCTCCTCTCCGGCCCCGATTCCGAGTTTTTTCGCAAGCTTCTCATCTGCCCTTATAATCTCAAAAGACCGCTGAAGCATCTGAGGCTCATATCCATGGCTCTTTACAATCTCTGTAAAACTCAGCAGATTTGGATTATTATCGGTCAGTCTTGAATATGCGACCTTTGTTCCTTTGCCCCGGACAATATAGAGATAGCCATCCTGCACCAGCTCGCTGATTGCGCTTCTCACCGTCGTTCTGCTGACTCCATATTCTTCTTCCAGTTTCTTTTCGCAGGGCAGATATTGCCCCCGTTTATAATCTCCGCACTGTATCTTTTTCTTAATATCATCCCGCATCTGCTGATAATATGGCCTACCTCTTCCCATATATTTCCCCCTCTGTAGCATGCACTTGGCGCGTCTTTATGACGTCATGATGTCATGTTTTCTTTATTTTATAGTTGAAGCGACAGTTTCACAATGCGGGAATCTGATGATTTTGTTCGTTATCTTCCGGTCTTTGCGTTACTCTTCTCAAATATAACTTAAAAAAGTGGCGTCGGAGTTCTTGCTCCAACACCACTTTTCGTACTCTGAACCGACAACCACTGTTTGTCGAAAAAACCTTTTATTTTAATTTGTTTTCTAACATTTCTTTGATGACTGCAGGCTCGACGATACCTTTTAATTCGCGCATGCAAGCGCCAAATACAGACTGGATCGCTTTGGCTTTGCCATTTTTATAGTCCGCGACTGCCTGCGCATTATTTTGAATCGCCTCATCAATGACCTTATCAACCACAGCCATATCGATTTTTTTGTCAAAGCCATTCTCCTTACAGTACGCGACAGGATCTACGTCTTCTTTAAGTACAGCCACCAAGATTTTTTTGCCGGATACGCGGTTGATCTCGCCCGCATCTACCATTTTGATGATTGCCGCTAATTTTTCCGGCGAAATAGATAATTCATCTATGGTCTTGCCCTCTTTGCGCAAGAGGCCTACGCTCTCTGTAAGAATCCAGGACGCCGCATCTTTGGCGTTACATCCAAGTGCGACAACCCCATCCAGAAGCTGGGAAATATTTTGATTGGCTATGATCATGTCTATTTCTTTTTCCGATATGCCAGCTTCGCTATATTCCACCACCTTATCGTTGATTTCCACCGGCCTGTTCTTCTTAATCTCCTCGATCCACTCATCATCAATAATGATTGGCATCAGATTGGCATCCGGGAAATAACGATAATCCGCTTCTGTTTCCTTGTTACGCATAGCAAAGGTCTTGCCGCTCGCGTCATCATAACGTCTTGTTTCCTGAACCAGTTCTTCTAATTCATACTCGATCGCGTCCATATGTCTTTGCGCTTCATAATTGATGGCTTTTTCGATCGCTTCAAAAGAACTCATATTTTTGATTTCTGTCCGGACGCCAAACTCCTGGCTTCCTTCCTCGCGAACCGAAATATTAACATCGCAGCGCATTGCGCCTTCCTCGCATTCAGAAATGCCGCTAAAGCGGAACATGGATTTTAAATTTGTAAGGTATGTGATAACTTCCTCCGCACTTCTAAAGTCAGGCTGGGTTACGATCTCAATAAGCGGTACGCTGGTACGGTTAAAGTCCACATAAGAGTAACTGCCGCTATGAACCAGCTTTCCCGCATCCTCCTCCATATGGATCTGCTTGATGTGAATGTCGCGGACGCCTGCGGACGTCTTTACCTGTACGCAGCCATTGGTACAGATCGGATGGTTGATCTGGGTGACCTGGTATGCGCAGGGCAGATCCGGATAATAATAGTTTTTCTTGTCAAATGTCGTATATCTGCTGATCTCGCAGTTTAACATCAAGCCGGCAAGAACCGCAAGTTCTACCACTCGCTTATTCATTACCGGAAGCATGCCCGGCATGCCGGAACAGGCCGGACATACGCAGTCATTCGGAGTCTTCGCCGCGGCATGGCCCCCGCAGGAGCAGAATATCTTAGATTCGGTTTTTAATTCAACGTGCGTTTCAAGCCCGATTACAACTTCATAATTCATACTTATTCACCTTCCTTTTCAACGGCTCCAGCCATACTTAAAAGAATGCTTTCGCTAAAATGTCCGCCCATTAACTGAACCTTGCGACTAACCAGGGCAGGAATCCCGATCAAGTTTGCCACGGAGGTAAATATGCTTTCTTCATAAACCTTTTCAAAGGCCGCATAAATATCATAACGCTCGTAACTTGTTTTGCTGCAGGCAGGCGTAAGAACCGCATCGTACTCTTTCATGAGCGCCGCAAACTTTTCCGCCACGACACGGCGGATTCTTAACGACTTATCATAACAATCCTTATACCGGTTCTTGGAAAGAACGTCAGAGCCATATAAAATGACTGCCTTCGTAAGGAAGTTAAACCCTTCCGTTCTGGAATTTACATACAGTTCATCAATATTTTTATAGTTCTCTGCACGGCGTCCATATTTTACGCCATCAAACCTGGATATATTATTACAGGTTTCCGCGGACATGAGAATCTGCCATGCCGTATTCGCCATCTCAAAAAAGTCGCAAGAAATCTCTTCCACGGTCACGCCCCTGTCCGTGAGTTTTTTGGCAAACGCTCTCACGTTTTCCTGCGTGTCCGCATCCGCGATTTCTAATAATTCTTTGACGATGCAGACACGTTTGCCAGCGATATCCTCGTCTGTATGATATTCATAGGTCTGGGTCCTCAGGCTTGTTCCATCTTTATCATCGTGGCCTGCAATCACACCCATCACTTCTTTTACGCCTTGGGTGTCAGGCGCGTATACGCCTACCTGCTCGCCAGATGCCGCTGTTGAAATGATTCCATAACGTGACACCGTCCCGTAGGTGGGCTTGAGGAAATCTACATTTGCAAGAGCCGCCGCACGTCTCGGCGCGCCATTTACATCCACTCCAAGCGCTGCTTTCACATCGGATTTTGCTACCAGCGCTGCTGCCGCGCCTTCCAGTTTCGTATCTTCCTGCATATAATGGGAAAATTCGCCCACCAGATCCAGCCCGAACTCGCCCACATGGCATTTCCCGGATACCAGGTATCCGTTCTTCTCCAGGCGCTCTACTGCCTCAGCGCTGAATAAAGGCTTGAATCCCATCAGAATTTTCGAGCCATACGTTGACTCGGCACCCTTCACAAGAATGCTGTCATCCACGGCAATGGTGCCGTTTTCATTTATTTTTGCTGCATAATATTCCATATCATCCACCTCACTTTACAAGTCTTGGAACCTGCCAACTATTTTCGTTGTGCATAGGCGCGCCTTCAAGTAAACTTTCTCTTGTAAACAATTGTTCTCTGACATCCTCACGCAATACATTGTTCATAGGCATTACATGAACCATTTCCTCGACATTCTCCGTATCGACTTGCAAGAGGATCTCTTCTTTTTTCTTCATCCGGTCAAAAATGCCTTGTACTTCCGTGTCTTCTTCCTCTGTAAGGGATATCTGGTTCAACTGCTGCGCATTGGAAAATGTAGAGCGTTTTCCCTTCGCATACTTTCCATCGCCGCTTCCTGCGAAAGCATGTTTTGCCAAAGCGTTGGAATTCCCTAATAGATGGACATCCTCAAGCTGCTGGCTCGTTACTTCGCTCGGCGCGCCAAGCAGCAGATCCTGCGCATTTCCATTTAATGGGAATGCTATGACGTCCAGAATCTTTTCTTCATCCGTAAGAAGCATTACCATACGGTCAACACCCGGCGCCATGCCCGCATGCGGCGGTGCCCCATATTGGAACGCGGTGTATAGCGCATTGAAACGCTCCTTCAATTCCTGCTCATCATATCCGGCGATCTCAAATGCCTTCTTCATAATATCAATGTCATGATTTCTAACGGCGCCGGATGCCAGTTCGATCCCATTACATACCAGGTCATACTGGTATGCCAGCACTTCTGTAGGATCTTTGCCAAGCAAAGCATCCATACCGCCCTGCGGCATGGAGAATGGGTTATGCGTAAATATAGTCTCTCCTGTCTCCTCATCAATCTCATACATCGGGAAATCCACAACAAAGCAGAATTCAAACGCGTCATCTCTAATAAGATCTAAGTTTTCTTTTTTCGCCAGCCAGGTACGGATCAAGCCCGCCTTCTTCTCTGTGTCATTCTTCTTATCATCACAGATAAAGAACAAGGTCTCTCCCTCTTTGATATTGGTAAGGGAGGTAATCTCCGCTTTCTTTTCATCACTCAGGAATTTTGCGATAGGACCCGCAAATACTCCCTCTTTCAGAGTAATATATCCCAATCCGCCAAGAGCCACTTCATCTGACATCGCGTATTTCAGTGAATCTTCGAAGAATTTCTTCGATTTGCCTCTACAATCAGCCACGATACCGCGAACCGGCTTTCCTCTAAATGCAGGGAAGGCTACATCCGCGAAAAATGCGGTTAAATCGCAGATCAATAGCGGATTTCTTAAGTCCGGCTTATCCGAGCCGTATGTCATCATGGCATCCGCATAAGTGATACGCCTGAAAGGCTTTTCTGTAACCTTCTTATCCGAAAAAGTTACAAATGTATCATAAATCACGTCTTCACAAATATTCAGGACTTCTTCCTGCGTAGCAAACGCCATCTCAAAGTCCAGCTGATAAAACTCGCCCGGGGAACGGTCTGCTCTCGCATCCTCGTCACGGAAGCAAGGCGCGATCTGAAAATATTTGTCAAATCCAGAAACCATCAAAAGCTGCTTAAACTGCTGCGGCGCCTGAGGCAGCGCATAAAACTTGCCTGGATGCTTGCGGCTTGGAACCAAGAAGTCACGAGCGCCTTCAGGAGATGACGCGGTCAGAATCGGCGTCTGGATCTCCAGGAAATCCTTGTCCTCCATCTTGTTCCTTAAATGACGGATAATCTTGGAACGCATCACAAGATTGTCATGATTCTTCGGATTCCGAAGATCAAGATAACGATACTTAAGGCGTAATTCATCCTTAATATTTCTGGAACTGCTGACATCAAAAGGCAGCATATTTTTTGATTTGCCTAAAACCACAAGCTCGCTTACGACCAACTCGACAATACCTGTCGCGATCTTCTCATTCACCGTGTCCGGGTCACGCTTTTCAACCACCCCTTTTAAAGAGATCACCGTTTCCCGATTCACATTTTTCAATAATTCTTCGTTATGGATTACCGTCTGCGTCACGCCCGTATAATCGCGAATGTCAACAAAGATTACCCCTCCGTGGTCACGAATCGCATCTACCCAGCCCGCAAGCTGAACCGTCTGCCCGACATGCTCCTCACGGATATCATTACAGTAAAGAGTCCTATACATCTGATTTCTACCTCCTAAATTAAATTAAAAAATCCCGAGAATACATATCCAATATATAATACGTATTCTCGGGACGAGTATACAAAGTAACCCGCGGTGCCACCCGTTTTGAAGCGAAAGCTTCCTCTTTTAATATCTGATTTTATACTTGATCATTACATGGAGCGTTCCCAAACTTACTACTCTTCTTAAACACGCTTCCAGTCGACGACGTGTTCTCCCTGTTAGAATTTCCCCAAAAGCTGAGTCTCCGTTTTTATACTAGCAAACATTCCTGGCTAAGTCAACCAAAAATATACTTTTCCTAGTGTCTCCAAATCCTAAGCTTTCATACGGCTCTAATCTCTATAAACGAATTCATCGTTGATTTCTCTATTCATAAATTCCTTCAGTTCTTCCCCTTCGTAGCCAAGCGCACAGCCAACCAGCAATTTTACATAAGTCATCTCAGAAGTCATCGTCCATACCGGTATGGCGCCGCACTTCAAAATGATGCCTGTAGATATGTAATTATACGCGTCTCTGTGGCAATGCTCAAGAAATAGCGGGATCGGAGGCTCGCACTCATCACATCGCTTTTTGAGCGACAGAATGGCCTGACTGGTGTACCGCTTCGATTCGTCGTCCTTGTATGGAGTCACCGCCATTGTGCTTGAATGGTAGGTGCCATGAAGAATCGCCTTGACCCCCTTCATGCAGTAATGCTCATAATCGATCCCAACATAAGGAATGATCCGAAGAACACAAGACGAGAGTTCAAAGTCGTGATACAAGTACATCTTCTCTTCGCCGGAGGATTTCCCCTTAAAAACAGCGTTCTCCTGGCTTACCTCAGCCATATCCGGACTGTAAAAATTCTCAGAACGGTTGGCGCACTGCAGCAGATGAGAACAATAGTGAATATACATACGCTGTGTTTCCCCGGACCCGTCAGTCTCCGTATTTCTATACACAGCATAAACATTAGGCTCTATCCCATTGACGATCAGTTCAACCGCAGCCCTGAAGTTCGCGTTGCCATTGGCCTCATCGTCATCCGGCGGAAGCTGGCTGGAGACCAGAAACACCGGAATCTTAGTGCCCGCCATCAGAATCGCAAGCAACGCTCCTGTATAAGCAAGAGTGTCCGTACCGTGCAGGATAATAACGCCATCATATTTTGAATAGTCATACGTTCTCATCTTAGAGATAAGGATGTTCCAATTACCAGTAGTCATATTCTCACTCAGAATGTCAAGGGGCTTCTCTTTGTCAAATGATACGCACTCCTCGGAGGAATAGCGGGAACCGGAGGATCTGAATTTCTTTTCGATCAGCGTATGCGCACGCTCTGCATCAGAGTCTCGCTTGCCTGCCTTGTCGGCGAATGAGCAGATGGTGCCTCCGGTGAGGATGATAAGGATGTTGTGGGGTGTTTTCAATTTAATTTCCCTCCTGGTTTTTTGGTGTTGGTAGAATCGGCAGAAGTTGATGGGGTTAAATGTATTTTTAAATATTATTACCATAAAAATATGCGGGTTCTTTTAGATTCACTTTTATCACATTATTCATTTAACAACTTGTTTATGTAAATAGATATCCATAATACAATTATTATAATAATTTTCTCCTTAATGAATTAATTAAATGATTCCCAGTTTCTTTAGTTCATCACAATATTGCACATGCAAGAATTGATATCCTATATCTATATAAAACATGATTTTATTAGAATATAAAAATACCTTTTCAAGTATACTAGATATTTGCGCCATATTAGGATTTCTTGATATAGCATATATAATGACTCTATTAGTATTCATGTTCAAAATAGGCACAAAGTAATTTTTGCTTTACTCCATATTAAATTGAACTGTTATAAATAAGTTGTCCATTTTTTGCAATGAAGCAATTATCCAGAAACCTCTATTATTATAATATATACATAATTCTGTACCAATAATATTTCATTTTGACGTTTTAAATAACAATTAACGGCGTTCACAATCAAAAATAACTAAATCTTACATATTTGTAATAAGATTTTATTCACCTTACTTATTCCTACATCAATCATATCTATAATTTTATATTTTCTTATACTTATTAATGTTATATCTTTATTTTTAATTACAATAGGTTAATTCCTTTATACATCTTTAAATAAAGTTTCAACCAAAATGAAGTTTAGGACTTTATTATTTGTAGTTACAAACAGATATTGTTTTTTCTGGACTACTCAATATAGTTTTTATTGTCACTCCTTAAAATATAATTCTTTAGCTATGCATGTTATGCGATTCATGGCTATATTATTTATTGTTTTTTTCTCAACAAGTCCTAAATCTCGCAATTTACTCGTCCTCTTCCCCACTAACTGATAATTTTGATCTATAAACGAAGAAATTTCATTGGCCCTCATGAATCGATCTTCTGACATAAGAATTTCCAAAATTGCCAATTCAACCGATTCCAGCATTAAGTCTTTATTGAGTTGCTCTAATTCACTCATATACCCTTCCGCTAAGTTTACAATTTTGCATGTTCCGACTTTACATTCTGGACAAATCCATTTAAAGAACTCGAAATGTTCCTTTTTATGCATTGGAAAAGATGCACCACATTCTGTGCATGTAATGGTCTGATGATTTGCTAAAAATGTATGTAAAACACGGTTATACGAAAAACAACGTTGAACAAAATAACTTCTATCATCCCTTCTTCCACGGGGGTATCCCCATGGTATTTTTTCGATTTCACACAGACCATAATTTAATGCATAAATTGATATCTCATTGCCGTCCTTATCCCTCATTTCATGATATTTAGTCAGAAAAAAGTTAAATTCCAATGATAACAATATGCTTTCTAAATCTCTACTAATAGAAAAATGACTCGCAGGTGGATTATTCAATCCCTCAAAATATTTTCCTCCTATCTCATTTGTGATAATTTTCCTCCTAACATTCCTTGCTTCTAATACAATAGTATTTAATAGTTCTTCTTGAATATGCCTATCTAATTTTCTTTCAAATGGTTCTAAAGCAAATCTATTTAATCTTTGAAAATATTGTTTAATAACTGTTTCATAGTATTTTTGTGTTGCAAGTTTAATAGCTGCTATATTTATTCTTAAGCCCTGCGAAATACGATCATTATAACAATAGTTTAAAATAAACCCCATAATTCTCGGCACGTTAAATGAGCATTCAAATAAAAGTTTCGCATATTCATCTATTTCTATTTGCAAATCAAAATAATCTTCAATTTGTAAATCAAAAGCTTCAAATCGTCTTAACAATAATCGTTTTGTGTATTCAACAGCTCTTCTTTCTGTCGTCTGTATATCCGCATCTTTATACAATTTATAAAAATCAAGATATATAATATCTATTTTTCCAGGATCTATTTTACCGAAATATACTCGTCCAGGATATCCTGCAACTTTTATCTTTATTTTTTCATCACTTGAGTTATTTAATGGTGCCAAAATCACATCTACAAATAATCGTTGGTCAAGATATCCAATTTCAGAAAAATCATCAAAAAAAATTATAAGCCTATTAACTTGAATTTTTTCTAAATATAATTTAATTTTTTTCAATATTTCACTAAAAGGAAAAGAATGCAATACCGCATCTGAATAATCTTGATATACCTCATTATCTGATAATATCTCCTCAAAATCATCTATTCTATATGCTCCTGAAATATTGGCTCCTACATTTGTAGCCGCTCCTAATATTTCCGTTTTATCTCCTATATGTTCCGTATATTTTGTTTGGTCGTGCTTTTTTTTGGTCATAAATTGAAGAATAGGAATTTCAGCACTCTCCAACTTCCCTTTTTTCACTTCTCTTTGTAATTCCTCAAACTGATCTATAGCTTTTTGAACTTCCCCCTTTCTTCCTTTAAGTTTTTCCCAAATATTTATTTTCTTAATCACAATTGACAATTCTCCTAATATCTGCGATAAAACCTCTCCTAAAAAGGCTTTTCGCAAATAATGTTCATGCAATACAGAAATAGAAATATTATTAATTTCATTTACTGGTACATTAAAATTGCCAATTAGATCATGTATTGCTTTTACATCTAAATATATAGAAATACGATCTGATGCTTTCCTTATTGTCGATTGTGCTTCTGCAAATATTGTACTTTTTCCTGTTCCTTTCCTTCCTAATAGAAAAGTAGTATTGGATGATAACACCTGCTCTAAAATTGCATTAGATGGCAGAGGATCAGTATAGAGCAAATCTATCGCAGGATTATTACCTAAATCTTTATCAAAATCCTTAAGTTCTGCTCTTCTGTATTGCCGAAGCGAATCTGAAACAACCAAAAACTTTTCTTTATTCATTCGTATCTCTCCATTCATTTTATTTTTCTATATAATTTAAAACTTTGTTATGAAAAAACATAAAATTTAATACAAACCTCACATACACCATAACAAAGATTCCCTTTCATCTAAAAAAAACATCCATGATTTCTACCGCCTATTGTATTCCAGTAGTTTCATATTTATCCAAAAATATTTTCCACTCTTCCCTATCAGTTTTCTGCTAACTACACTTTTAATCAGCACACAAAATAATTGCTCGATAAATGATATAACCATAATAACATATGACTTTCTAAGGTGATTCTTACAATATACTCTAATTGTCAAGGCAATAGATATCACCTGTTCACTGTCTATATTATTGTAAAGTTCATTTGCAAATTAATTAATAATATCTATCCAAACTTTATCATCACTATCAGTCTATTTTTCAAGCATCTTATGATGTTGATTGTTATGCTTCACCAAAAACGTTTTATCAATACAAAATTTTCCTTCTGTTAACAAAATTTTATATTGAGAATCTAAATTCTCCTTTTCACACTTTTGGGATTGTTCAAACAAATCTTTAATAGAATATACAAACTCTAACACTCTTAATGGTGAAAACCTACTTTTCCAATCTAACAGTTCATGGCATGTATCAATTTCTATATATTATCACACTTGATGCATATAAACATCCTTTTTAACATGTTTTATAATATTCCTACACTTTATGTTCCTAACCGAAATCTTACATTTTGCCAAATTCTATTTCTTTCACTTTTCCTCGGCAATGACAAACAAATTTTAAGTCATCTAAATAGGCCCCTCCTATCAATACAAAATCGTTGTCTCCTCTTGCCCTAGATCCTAAAAGAATCACTTGATCCACCTTATATTGCTTGGCCAAATCGCATATTTCTTTCCACAACATTTTTCAATTACTGAATTGCTGAATATATCATCCTTATCTCGTTTTGGGATTAAAAGCACAACCGTCTCCACATGCGGTGAAAGTTGTCTTTTATACTACATGGCAAAAGGTTGATTCTGACATTACAGAGTTTTGCCAGGGATTGCTTTATTTCTCCGTTTTACCCCTTTTAAGATAAATATACCCCCTTGGGGGATGACTTTTCCTCACCCACTTCTCGCACAGCAAGGCAGGAATATGAATATGCACTTTATTCCTCACCACGTTCAATAAAATTGTCTTCATCCACCTTATTTAAAAAAATCTTTTCTTCTATCGTTGTAATGCATCCTTTAACATCCTTTTTTTATGTCTTTCCCCCAAAACTGCAAAACAGACCATCCCAAAGTACGGAGTTGTTTATTCACTTCTTCATCACGTTCCATATTTTTTACTATTTTTGTAATCCAATACTCACTATTATTGCTTTTTTAGGCGAACCTTCAGTTCTTCCCAGTCCTTTCCATGAAAAAACTCTCCATCACAAAATATAGCTATTTTATGTTTTGTAAGGACAATATCTGGATGTCCAGGGAGACCTTTATAATTTTTCCTATAATGGTACCCTCTTTCCCATAAAGCCTTCCTCAAAATCACCTCAATTGCAGTATCTTTGGCTTTCATATGCTTCATGTTCTTTTTCGTTGCTGCGGAGTAAGGTTATCCACATTATCACCCCTGAAATATTACTTCATTGTGGTATTCAATAAATTTTTTTCCTGGCAAAAATTTATTTGGAAGATGTATTTCCCTATTGCTATAACCCATAAACCATTCTCTGGTTCCAGCGTCCATCTCAACATCTTTTACAGCATCGGAAATCAAAATTCGAAAATCTCGTGTAATTGTAATCAATCCCCGGTCAAATGCTTTATCGTGGAAAGAATTCAAGCAAAGCCCGTTGCTTGGATTAGTCCGTTCCGTTCTTTCGTCACTGACTTTCCACGGTTTTATATGACTCGCAACAAGCAGTTCAGGTTTGCATAATCCTGTAACGCAACACTTGTTATCATAAGAATTAAGAACTGATATTCTGAAGAAATACTGCCCAATTCTTGTTTTCATCATCTGCTCTCTATATTCTCCAGGGGGGGGTATCAAATCTAAATCATCCACATCAATGATGTCCCGAAATTCAAGATTTTGCATCTTTGCTTTAATTATCTGGGCTTGATACGCCAGTTTTGAACAATCTCTGGAAAATTCGGAGTATATTTCAGCATCTAATTTGCTTCCATGAGACATTGAAGTTACATTCCGCTGTTGTAATGTAGAATCAAAATGTGCTAGATTATGCATTTTCAGTCCTACAGAACCAGGAGTTCTTCCCAAAAGTTCCGCAAGTTCTACTATATCCGGATTTGACTGACCAATTTTACCAAGCGGTGTACGACAATATAATTCAAATGCAAGTATTGTTTCGTCTCTACTCCATTTTATCCCATTCCTATTTTTCATATTCTTTCACTGTCCTATCATACTACCGAATATCTTTTATGATAAAACTTTCCTTTCCGATACGAATCTTATCCCCTATACCAAGTCCACCTAGATTTGCTGGTTTTGTAATTAATTTACTTTTCTTTGCCATAATCAACATTTTCTGATGAGTTTTCAAGTTTTCAATAACTATCTTGCTATTTCTTGTAACCTTCTTATCGACATCAACTGTCCGATTCTCTTCTTCGTCTTTTATTTCAGTAACAGATTTTTTAATCATCATGGTAATCTTATTTTTTATTTTTTGTTTAATCCACTCTTCTGGCATAAAATCAAGCACGTACATTCCACCTAATAGATTAAGATATTTTGCAAGATTTCCAGCGTCATCAGTATTAAGCGCATAACCATCTTTTTGTGCCTCAATCATAGCCTCTAAAAAAGGACGCAATACATGCAGATTATTAGATATATTTCTTTCAATAAAGTGCATTATATAATCAGAATATCGGCAGACAAACTTGGTAAGTTCCCATTTATCTGTTCTATTCTCATCATATGTTAGACGACCAATCCACCACAAGCGTGAAATTGCATTTCGAGTAAGAGATCTTCTTTTAGGACCGTCAAAATAAAAATGCTGCAAAACTCCTGATACGCTGCTGATATCCCATCTATATCTGACATATTCAAAGAAATGACCTAAGCACAATCCCGCCCATAGTCGCTCATCTGATGCCATTGAGTCGGTTAAAAATTTCAATTTGCTATATACTCTCTTTACATTTTCAAATTCAGTTTCAAAAGCCTTTGAAATATCAGCTGACATATCAAGCGTAAAATCATTTACATTTTGAAATTTAGTATCAACGAAAGGAGAACCATCACATATTTCTTCAAGCCAATCGTTTGAAGAATAATTTTGATATTTATTAAGGCACCGTTCAATACATGCCTTATCTTTCAAAAAAATCAATTTTTCCGTTCCAATAATTTGAATTTTCAAGCATCTTCCCCCTCCCCGTCATCTTTTGCGCCAACCACAGACAATTGCTCTAATGCATTATTTATCGGAGTACGCAGCATCCTTTGTGCCAACGAAAATATATTTTCATCTTTTAAAGAAGAAAGAGGTATTTTAAAACTTTTTTCCAGCGTCTGTTTAATTGATATGTACCATGCTTGATTACCATATTCCGTTTCCATAGTTTCTGCATCAGTTTCTGCAAGCTTTTCTAATACATACATAAATGCCGGTACGACAATTGCTGAATTGAGGATATCTCTAACACCCGGATCATCTTTCATAGATTTATATACTGCAATATCTTTTTCACATAGTTTAATGATTATATGGTGGTTGGATTCATATTCAACAACCATCTCAGAGACACTCTTATCCATATTTTTTATAATTCGAAAAGGAGATGCTGATTTCAACAAGTCAGACTTTTTTTTAGATATATCCCAGTTATATTGTTTTCCAACGGCAAGAATACATCCCTTTTCAATTAACCCTATTGGCTTTGAATAATCGGAATTAAACTTTACATTATAATAGTCGTTTAATGTTTCATTAGCAAGAATATATGGGCAGAACTGTAGTTCTCCATTAAGTTTTGAATCTTTCAAAACAATTGTATCACTTAGTTTGTCTGTTTTATGGATATCTCTATACCCAGACTGCGCACATTCAAGATGATACAGCAGTACCGCTTTGCCCTGTTTTATCATATCATTGAGTTTTTCATTAACCAGTTCAACATTGACAATTATTTCAATATCATACCCTCTATTCTCACATTGTGCTGAAACATCGAATTTACTATCTACATAATCATCATTAAAATATGCTAATACTGGATATGGATATAATCTGTATCTAATATTCATATACCTCCACCTCCAACGAGCAGATATCACTGTAATCGAATTCTACATGAAAAGTTGTTTTTACATTTTTAGAGAGCTTAATATCCTTAATTGCATTTTCTGCAATTTTTAAATTAGTTCCATTCACTTTTGCACTTCTAATATCCGCCTTATACTTATCTGTCTCTGCCGCCATAAATATCAAAATCTGTCCAGCTTCAATATCTGCTTTAGACGTAATATAGACTTCATACTTACCGGCTTCAATATCCTCTGCAATATAGCGAATAGATGCTGATATCCTTTTTGCCTTCTTCTTTGTTTTTAGATTCTCTGCCGGTGGATTTGGATCTGATGTTCTTCCAAATTTTTCCCCTAACCCTGAACCTGGATTTGGTTCTGGTGTAATATGTCCTTTTCCCGTATGTATTCCCAGGCCTCCACTAGTTCCCCCTTTTGATTCATCGTCGTCCATCTCAATTCCACCATCGTCATCAGATACTTCAATGTTTCCTGATGGTTTCACCAATGCACTCTTTCTATCCGTTATAACTGATACTTCATCATTGATTGTTTCCTGTGTTTCTTCTTTCTCAGACATAGGATCAGGTATACAGTCTCCTATTTCTGGATCAATCTCACCTTCTGTATCCTGCCCTTTTAATTCATTAAACAGTTTTTTAATATCACCATAAATCTTTTTCATTTTTGATTCAGCATCTGCCTGTATTTCAGGTTCATCTCTATACCTAGATATTTCCCATGCATTATGCTGAATATTTTCCAAGCCTCCTAAAAGCTTACTTATTTTTTTCCCCTTTATGATACATACACCTGCAAATGGTACTGTCGCAGAAATATTCCCTTTATCAAACACCTTCATTCCAGGAAATCGAATAATCGCTATTCTTCTATGTAAGTCCTGCTTCATAAGCATTCTTATTTCCACATCATTTTCTTCAATATACGAAAAGTTTCTTTTCGCACAGTCAGAATCCGTTAAAATTTGGTAATAGTCAAATGTTTTATCGCTTATATCATCTTTATATGTCATAATAAGATTAGAGATATGAGCACTGTCTATAAGAACGTCATCAACCTCAACAATTAGATGACCTTCCTTGACAGCATAGAAAAATCCATCAAGCACTGCAACTATCAATTCCTTTTTCCACTCCATATTGGAAGATTTAAAAGATGTAATATAAACATCCGTACCTGGCTCATTTCGTTTGAAACTTTCGTCAATATCAAACTGCTCATAAATTGGCATAGAATTTTCTTCACTATAATATCCAATATCTGAATGGAGATTTTCTTCATCATCCATAAAACAAATCAGTTTAGAAACCCCTTGATAAGCTGTCACACCATACATATCTAATGTACTGTAAAATACGGTCTGTATATCCGAGCAGCTAAAACATGCCTGCTTTCCACTTCCAAATGCTCCAATTGACCCTTCTGACTTATCGGAAGACCCAACAGATCTAACCAGCCGGAACCATGGCGATGTGAAGTTTTTTGCAGCAACATCAGCTCCAATTAATCCAGATGTATTAAAATCACTAATTCTCAGCATTTGAATCTTAGATTGCTCCAAAATCGGAATAGTACGTTCAAAATATTTTGTAGCCTTTTCAAATTTCTGCTCCTCACAGAACTTGTATGCCTGCTTATAGTATTCTAAAAGATGATTACTTTGAGGCAGTTTCTCTATATCCACCTCAAACGATTTAAATTCCACTCTGACAGCTATTTTATCATTAGTTCTAGCATCTATAGAATTTTGGCAGATCTCACGTGTTAGTCCTTTGATAGGATCGCCTTTAAAAAGGTCTATTCCAGAATCTCCAATTCCATGAAATTGCCCACCATTATTTATTGGAAATATCCAATTCATTAAACTTCCTCCCTGGTAATTTTAATCCAAAGTAAATTTGCTTCCCTTTTGGCTATCCTGTTTGCTATATCTTTTTTTTGCCTCATCCAACTCTGTCTGGAGTGCATTAAAAATTTTAGTAACATCTTTCTGAGAATATTCATATAAACTCTGATTAGAACAATTCCCTAAAAGCTGAATCATTTTAATGATTTTATTTGTCCTAGCCTCTGCAATTCTTACAAAGGTTTCACGCTTAGACTCTTTTTTCATATGGCTCCTCCTATAATTATTTTCCATACATTTTCTAATTATAGAATATCTTTTTTCGACATATTTGTCAATTATTTTAAAATTATTTTTAAAATACTACATAATAAATTTTTCTAACTCTCTTGAAAATATATTATTCTGAAATTATTTACAACATAATAGGCGTAGATTAAATTCTCTACGCCTTACATTTACAAATATTTTAATATTTCCTCTGCAATTCCTTGAGCCATCAAAGGAGGAACCGCATTTCCAACCTGCTGATATTGAGAATCCTTTGTTCCTTTGAATATAAAATCATCTGGAAAAGATTGTAGCCTTGCTGCTTCCCTTACACTTATCGCTCTATCAAGCGTGGGATGAATCCACATGGATTTTCTTACATTAATAACTGTTCCACTTGGCTTTGAACTATCAAGTTTAAGATATATACTGTTTTGTGTCCTTGCCGGATCAGCATAATTATCTTTCATATCATCTGATAGCTTATGAAAATTTTCTCCCTCTTTCAATACCTCAAACCGTTTCTTGGCCTTCTCTCTCGTTTTGGGTACAATATGATTATTCACACCTGTAGAATTCTGCCTCATTAATATAGCAAATTTCGATAAATTCTCCTGTTCAATGTAAGGTATTTCATCAGTCTTGCCTGCATCATCTGTCACATTGTAAGCCGCTAAATCCAAAATTGCCTGTCCTACGTTTACAATCGGCAAATGCCTATCTTTAGGCATCTCCAGCGTCTTACCTTTCATCTCATCAGATTTTACTCCCATTACAATGTATCTCTTTCGCTCCTGGGGAACACCAAACCAAAGCGAATTTACCTCATCACTATTTATTACATAATTGTCACCAAGAATCTTCTTTACATAATCAATAACAGCATAAGATTTAACGGCTGCTGTTATTCCACCCGTAATAGGATTTCTCTGAAACTCATATATAATTTCATTATCTATTAATTCATCTCTAAGCCTAAAACTCTTCTGGAATTTGATAAATAAGCCTAATCCATCAAAATATTGATGTAATTCTGGTACACTAATATTTTCTGCAATATCCCTAAGGATGTTAAATTCAAATAACCCCTCCTGTAAACACTGATTTATCTGTCTTTCTATTATCTGAGCATTTTTGTTAATGTATTTAGAAAGCCTGTCTTCATTGTTTCTATTTTTATACAGAACATTCAACAACTGAAATAATCCGTCATTAATTCTATATTCGTCTTCATTACCATTTTCAAAAATATCAATTAAATTAATTCCATCATAATCACCTTCGGATATTACCAAATCGTCATCTCTCATATCTAGTTCAAGTGCCTCGACTACTTCATGGTCACAATACGAATCATAAAAACGATGTGTATCTGACGAAAGCATACTGACGTTTTCCATAACAAAGGCCCTGGGTTCTATTTCCTTTATCGCTCTAAAATATTCTTTTACAAGTGAATTATTCATACTAATGATATGATTTTTTTGTCTATTTGCATTAGAAAATCCTTGGCATGGAGGTCCCCCAATAACCACATCTATCCTTCCAACTTTCTCTGTTAGAATCTTAAAATTATATCCTCTCACATCAGGAATCATAATAATATCCCCGCGTCCTTTATGATTTTCTACATATGTTTGTCTTGCGTTCTTGTTATTTTCTGCTGCTGCAACTATTAAAAATTGATTAGTTAACTCAAATCCATAACTCAAGCCACCAGCTCCAGCAAACAAATCTACTGTTTTTAACATAATTATTCCATTTCCTCCGCATATGCCTTTATTTTTCTTAACGAAGCCTCTCCCATTTTTCTTTGAGCCAAGACCTCCAATAGACTATAAGCCTCTTTATGACAGGCAATATAGTCCGCTATATGCGGCGGCAACTTTCCTCTCGCATTAGATGCTTGTATTAGTAATTCTTTATACTCATCTTCAGTCAAATTCATACAGTCTGCTATTTTACTTAAATCATCGTCTGAAAACGGTCCATTTTTATTTGTTTCAATACCGCTTATCAACATTGGCGTCTTACCAATAGCACCAGCAAGCTGTTTCTGTGTAATTTTCTTAGATCTTCTTAATTCTCTAAAGTATGTTCCGAAGTTCATATTTTCTCCTTAATAAGTAAATAAATTTATTTATTTAGTATAACATATTATGGTGAAAATTCAAGAAAAACCTAAGCAAAACATTTAGAACTTTTCTTCCATTCAACTAGCACTTTTACCCATCTTATTCCTTCACTCAATCTCCGTCCCATCCAAAAACACTGTCATCACCGCACCGTTTTTATACACCTTAATATAATCCACCGTCCGAATCATCAAATCAATATCCAGTTCCTTTATCGGCTGTGCATCCTTGGTAATCTCCATAAAATCCTTCGCCCGGAACTTCGCCAACAAATCCTCTCCCGGCATCTTCCTTTCCCACTCCGGCATCAGCATCTCCCGGCACTCCAGCAGTCTGTTCCACGCCATCAGGTAAATCTCAATCAGCGTCTCCTCATAAATATGCCGATTCCCACACCTCAGCACATCTTTCACCTTATGCCACTCACTACATTGCCACACTTTCCGGTCTCCGCTTGGTGTCCGCCACCCCTTCCTCGCAAAAGCCCTGTTGCACTCCCCACAGATAATCTTGCTTGAAAATGGATTCGCCTCTGTATTTTGAGAAAACCGTGTAATATTGTCCTCCAGATACCGTTCCCTTCGCTTCATCTCCAATTGCACACATTCCCAAATCCAAGGCTCTATAATCGCTTCATGATCATCTTCAATATAATACTGCTGGATTTCTCCCTCATTCCGTACCCGCTTCTTCGTCAGAAAATCTACCATATAGTTTTCTGCAGGAGCGTGTCCCCTTAATACTTTTCATTCTCCATAATACTGCCAATGGTCGTCGACTGCCATTTCGTCCCTCCACCCCAATTTATCACACCTTCTCTCTCAAAAATCCGCTTAATATAATCAGTAGTCTTCCCCCAAAGGAACTCCATAAAAATCCGTTTCACAATCTTCGCCTGCGGTTTATTCACAACCAGTTTTCCATTCTCATCCCCATCATAACCAAGGAATCGCCTGGTGCTCATCTTATGCTACCCAATCTCAAACCGCTTACGGATACCTCATGTGCTGTTCTCTGAAATATTCCGGTTCTCGTCCTGTGCCAGAGAAGACAAAATTGTCAGCAACACTTCTCCTTTGGCATCCAAGGTGTCTATTGCCTCCTTTTCAAATGTCACCCCAATGCCCAGACCCTTCAGTTCCCTCACATAATTCAGGCGATCCAGCGTATTCCTTGCAAACCGGGAGATGGACTTCGTGATAATACGGTCAATCTTTCCCACCCGGCAGTCCATAATCATATGGTTTAATTCAACTCTATTCTTGGTATTTGTACCTGAAATGCCTTCATCCGCATATATTCCAGTACACTCATATTCCGAGTTACTGTTGATGCTTTCAGTATAAAACCGCACCTGGTTCTCATAACTTAATAGCTGTTCTTCTTGGTCGGTACTCAACCGGCAGTACGCCGCCCCCCGCAGTTTTTTCCTCTTTACGGCTTTTCCTTTCCCTGTTCTCGAATTCAGTTTTGCTGGTATAGCGGTTATATTTCTTGCCATTTCTGTAAACCTCCTCTGCCACCGTTGGTTCTATGGTATCCTGCCAGGATGCCAATTCATCTGGAATCCGCACACCCGGACAGGCTTGCTTTCCTTCTTCAATATAAGTGGAGCAAAGCCACTCCACCTTCTTTTTATACCCAATCCTGCGCCGGAGTGTCTTTCCGCAATACGGACAATACAGCAATCCAGTCAATGGATATCTGTTCTGGTACATTTGTGTGTCACTCTGGGCAATGTTCCTGCCCCGATTATTTTCTCCTATCTTTTCCTGCAGGGCATCCCAAACCTCCGTGCTCAAAATCGCCGGATGGCTGTCCTCCATATAATAACTCTGCACTTCCCCATTATTTCGTACTGTCTGGTTCCTTTTATCCTCTGGTGTGTAATATTTCTGCAAGTGGAAATCCCCTTTATATTTCTCATTTTTGAACATTCCCATAAATGAGCCGCCAGTCCACTTCCCTCCTGTCACAGACGGGATTCCCCCAAAATCTGCCAACTGCCCCAGGCGGCTGGAACCCACTCCCAAAAGGTACATATCCGCAAAGAACCGGACTGCCATGGCCTCTTTAGAATTGATGACCAGTTCCCCAAACTCATCCTTGTCATAACCCATGAACCGCTCCGTGTTAATCATATACTCCCCGCACTCAAACTTCTTGCGAATAGACCATTTCCGGTTCTCTGATACATTTCTGCCCTCTTCTTCCGCAAAAGAAGCGAGGACAGTGAGCATGACCTCACCGTCCCCGGATAATGTATTAATATTCTGTTCTTCAAAATAGACAGCAACCCCTATCAGCCGCAGTTCCCTCACCGTCTCCAGAAGCACTGCCGTGTTCCTGGCAAACCGGGGAATGTACTTTGTGATGATTAAATCTATCTGGCCGTCCTTCGCAATCTACACCATCCGCTGGAATTCCGGACGGTTCCTGTTGAAACCGGAGATACCCTAATCAGCAAATACGCCGACAAACTCATATTCCGGATTGGATTTCAGAGAACGCTCATAGGGGGATATCTGATTTTCCAAGGATTCACCCTGTTTTCTGGAATCTTTGGAAAACCTGGCATAAGCACAGACACGTTTCTTTTTCGGTATTTTATTCTGCACCGGCTCAAGCATCCGTATCCTCATAGAACCTTCTCCCTTCCGAAGTATTCATTTACAAACCGCTTTACACATTCATACTGTTTCCATGCGTCCTCATCCTCATTGATACACACCACCGGAACTCCTGCATTATCGCAAGTTTCCATAAATTCAAAGAATTACCGCCAGTCGCGTGCAATCATAACGGCATTCCTTGTGACCACCACCTGGATACGTCCTGCCCGGATTTCTGTAATCAACTGCCGGAACGTTTTCCGGTTACCGTCTACACCAGGCGCTTCATCCCAAAAGTAATTTTCTTCCACCGTCCGCTTGCCGTACCTCTTATGAAATGCTTCTCTTCCCGGTTCAATATATATGTCATATCCATGGTTCCTGTAGGTCGTTCTGTAATAATATGCTAACTGCATTTTCATCTTGCATCCCTTCTTTTCACTTTTTGGTATCATATTGAATAAGCTCAATAAGCGTAGTCTATTAATCACTCTGAATGCCATATAAGTCAAGCAGTTAAGCAGTTTCCACGTCTTTTGTTTTGGTCTGCGGAAACTTATTCAGAAAGCCAAAAATAAAAACCCGGCGGGACTTGCCTTTCTCCACTTCTCTATAAAACGGAGGGGAGACACTTTTATGGCTTTTGCCGTCTCCCGAAGAGACTTACCTCTGCCCTTCCGCAGCGTCTCCACATATTTTTCAAACTCCAATCGATGATTTGTATTCATGTCTACTCTCCCTGTATCATTTTATATGGTAAGCTTTTCCACAAAAACAAACATTTATTCGTCAACTTGTTAATTGACACATTTTTTTATAAAAGGGAACATTTCAGATAAACAGAACTAAAAAAATCCCTGACTGCCTGCTTTTAAAGCAAACAGTCAAGGACTATATTTTAAATAGAATTGTCATTCAATCATCAGGATACAATACTGCATTTCAAAACATATTGATACATTTGCTCCTCTTCCAGATAGACGTCATCATACCTGCTCTTAACTTTTCCAACTTTGACATCCTCCATCAAATCGTTGAGAAAACTTTTAAAATTCCGGTTATCATCCACCAGCCGGTTTATCGTATCCCAGTCAAGGGAATCCTTCTCTTTCGCTGAAAATAGTATCTCACTCTGCATAAGATGTTCCGCATCCAGGCGGATCACCCCAATCCCAAAGGCATTGTTCAATCTCCACAATTCATCCATCAGTTCCGGTTCCTCTGATATATGCAGCGCAGCCAGGTATCCCTCATGCGCCAAGCTTGAATTTGATACTGCCTGTAAATAGCATTCCCGCAGGTTGGACAAACTCAGACTAATCTTCATCTCAAAGGAATACAGTTTATACGGATTGACATTCAGCACATCGAACAGCTTCAGTGTATTATCCGTATATGAATCAAACGGAAAATGAACCCCTACAATATCGGGATGTAGCCATCTGTTCTTACCGCTTTTCTCCCTCTTGGAAACTTCGTGATAAATAGTTTTTTTAATGCATTTAAAATGCTCATCTACACAAACAAAACTGGACAGAAGAATATGTAAATCCCGTTCATGAAACCTGCCCGTCTCCCTGCTGCCATCCGTCTCCTGCATTTCCTCCAGGTCTGATGTGAAATCTTTTTCTTTCAGATAAAATTTTGCTGGCCTTTTACTAACCTGTGTAAATATCGACTCTGGATTATTTTTTAGATCAACGTAGATCCTGGCCGATAAAGTGCGGACAGGTGTCTTTCCGGAGGAACCCAGCTTCCCGTCAAGCTCCCGTTTACATCCCGCCGCCCACATCTCCTCTACGGATAATGGCCTGTCCGAAGCCTCTAATACCTCTTTTGCAAAATCAATAAATCCAAATGTCATACTAATTTCTTCTTTGCGTTTTGTATGGATGAAATATACCGGGGAACTCCCAAACGATGTGATTTAAGAACTATACTGTCAGATAAGAATAGTTTAAATGATGGACGGCCTTTTGCAAGAGTCATTTCTTCGGTTTTGAGGGTTTTCTATTCTATTTCAGCACCACACCACTCTGCTAATGACTGGAACTGCTTTACCACATAAACTGACTTTTCTCTCAGCGTAAGGCTTTCCAACTGTTTTTCTTTTGCATGATGCTCCACCACAGTTTTTAAATCTTCTAAATCCAGGAGATTGACCGCCAAGCAAAAGAATCTTTTTCTTCTGCCGTCATTATAGCCTTCCAACAGAAGCTTCAATATTTCCAACTTCTGCATTTGCTTGGAATTATAGGCTTCCACACCCATTTCCTTCATTTTTTCAAAATCCTGCTTCCAATTCCGGTGCGTGCTAAAAATATCATACTCATCTGTCCTCCCATACTTATCACACGGAAACTCCTGACATTAACTGCAGTATTCTATCTTACCATGTTGGATACTACACCTGGCTATTTTACAGGACTGGTTTCCCTCTCCGCCTCCGCAGCCCGGACAATGTACGTCCAGCTTCATAGGACACAATCCGCAGTTCAAGCCGCAGAGGGAGAACCAGAGGTTATCTCTTATAAAATCCTTCAAAATAAACTTCCTCCATCACTTTAATGGCAAATCTTGAGAATCATTTTCTGGCAAGGATAATCAAATACAGTCAATTTTTTATCATCCACAAATCCACAAGAATGATAACAGGCTCTGGCAGGTATCCCTTTCGGGTCACCCTCCCGAAATGTAACTACAGAAATAATATCTCCCACAGCAAACCACTCTGTCATTTTCACAATCAATCTTTTCGCAATACTGTTCTTTCGATACTCAGGATGTACGGCAAGAAAAGAAAACTCTTTTTCTTTCTTTGAGCACATAAGCAATCCCGCTATTCTCCCGTCTTTTTCTTCCATAATTGCTTCATCATTGCTGATAGCATTGTATACTGCTTCTAAAAATTCCTTTTCTTTATACCCGGCAAAATCATCTTTTACCAGTTCCATCATGGATAGAATTTGACCTTCATCGTTCTTTGTTACATACCTTATCCTTCTTGTTTCGCCACAGCTCAATATCTTTCCCATAGGCATTTTCTCCTAATCACATTTTCCACTGGCACTCACTGCACTCTGTATCATGAATTGAAATAATTCCTCCACACTGCGGGCAAATATATTTTTCTTTTTTCTGTACCAAAAACGCAGCCATTCCCTGTTCTTTTACCATTTTACTATTTTCCATCAAACTGGTATGGTAGCGGGTATTATAACTTTTTTCCAACCGTTTTATCTGTTTACAGGGATATTCAGGACATTCAAAACAATAGGTAATCTGCCGCTACGCCACACAATCCTTAATCCTGCACTTCCTGCAATGCTCTGGTTTTCCCTGGTCACTTTTCAAACAGCCTGCGCATGGCTTTTTATGATAGCAGTGTTTATAACATACCAGGCAATTCATCCCACAAGGTGCAAACATGACAGGCTCTATCTTTTCTTGCATCTTCATTTTCAATCAGCTCCTGTCATCACTTTCCAAATATCTCGAAAGTTTCTTCAATTGCTTCTGCAGAATCAGCATCAAACAAGACAATATTTCTTCCCACTTTTCCAATCAATTTCATGCGTGTGCTTGGATAGCAAATTCCTTTATATCCTCTATTTTCTAAATATTCTGCTAAAATGTGGAATGATTTGTAGCACTTGTCCTTTTCCTCATATTCCGCATTATTGTCTATTGGTATAAATATTGTATCACATAATTCTTTCAATAGTAGTTTCCCAACAAATGCATTTGCTAACCAAACTGTTTTATCCTCTCGCAACTTAATTTTCTTCATAATTTCATCTTTTGTTGGAGAATAGCCCTCTGAACATATTTGAGAAATTATTTCTTTTACTTGTTTCTTTTCATAGGCTTCTGCAAAATTAAATATTTCTTGACGTGTCATTGTTTCGTAATCTAAATCTAAAATTCTAAAATCCTTATCTCCTATAAATTTAAATGAGGCAACCGTTATTATTTCACCAGTTTTGGCACGAAGTTCTTCACATATAGTCTCTACGTCATTTCCATAGTCTTCTTTTCCTGCCAAATACAAATACCTCTTTTCAGGTGGATTCCACCTATTTATAATATTATACTTTTTTGCAATTTCAATAGAAGGAGCAGCTAAATCTTCTTTTTTGTTCCAACTACCTCTTCGTCCTCTCGAAAGATATTTTAATTTATTATTATTCATAGTTATTAAAAACTCTTCCGGACATACTTTTACAATATTATCAAAAAAATCATCCAGTATTTCTGTCAAATCTTTGCTCAGTAAATCTTCCTTAGCATATTCTTTTTTAAAATATGGATTGATTTGTTTCCAATGCTCTTTTACTAAATTTTGTGTTTTAAAAATCTGTATTTGCGCTTGTACAGAATTATAATAAATAGATAAATCATATCCACTGTATTTGTATCTATACTCTGCAAGATATTCAACATACATTTCGAGTATCTCAATTTGCTCTCCATAAGCGTCAACTAAAATCTTAAATATTTGATTACAAGAACCAAGCACAGCGGCTAGTCGTTTCTCATCTGATTTATCCCACACTTTATTTCTGATTATTAAGCTCAGTTTTCTAAGTAAATCAGAATATGAAGGCATAAGTTTTTCTAAATTTCCTAGTTCAATTATCATATCATATTGCCTCGGAAATAATGTCCGCATAAAAACCTCCTCTGTCCAACTTCTAAATATTGAAGCCACAAATTTAGTTACATAAAAAGTAATCACAATATAGCAAAATGATTCTTTATCTAACCATTAAAACACATAATACAACTTGTCTTTGCTTTCCGGTTCTATCTAAATAGATATTAATTTTCGATTCCGGTATGTATCCGGTAACAGTTCATACTGTCTAAATTAGTTTCGCCATGAAGTATAGGTTTTGTCAAATAGTAAAGGTTTTGCCAGATTGTATCTTATTTCCAACACCCCCTCATTTTCAAACTATCCGGCGTTATCCCCGTCCCCCTATCTGCGGAAACTTATCCATCTCACCATCCGCAAAAACACAACTCCATTTCCTGCTAAAAATCCCGAAAATCCGCCTAGAATCAAGCTTTCCGCACCAGCAACACGGCGGTCTCAACATGCACCGTATGCCCAAACTGATCCACGCCTCTCCCCCTAACCAGCTCATACCCCTTCTCCCTCAGGAACTTCACATCCCGGGCCAGAGTCGCCGAGTCGCAGCTCACATACACGATCCGCTCCGGCTCCATATCCACCATGGTCTGAAGCAGCGATTCCTCGCATCCTTTCCTCGGCGGGTCCACCACGATCACGTCTGCGTGGGCCTTCCTGCCATGCTCTTTCTCATACTGTGCATAATACTCCGGCAGCACTTCTTCTGCCTTGCCCACATAGAACCGGGCATTCTCGATCCCATTGATTTTCGCGTTATTCCTGGCGTCCTCGATGGCCTGAGGCACAATCTCCACGCCGTAGACTTCCTTGGCCTTCTGCGCCAGGAACAGGGATATGGTCCCGATGCCGCAGTAGAGGTCCCAGACCGTCTCTTTGCCGGTAAGTCCGGCGTACTCAAGCGCCAGTCCATATAGTTTCTCCGTCTGGACTGGATTTACCTGGTAAAAGGACAGCGGCGAGATCTGATACTTTACATTTCCTATATAGTCTGTAATATAGGTCTTCCCCCACAGGGGTTCTATCTGGCTGCCCATGATAACGTTCGTCTTTTCTTTGTTGATGCTCAGGGTAATGCTGGTCATTCCTTCGATCTTTGCCAGGCGCTCTGCCAGGATATCCCCGTGGGGCAGATGATTCCCGTTGATCACAAGGCAGACCATGATCTCTTTCGTGACGAATCCATACCGGATCAGCACATGGCGCACCAGGCCTTTATGCTCTGTCTCGTCATAAGCGCTGATCTTATACTCTTCCATAAATGCAAGGATCTGCTTCAGGATTATTTCGTTTACTTCCACGCCCAGCGCGCAATCGGTATTTGGGATGATGCTGTGGGTCCTTCCGGCGTAGAATCCGGTTATGATGTGTCCCTCTTTGTCCGTTCCGATGGGAAATTGCGCCTTGTTCCGGTAGTGAAATGGGTTATCCATGCCTACGATCGGCTCCATCGCCTGATCCAGCACTTCTGCCGGCACTTCTCCGATACGCATAAGGTTTCCCCGGATCTTGTCTTCTTTGAAAGCCAGCTGGCGGTCATACTCCATCTCCTGGATCTGGCAACCGCCGCATTTGCGGGCCATCGGGCATTTCGGCTGTTTTACCCGGTATGGAGATGGCGTAAGAATATTCATCAGCCTTGCATAGCCGTAGTTCTTCTTGGCCTTCATCACTTTAGCCTCCACCACGTCGCCGATGATGGCGTCTTTAATGAACAGCGTGTATCCATCCACCTTTCCGATGCCTTCACCGTTAATTCCTATATCTTCGATCGTAACCGTAACCAATTCATTTTTCTGCATAAACATACTCCATTTCGTCAATTGGGGACAGGGCTAATTGCAATTGGGGACGTAACACTTTTGAAAAATGTTACGTCCCCTTTTAAAAAGTGTTACGTCCCTTTTTTATATACTCGTCTTCCTCAGGTTTGACTCGAACAGGCGGTTGTAGCCCAGCCAGTCATTGGTATTCTTGTCTTTGAAGATCTCCGTCAGGGTCTGCATCTTCGCGTCTGTGCAGTCCGCGAAGTTCAGGGCCAATGCCTCCGCAAGGGCCGGTTTTTTCGGAGAACCGTATTCCAGTTCGCCGTGATGGGCCACGATGCAGTGCTTCAACTCGCTCGCCAACTTCTCCGGAAATCCGGGGATGGTGCGGATCGCGTCGCTCATCATTTCCACGCCGATGATGATATGGCCCAGTAACTGTCCGTCGTCCGTATAGTCATTTTCCGGAAAGGTGGACAGTTCCTTGGTCTTTCCAATATCATGACAGATCGCTGACGCATACAGCAGGTCTTTATTGAGAATCGGATAAGCGCCTACCATGTATTCGCAGAACTTTACCACGCTCAGCGTATGCTCCAGCAGTCCTCCCGCGAATCCGTGATGTACGGTCTTTGCCGCGGAGTGTCCCTTGAATGTCTTGATGAACGTCTCATTATTTACAAAATAATACTCTACTGCCTGACGCAGATAGGTATTTTCAATCTGGCTTACATAGCCAAGCAGTTCCCGGTACATTCCCTCCGTACTTTTCTCGCTGGTGGGCATGTAGTCCGCCGCCACATACTCGTCTTCCTGCGCCTTGCGGATCTGCTTGATATTGAGCTGGAGGTTGTTGTTATAACTGATCACTTCTCCATATACTTCTATAAAATCCATCTCGTCGTAATCTGCGATTCCGCTGGAATTGGGGTCCCAGACTTTGCCGTCCAGCGTCCCTGTCTTATCCTGCAGGATCAGATTGTCGTATGGCTTTCCATTCCTCGTTTCAGCAGAACGTTTCCCCTTGCACAGGTATACGTTCTTAATAGTCTCTCCCTCGCAGAGGGTGTTGATGTACCTCATATGTTTGCCTCTTTCTAACTTATCTTATTCTTTGCTGCCGATCGTCACGCCGAAGTCTATATCCACATAGCCGCCTGCGCCTTGGCGATGCCCTCTGATCTTAATCTTCTTGCCTGATTCCAAGTCCATAAGCGCGGCGTGGTATGTTGCCACCGTAGCCACATCCGTACCATTGATATTCGTAATGATATCGCCGCACTGGATCCCGGCCGCCATAGCCGGAGAATCGGTCTCCACTTCCTTCACATAGACGCCCTTGGGAATACCCTCGGCCTCGATCTCCTGGGTAACATCCACGCCCCGGATTCCAATGTAAGGGACGCCCTGTCCATTTAGCAAAAACTGCATCATCTCTTTGATGTCCGAGATACCGAACCCGGTCACCAGGTTCATGCTGTCTTCCTCGGAAATGCTCTGGTCTATGATGCCGATAATCTCGCCTTTCAGATTCACGATGACGCCGCTTCCGTTCCTTGCCCCTGCAATGTCCGTACAGATCAGCCGGTATTGCCCGTCTGCGAACTCTGCCGAATTCTTGCTGGAGGCCACCGTTCCAAATCCTACTGCGCCCGCATATCCAAACGGGCTTCCTAGCACGATGGCCGGGTCGCCTTTGGACACGGAGTTGGAACTGCCAAGGGTTGCCGCCTTGATCTGGGACCAGGTCGTATCCTGGATATCCCCCCGGCTTACCGCATAGATTCCAAAGTCCAGGGTGCCGTCTTTTTTCTTCAGGTTAGCCTTATAACTGTGCCCGTCTGAAAATATAATATGAACATCGCCTGCTTCCTTTATAATAGAAGTCTTGCCAAATACCAGCAGTTCCTGCCCATTGTCTGCAATGATCAGCCCTGCCGTGCTGTTCTTATGGTCATAGGAATCGGTCATCCAGTCCTGATCGCCCGTGGTTCCGGCGATCTCCACCACTGATTTGTTGGCCTCGGAGGCCACCGATGTCAGAGACTGCTGCATCTGCCTATAGCTTTCTTC
>ERZ791934.233-NODE-233-length-78476-cov-9.953775_pt1 | contig 78476 bp, 58 predicted proteins | sample MGYA00510125_ERZ791934 | MGnify/ENA primary metagenome ERZ791934 (study PRJEB30046, sample SAMN00993240) | human gut metagenome | study: EMG produced TPA metagenomics assembly of the A metagenome-wide association study of gut microbiota in type 2... | reverse complement strand
GGACGCAGCCTAAGGACCGGCGTGTTTATAACGCCCCTTACAGGATCCTCTGTATAACCGGGGATGCTGCGGGGACAAAGGACGGCCGATCCCGGTGGCCCGATCCCAACTGGCGAAGCGGGAGCTGCATCGTTACTTTAACTATATGGAAATAAGAATTTGGCATTGTCAACCGGCCGTTAAAATGCTATGATTAATTTGTAATTGTTTGTAATGTGGTTTTTTTCGACAGGTTTTTTATTGCTGAACCGCTTGCAGACAGAATGGAAGCGAAGCTTCCACGGGATTATGATGAAGGCCGTCTCGGACGGCTAAAAAGGAGGATTTTTATTATGAAAAAAGCACTTTCTCTCGCAATTGCTGCTGTGCTTGCTTTCTCTCTGACAGCCTGCGGCAATTCCGGCAGCACCGCTCCTGAAAGCAGTGCAGCCCCTGAAAGCAGCGCTGCTGCAGAATCTGTTGCGGAACCGGAATCTTCGGAAGCTGCTGCAGAAACCACCGAAGCAGGAAATGACGCACTGAAGATTGCCATTGTGTCCAGCCCCTCGGGTGTGGATGACGGTTCTTTTAATGAGGACAATTATAACGGTATTCTTTCCTTTATCGGAAAACATCCTTCCTCTACGGTAACTCCTGTTAAGGAGCCTACAGGGGATACGGCGGCGGCAGTACAGGCAGTAGCCGATATCGTAGCTGACTATGATGTGATTGTATGCTGTGGTTTCCAGTTCGCAGGTATCACACAGGTTGCGCAGGACAACCCTGATGTTGCCTTTATTCTGGTAGATGCTTTCCCTGCTGATGCAGAAGGACAGGATACGGAAGTGGAAAATATTTATGCGATGCAGTTTAAAGAGCAGGAAAGCGGATTCTTTGCCGGTATGGCGGCTGCTCTGGAAACAAAGAGCAATAAGGTTGCCGTGGTAAACGGTATTGCATATCCTTCCAATGTAAACTATCAGTATGGTTTTGAATGCGGCGTTAAATATGTGAATGAAACCGACGGAAAGTCTGTTGAAATCGTTGAACTTCCTTCTTATGCAGGAACAGATGTTACCGGCGTCAATGTGGGCGGCAACTATATCGGATCCTTCGCGGATGCGGCAACCGGCAAGGTTGTTGGCAATGCCCTTATCGATGAAGGCGTGGATATCATGTTCGTTGCTGCAGGCGATTCCGGAAACGGTGTGTTTACAGCGGCTAAGGAAGCCGAAGGCGTTTATGTTATCGGCTGTGATGTTGACCAGTATGATGATGGTGCAAACGGAGATGCCAACGTTATCCTGACCAGCGGACTGAAGGTTATGAGCACGAACGTGGACAAGGCTCTGGAAACAATTGCGGACGGTTCTTTTGCGGGAGGCAACGTAACTCTGGGAGCTGATACGGATTCCACAGGTTATGTGAGTGCTTCCGGCAGATGTCAGCTTTCTGCGGATACTATTACAAAGCTGGATGCAGCTTATGAAAAAGTGAAAGCAGGAGACATTGTACCTGCTGCCAACTTCAACGGTATTACTCCCGATGATTTTACAGTAGAGTAAGGAACGTACTTAGGAACTGCGTCTGCAGATCCTGAGAAAAGGGAAGGCGGGCCGGGGTTCCGGCCTGCTTTTTATATAGTGCGCCCGGCGGCGCACGTTTCCCGTTGGGGGAAATTGTCCGTCGGGCGGGAAATTGCCTGCCGGGAAGGAAGCAGAAGAATCACCGTCAGGTGGTTTTGTATGCAGGGGTATACTTAGGGGATGTCAGCATGAGGCTGATGGCATCCCCTAAGTATATCATGGAGAAACAGCCGTGGAAAACGGCGGAATGAGAGGGAATGTATGTCGGATTATATTGTGGAAATGCGCCATATTACTAAAAGGTTCCCGGGCATTGTTGCCAATGACGATGTCACGATTCAGGTAAAGAAGGGGGAGATTTACGCCCTTCTGGGGGAAAACGGCGCCGGAAAGTCAACGCTGATGAGTATGCTTTTCGGTATGTACGAGCCGGATGAAGGGGAAATCTATATCCGGGGAGAAAAGGTAAAGATCTCTTCCCCCAACCACGCTACGAAACTGAATATCGGTATGGTGCATCAGCATTTTAAGCTGGTCAGCAATTATACGATTGCGGAAAACATAGTGATGGGTATGGAGCCGGTAAAGAAAGTGCTGGGTTTGTTCCCTGCCGTTGATATGAAAAAAGCCAACGAGGATATCCGGGGGCTTTCCCAGAAATACGGCCTGGAGGTGGAGCCCACCGATGTGATTGAAAACATCAATGTTTCCACACAGCAGAGGGTGGAAATTCTGAAGATGCTTTATCGGAAAGCGGAAATCCTGATTTTTGACGAACCTACGGCGGTGCTCACTCCGCAGGAGATCGAATTTTTACTGGATATTATTAAGGGCCTTCGGGAAAACGGAAAGACAATCATCCTCATTACCCATAAGCTGGAAGAGATTAAAAAGGTGGCCGACCGCTGTGCGATTCTGAACAGGGGCCGTCTTATCGATGTGCTGGATGTGAAGGAAACAAGCACTAAGAAAATGGCCAGCCTGATGGTGGGCCGTGAAGTCAGCTTTGAAACCCCTAAGAAGGAGCCTTCCTTCGGAAGGGAAATCCTTCGGGTGGAAAATATGACTGTTGTGAACCAGGATCAGTTTGAAGTGGTTAAGGATGTATCCTTTTCTGTAAGGGGCGGAGAAATTTTTGCCATTGCCGGTGTTGCGGGGAACGGGCAGATTGAGCTGGCGGATGCCATTGCAGGACTGCTTCCCGTCCATAAGGGGAAGATATGGCTTAATGGAAAGGATATTACAGGGGAATCCATCCGTCAAAGGAGTCTGGAAGGGATATCCTATATCCCGGAGGACAGGCAGAATTACGGGGTGGTAATGGATTTCACCTTATCGGAGAATCTGGGGCTGCGGAATTATTTTAAAGAGCCTTTTTCCAGAAAGGGAATCCTGAATAAGAAGGCCTTTGACAGCTATGCGGAAACCCTCATTGATAAATATGATATCCGAAGCGGCCAGGGAGTGCGGACTGTTGTGCGTTCCATGAGCGGTGGGAATCAGCAGAAGGCGATCATTGCCAGAGAGGTCGAACAGGAATCAGATCTGATGATTTTCGTGCAGCCGACAAGAGGACTGGATATCGGAGCGATTGAAAATATCCGCAGGCAGATGATCGGCGAAAGGGATAAGGGAAAGGCCATTCTGCTGATATCCCTGGAACTGGACGAAATCATGGATTGTGCGGATACCATCGGCGTTATTTACAACGGGCAGATGCAGAAAAAAGCGGATGCCAAAACGCTGACCACCAATGAGGTGGGAGAATTTATGATGGGGGTGAAGCGGCATGCATAAAAAAGAATCCGTCTTTAAGAGAGTGATAAGCCGGACCCTTGGCAATAAGAAAACCCAGAGTGTGACTATCCCGCTTTTATGTGTACTCATAGGCCTGATTGTGGGAGCCATAGTCATTGCCGTGCTGGGAAAGAATCCTTTTATGGCTTATTATAACCTTCTTCAGGGCTGCGGAATTGCGCCGAAGGCTTCCTATGCGGGACATAAGAGTATACTTACGGACTTTTTAAGCTTTCTCAATTATCTGACGCCTATGATTTTTGCCGCGCTTGCGGTGGCGGTAGCCATGCGTACCGGGCTTTTTAATATCGGTGTGTCGGGACAGATGCTGGCGGCGGGCTTCCTTGCCACTATACTGGTGGGCTACAGCGGCCTGAATGCTTTTCTGGCGAAGCCTCTGGTTCTCCTGATCGGCGTAGCCGCAGGAGCTGTGGTAGGCGGGCTGATCGGCCTTCTGAAATTTAAATTCAATATCAATGAAGTGGTTTCTTCCATTATGCTGAATTATATCATCCAGTATGTATGCAGCTTCTGTATCAATACATTTTATGTGGATCCTGTTTCCAGGCAGTCAAAGGCCGTTGCACAGTCTGCCCGGCTCACCCTGGCGGATACCGTGGTGGGAGATTTGAAAATGGATATCCCCCTTGGATTTATCCTTGCCCTGATAGCCGTAGTCCTGGTGAAATTCCTGCTGGACAGGACAAAAATGGGTTACGAAATGAAAGCGGTGGGCTTCTCCCGCAGCGCGTCCCGTTATGCGGGGATCAATGTGGGTAAGAATATTGTTGTGACCATGCTCATTTCAGGGGCTTTGGCAGGGCTGGCAGGGGTTACCTATTATCTGGGTTATTTCGCTTCCATTCAGCCCAGGGTATTGAGCAGCACCGGCTTTGATGCCATTGCGGTTTCCCTGCTGGGAAACAACAATCCGGTGGGAATCATTTTCTCCTCTCTGCTGATAACCGTTGTGGACAAGGGAAGTACTTATATGAGCTCCGCTGCGGGGATACAGGCGGAGATTGCCGATGTTATTACGGGGATTATCCTTTTGTTCTGTGCATGCTCCGCATTCATCAGATACCTGCTGACACGTATGAAGGATGAGGAAGGGAGGAAGGAGAAATGAATACGGTAATCATAGATGGACTGTCCTTTGCCTTACCGTTGTTTATCATGGCCATCGGCGGTATTTACAGTGAAAAAAGCGGAATTACCAACCTTGCCATCGAGGGCCTGCAGGGGTTCGGCGCGTTCACGGGAGCGTTGGCGGCCGTGCTTGTGGCGGGCAGCTTTTCAGGAAATTCGGTCATGCCTTTTTATATCGCCATGCTGTTCGCCGTCATAGGCGGAACGCTGTTTTCGCTCATTCATGCGCTGTTGTGTATCCGGTTCAAAGCAAATATGGTTATCAGCGGCGTGGTTATCAATATCCTCGCCATGGCGATGACTTCTTTCCTGACAAAACAGATCAATGCCGCGGTTTTTGGCGCTGCTTCGGATAAATTTGTGCTCGGGGTATCCAGCCGGCTTACGGTTCCGGTGATTTCCAAAATCCCCGTGCTGGGCGCCGTATTTTCCAATATTTATCCCTTTGAAATCGTGATCGTCGTTGTGGCGCTGATCGCCTGGTTTGTCATGTACAGGACCCGTTTCGGCATGCATCTGAGGGCCTGCGGTGACAACCCCCATGCCGTGGATGCTGCGGGAATTGAAGTGGGAAAGGTACGTCTGGTGGCAGTTATGGTTTCCGGGGCTCTTTCCGGCCTTGGCGGCATCTGCTTCGCTTACTCCATTTCCGCTAATTTTTCCAATAATATTTACGTGGGCTATGGTTATCTGGCTATCGCCGCGATGATATTCGGAAACTGGAAGATACTTCCTACCCTGGGGGCCTGTCTCCTGTTCGGTCTGGCCCGTTCCGGGGGCTACCGTATTGTACAGATTATGGAAATGCCCAGCAGTTACCAGGATCTGGTTATGATCCTTCCCTATGTGCTGACGCTTCTTCTGCTGGTATTCTTTTCCAAGCATAACCGTGCTCCCCGCGCTTTGGGAGAAATTTATGACAAGGGCAGCCGGTAAAGCGGCAGAGATAACGATAAGCCGAAAAGACAGCCGCCACTCCGGCTGTCTTTTCTGTTAAGCAGCAATCAAATACCCCACTGCAAGCATACGGAGTATTAAACTTGCAGCGCTGCAGAGCAGCGGGGTATTTGACCCTCGCGGCAGTCGCCAAAACCAAGCTGGCTTGGCTTTGGCTCGTTGCTCGCGGGAATAAATGATTGAATCTGCACAGTTTTTGCTGTAAGCAGCTATGGAAAGCGGGGGAGAAAAAGACTATAATGGCATCAGAAAGGGTTATGGAGGGAATGCAGTATGGATAAAGGATATGACAGCCATACCTATGAAAAGGTGGGGCAGTGGTTTGAGGAACACAGGGAAGAAATGGCGGAGGATATCAAAAGACTGGTGAGGATTCCCAGTATTTCGGATCCGCAGGCGGAAACAGGGCCGTTCGGAAAGGCCTGCCGGGATGCGATGGATGAAATGCTTGCCATGGGCCGGAAGTATGGTTTTTTTTCGGAAAATAAAGAATACTATGTGGGTACCATCGGCAGGGAAAAGAAGGACTGGGATAATACCATTGGATTGTGGAATCATTTGGATGTGGTGCCTCTGGGGGAAGGATGGGATTATGCCCCTTTTGATCCTGTGGTGAGGGATGGATATCTCATCGGAAGAGGGGCTCAGGATAACAAAGGGCCTGCTGTGGCCATGCTCTATGTGATGCGGTGTATCAGGGATTTGAAGCTTGATATGAAGCATGAAATATGTCTGTTTGTTGGCTGTGATGAGGAACGGGGGATGGCTGATCTGGAATATTACGGTTCCAGATATCCTTTTCCCGCCTTATCCATGATCGCCGACTGCGGGTTTCCGGTTTGTTACGGGGAGAAGGGAATTCTGGAGGGCTGGGCCGCCGCAGACGATTCCTTCAGTGAGGATGTAATTGACCTGTACGGAGGCAGCGCCGGCAATATTATACCGGACAGGGCGGTTCTGGTGCTTCGGGACAGGCCGGAGCTTGAAGAGCTTCTAAGACAGCTGCCCGAAGCTCTGCAGGCAGAAAAAGAAGAGGGGCAGATACGGATAACCGCCAGAGGCACAAGCCGGCACAGCGCTTTCCCGGAAGGAAGTGTAAATGCCATACATGAGCTGGCAAAAGCGGTATGCGCGGCCTCCCTTTTGAAGGAAGAGGACAGAAGGCTTCTCCATTTTATTGAGGAGGCTACGTCTGATTATTATGGGGAAAGAATCGGTATCGCTTATGAAGATGAGGTGTCCGGAAGGCTTACCTGTGCCGGGACCGTATTGAAGCTTCAGGAAGGGAAAGCGGCTCTGCAGTTTAATATCCGCTATTCGATTACCGCGGATCCGGAACATATGGAAGCTGTGCTTGACGGGTTCTGCAGTACATCCGGTTATCACTGGGAGCTCATCAGGAATTCCGCTCCCAATTATTTCCCGAAGGAAAGAAAAGAGGTTGCGCTTCTGACTTCCCTTTTTAATGAACTGACCGGAAGTGATTCAAAGCCTTATGTGATGGGCGGCGGAACTTATGCGAGAAAGCTTCCCAATGCCTTTGGCTACGGAATCGGCTCCATGCCGGAGCGTGAGGATGACCGGGCCTCAGAGCTGTTTGCCAAAGGACACGGGGGCGCGCATGAACCCGATGAAGGACTGGATTTGAAAAAGCTTCTGGATGCCGCAAAGATTTACACCATGGCAATGCTTACACTGAACGATTGTGAAATCAGCGGGAATCCGCAGGTTTAAAGGAGGAAAAACTATGTATCAGGCAAAAGAAAACAGATATGAGAGCATGAAATATTTTCGCTGCGGAAAGAGCGGTCTGAAGCTTCCGGCCGTTTCACTGGGACTTTGGCATAATTTTGGCAGCAAGGATAATTTCGACAATATGAAGGAGCTTATTTTCACTGCGTTTGACAATGGAATCACGCATTTTGATCTGGCTAATAATTACGGCCCGGTTTACGGCAGTGCGGAAGATAACTTCGGAAGAATTATGGACAGTGATATGCGTCCTTACCGGAACCAGATGGTAATCAGCACTAAGGCGGGTTATGATATGTGGCCGGGGCCTTACGGGGACGGAGGAAGCAGAAAATACCTGATATCCAGCCTGGATGAGAGCCTTCAGAGGATGAAGCTGGATTATGTGGATATTTTCTATCATCACAGGATGGATCCGGAAACGCCGCTGGAGGAAACCATGCTGGCACTTGACAGTATCGTTAAAAGCGGCAAGGCCCTCTATGCCGGAATATCCAACTATACCGGCGAAGCCATGGAAAAAGCGGCGGCGATTCTTAATGAACTGAAATGCCCTTTTATCATTAATCAGAACCGTTATTCCATTTTTGACCGCACGATAGAAGAAAATGGCCTGAAGGCTTCGGCAGTCCGTAATGGCTGTGGAATCATCGCTTTCAGCCCTCTGGCCCAGGGGCTTCTGACAGATAAATATCTGCACGGGATCCCGGAGGACAGCCGGATAAAGAGAGACGGAAGATTCCTGACGGAATCTGCGCTGACGGAAGAGACACTGGGACAAATCCGCGCCCTGAACGAAATTGCGGCGGGAAGAGGACAAAGCCTGGCTCAGATGGCTTTATCCTGGATCCTGAGGGACGGAGAAGTGACCAGCGTCCTGATCGGGGCATCCAGGCCTTCCCAGATAACGGAGAATATTCAGATCGTCCACAAAATAGATTTTACAGAGGATGAGCTGAAAAAAATCGATGAAATCTGCGGGCTGTAAGACAGAGTATTCACATAAAAATGGAATATAAAACGCCGCCCGGCCGGCATAACCGTCCCTGAAAGACAGGAACGATTACGCTGACAGGGCGGCGTTTCTGCGTCTGATGGAAGGCTACAGATCAGGAGTCCCTCCGGCGCCGGGAAAGTAGAAGGGGGGAATGATTCCGGGGTAAGCTCCCGGCGAGGTGCCGGGCATTCCGGAATTAGGATATACTCCCGGGAAAATCCATCCTGCATCATCATCATGGGCGCGGTTCATTTCCGAATCCTTGTTTACCGGATTACAGCCATCACCGGACATTACGGACTGATCATCCATATCGGAGGCCTTCCCGTCCTCATCGATATTTACGCTGTCTGCAGATCCGGTATTATCCATATTATGGAGCGCTGTCAGATATCCGTCCGTAAAGGCGGATTCCGGGGTGATGCCGGGAACGTTAGCGCTGGGAAATGAAAGTCCGTCATGATAAGGTCTTTTTTCTTCCTTCATGTCTTTCTTCCTCTCTTTTCTATATATTTCATGTCTGCCTGGTCAGTCTTGCACCGGCTGAACAGACGTATTTTGGCAAACCTTGGGACATTTTGGCCGAATGGGCAGAAATGGCTAAAATGAACCTTCAAAGTTTGTTAATTAGTATACCTGTTAATGCTTGAAAATATTTAAAAATACGGTACAATAATATTATAAATAAAATTTATAAACGAATTATACGAAATTGTCAGGCGTGATTTTTCATCATTTCCCAACGGTTTCGTATATTTTGTAAAAGAGGGGAAAATCGTGGCAATTAAATCCAAGGAACTGGCTAAATTACTGGGTGTATCTACAGCAACCATGTCGCTTGTCCTGAATCATAAGCCGGGAATAAGCGATGAGCTTCGCGGGTCGCTCCTTTCCAGAATTCAGGAAATGGGTTATGGTTATATGATCAAAGAGGCGGAGGAAGCGGAAACGGGCGGCAGTGCGGTATCCGCCAAAAATATTGCTTATATTATTCTTGCCGATCATCAGGAGGAAGGGGATGAGGGCGCTTTTTTTCCGCCGGTAATTGAGGGCGCGGAACGGGAGGCCAGGCGGCTCGGATACCATTTTTCCATCATACATATGTATGATGAGAAGGCGGGGAGGCTTCGGGAGAGTATAAAAAAAGAGCAGTATGCGGGAATGGTGGTTTATGCCGATATGATGAGTCCGGGGCTGAAGAAGGAGCTGGATGGGACGGATATTCCGTATGTGATGCTGGACTGCTACGATCCGGATATCAGGGCCAGCTCCGTTACGGTGAATAACCGTCAGGGAATCTATACGGCCGTCCGTTATCTGCTGGAAAAAGGGCATACTGAAATCGGATATGTATCTTCGGGAACATCCCGCAGCTCCCTTGTGGAGAGGCGCCGCTGTTTTTCCTATGCCTGTGAGGATCTGGAAGTGAAGATGTGTCCGGAATGGAATATCGTAACCAATGGTTCGGGACTTGAGGCCCAGGCGTATCTGGAGGGATTGTGGAAGAGCGGCGTGAAGCCGCCCACAGCGCTGCTGGTGGAGAATGATATGCTGGCAATTCCCGTGTACAGGGCCTTGAAGCGGGCAGGGTATACCGTGCCGGATGATGTATCGGTTATCGGTTTTGACGGGCGCAGTATCTGCAGCATAATGGAGCCTACGCTTACCACAATGCGTGTTCCCCGCAGGCTGCTGGGGAGGACCCTGATCATGCTGCTTAACGGGAAAATTGATATGAGAAGCCGTTCTATGGAGGATGTTCCGATTCGTCTGGAAATGAATGCGGAGCTGGTGGAAATGGCCAGTGTCCGTAAGCTATAGAGCGTAAGGCCTGGAATTTTTTGAATCTCCGAATCTCTGAAAAAATGTGATATGTAAATTTAATTTATGAAATTTATAAAAAAATAAAAATATTTATAAAAAGTGTTGACAAGTTTATAAACTTGGTATATGATAAAACCAAGTTGAAAGTCATCAACCCACAAAATTAGCCGGTACAGCTACGGCTGTGCCGGCACCCCCCCCTTAAGTGTTATTAGCTTATATCTCCGGTTTCCATGCCGGTTTTCGATAACTGATTTGTCAGACATAAAAAACATGGAAGAATAGTCAGGACGTTTATACCAGAAGGTGTGAGCGCCTTTTTACTCCGGGAAGAAAGAATATTTTGAACCCGGAAATGGAAGATTTCTGTAAGCGGGCATGCCTGCTTGGCAGGAACCTTCACCGGCTGCGGCGGATATTGGCTTATTACAGCCAATCCCCCCTCCCCAATCTGCCGCAGCACCCCCCTCTTTTTTTATTGTTATACATTAAAAATGACCGTCTCTTTATGGAGGCGGTCATTTTTATTTCAGGCAGCGGATGGCCCGCAAGGCAAGGCTCGCTGCCTGAACTGTTTGCTGCATTATCTGTTGGAACTGCCGGATACTATGGCAGCATTTATTGACACATTTTTTCAATGGAGGCAGAAAGCTCCGAAAGCCAGGGAGCATCCAGCGCCTCGATTTCACCTAAATCGCAGGCCGCCGCAATGGCAGGATTTACAGGAAGCTTTGCAACTGCGGAAATATTGTGTCTGGCGGCGACTTCTTCGATATGGCTTTCCCCGAAGATGCTGTGTCTGCTGTGGCAGTCGGGACATTCGTAATACGACATATTTTCCACGATGCCAAGAACAGGTATATTCATCATCTCCGCCATTTTTACCGCTTTTTCCACAATAACGGATACCAGCTCCTGGGGAGAAGTTACCACAATGATTCCCTTCAGGGGAAGGGACTGGAAAACCGTCAAAGGAACGTCCCCGGTTCCGGGAGGCATGTCCACAAACATATAGTCTACATTGTCCCAGATAACCTCGCTCCAGAACTGGCTTACCGCGCCGGCAATTACCGGGCCGCGCCACAGGACGGGATCGGTATCATTATCCAGAAGAAGGTTGATGGACATGATATCAATCCCTCCCCGGGTTTTTACGGGAATCAGTCCCATTTCATTGGCATAGGCTTTTTCATGCATTCCGAAAGCTTTGGGGATGGAGGGGCCGGTAATATCAGCGTCCATAATGGCGGTATGATATCCCTTTTTCTGCATGGAGGAGGCCATAAGGGAGGTGACCAGGGATTTCCCCACGCCTCCTTTGCCGCTGACTACCGCGATGACATTTTTAATGCTGGACATTTCATGGGGCTCCTGAAGAAGGCTTTTGGGATCCCGATCATTGCAGGATTCCTTGCAGGAGGAGCAATTATGGCTGCAGTTTTCACTCATTTGATTGATTCCTTTCACATGTGCTTAGTATTGTTGCGATACCCGGGCATATGGCCGGGGTATCGGAATAACCGGTTATAACGATCGGAAAGCTCACAAAGCGGCTGCTTTGTGAGCTTTGGATTCCTTTCCGGACAGGCCTGGAAGGAAATAAAATTACAGTTCGGTTTTCCACAAACCGTGAAGATTACAGTAAGCATATACGGCAACAGGCTTTGCACCGCCGGTATGGAAGGCTGCTTCGGGAGCTTCTCCGGGAACCAGATCCTTACGGAATCCGCCGTTTTCCAGCTCCAGATAAATCCATTCAATGTGATGCTCTTCCAGCATGGGATGAACGGCGCTGCCTACCTGAACCTTTACCAGTTCTCCCTCAACGGTTACGGCAGGAACGTGTTTTTCTGCGCTGGCGTCTACGGTATTTGCTTTCAGTTCTTCCATTTTCTCACCGCAGCAGATAACAGGAACTCCTGCGTCATGAATCATTTCCACCAGGTTGCCGCAATGTCTGCAGATATAAAATTTTACTTTACTCATATTCTTTTCTCCTTTTCTTTCCGGTTTGCCGGATGCAAAATTAATGGTTTTTTATTTTAAATGCATCTTGTATTAAAAAGATGTCATTCCTTTGCAGTTCTGTTTTCCTGCTCCTGAAGGTTCTGGGGGCAATTCTTCCTCCTGCGGCATTCACCCGCGGGGCAGCAGCCGTTTCCGTCACACAGCCGGAAGGATCCGCCTTTTATATGAAGAAGTTTTCCGTTTACGAGGGAATCTGCCATTTTTTTCCGGGCTTCATTGTATATCATCTGTACGGTGGAGCGCGCGATGGACATTCTCTTCGCGCATTCCTCCTGATTGCATCCAAGCAGATCAATCAGCCGGATACATTCATATTCATCAATGGTCATGCAGATGCATTCTTTTTCGCTGCAGCTGTGGTTTACGGGTCCGAAGGTAGAGGACTTTGGCATGCAGCAGATATTCCGTTCCTTAGTTGGCCGGGGCATAACATCACCTCGCATTTCCGGCTTGTGTAATTGGCATATGCTGTTTACATCTTCATTATACATAAATGAGAAAAGATGTCAATAGAAAATGATAATAATTATTGTTTTTATTTTTTGCGAGGGTGATCGGGGGAGGGCGGATAAATGCATCCGTCACAGGGGCTTTGGTTCCCTGGTGTCATGGCGGTGGCCTGGCTTTTGTCTCCTGCCCGGGGGTGTTTGGGGATGTGGTTGGGGCTCCAGCCTCAAAAACGGGGTGTTTCTAAATGTTCCGTTCAGCCGGGAGGCTGCCAACGCGGCAGAACTCCTCGCCTTAGCGGGCTTCGCCGCTCAGACTCGTCAGACATGCCGCTAGGGACGGCAGTCTCCCGGCTGAACAGAACATTAAGAAACATCACCGTTTTTTCTGATGGAGCCCCAACCACATCCCCAAACGCCCCCGGGCAGGAGACAAAAGCCAGGCCGCCGCCATGACGCCAGGGAACGAAGCCCCTGTGACGGATGCATTTATCCTGGGGGATTGTGTATGGAGGGGTGAAAAGGGAAAAGAGAATTATGGGGGAGAAAAAAGAGGGGGATTTTTAAAATTGGTAAAGAGATATTGTAAGTGGGGTGGGTATCGTTTATAGTGGGTAATATAGATGGCGTTCCGGGGACGGGCGGTATAAAGTATATAATATGGATAGGTAAGGAGAAGGGATTATGTATCAGCATCATGAAGAGTCTTTGAAAATACTGGAGGATATGTTCCGGGGGAGGGAGGAGGTAATCGCTCTTGTTTTCGGGGGATCTGTGGCTAAGGGGATGGAGCGGCCGGATTCAGATCTGGATGCGATGGTGATTGTTACGCAGGAGTATTTTGATCAGTGTATGAAGGAGAATCGGACGGCGGAGTGTCTTTCGGGGTGTACTTATGAGGGCGGTTATTTTGATATTAAGTATATGACGAAGGATTTTCTGGAGCAGGCGGCTTTGAAGGGGAGTGAGCCTACGAGGAATTCGTTCGTTAAGTCGAGGGTGCTTTTTTCCAGGGATCCGGAAATTGAGGGGCTTGTGGCGGCTATTCCTGTTTTTCAGGAGAAGGAGAGGGAGGAGAAGCTGCTTTCGTTTTTCAGTGATCTGGAGCTGAATTATAATTATTTCTGGAAGTGCTGTAAACCGGACGGGTATATGAAGATGCGGACGGGGAGTGAGATTGTGTATGCTTTGTATCGTCTGATTCTGCAGGAGAAGAGGGTGCTTTTTCCCTGTAACCGGAGGCTGGAGGCTGCTGTGGAGGGGATTGAGGATAAGCCGGAGGGATTTGTGGAGAAGTGCAGGGAATTCTGTGAGAGTATGGATTCTGATCTGCTGGATGAGATTGTGGAGAGTTATTTTGCATGGACGTCGTATGATTATCCTAAGGATCATAATATCTGTTGTTCCCAGTATTGTCTGGATTTTGAAAAGTGGTGGCTTTTCCCGAGGCCGTTGATCGCGGAATGGTAAGAAGTATTCTTTTTAGTAGGTAATATGAGATTTGTGATATAGGATAAGGCATTTTTTTGTGGTATTATGTCTGCGGCAGAAAGAAATGAAAACAGGATATAAAAGGAGGAGGCGGCAAATGGAGAAAAAATTGCCTGAATCGTTGCAGAAGCTGATTAAGAAGGTGGAGGAGGCTTTCCCGGAGGATCCCAGGATGGTGCAGCTGTTTATAAACTGTTTTACCAATACTCTGGATACTACGGTGAAGCGGCTTGAGGACGGGACTACTTATATTATTACCGGGGATATACCGGCTATGTGGCTGCGGGACAGTGTGGCGCAGATCCGGCCTTATCTCATGGCGGCGGGAGAGGATAAGGAAATTGCGGACATGCTGGTGGGGCTTGTTCGGAAGCAGTTCTTTTATGTGAATCTGGATCCTTATGCGAATGCTTTTAATCAGGAGGCTAACGGCAACTGCTGGGAGCATGATGAGACGGATATGCTGCCATGGATATGGGAGAGGAAGTATGAGCTGGATTCTTTGTGTTATCCGATTCAGCTGGCTTATCTGGTATGGAAAAATACGGGGCGTACGGATCATTTTGATGAAACATTTGTGAAGGGGGTACGCAGGATCCTGGAGGTCTGGCGTACAGAACAGCATCATGAGGAGCGGTCGCCGTATCATTTTGTGCGTAAGAACTGTTATTTTACGGATACGCTTTCCCGGGGAGGGAAAGGCGCTCTGGTTAAGTCGGGGACGGGGCTGATTTGGTCGGGATTCCGGCCGAGTGATGATTCCTGTGTCTATGGTTATCTGATTCCTTCGAATATGTTTGCTGTGGTGGTGCTGGGATATCTGGCGGAGATAGCAAATCAGGTGCTGGGGGATGAAGCGCTTGCGGCGGAGGCGGAAGCTTTCCGGATGGAAGTGAAGGAGGCCATTGAAACGCTGGCCGTGGTGAAGAATGAGTATTATGGAAGGATTTATGCCTATGAAACGGATGGGTACGGGCAGTTCCTTCTGATGGATGACGCCAACGTGCCCAGTCTTCTTTCGATGGAATATCTGGGTTATGATGGGGATCGGGAAGTGATGGAGAATACACGGCGTTTCATACTCAGTGAAGGGAATCCTTATTATTTTAAGGGAAAAGCGGCAGGAGGAATCGGAAGTCCCCATGTGCCTCCTTATTATATCTGGCATATCGGGCTGGCCGTTCAGGGAATGACGGAGTCTTCCAGAGAAGAGAAGCTTCGTATTCTACAGCTGATGCGTGATACGGACGGCGGAACGGGAATGATGCATGAAGGTTTTCATGTAGATGATCCCACCAAATTCACAAGGGAGTGGTTTTCCTGGGCGAATGCGGTGTTCTGTGAGCTGGTTCTGGATTACTGCGGTGTTCGTGTGGTACGGTAAAGACGGGTTGAAGGAGAGGCTTCAATCTTAATAAATGGGTCTGTGAGGGATACACAGACAGGAGGGTATAAGAATGGGAACATTTTATTTGTTACCGAAAGAAGGAACTTTTTATAAAGCAAATCTGCACTGCCATACGGTGGTCTCCGACGGGGATCTGACGCCGGAGCAGGTGAAGGAAGCGTATATGGGGCAGGGTTATTCTATTGTTGCTTTTACGGATCACAACAAATACTGCAAGCATGAGGAGCTGAACGACGAGGGATTCCTGAGTATTGCGGCATATGAAGCGAATATTGACCAGTTTTCGCCTCATGAGGATGCCTGGCCGAACCTGAAGGTTTATCATTTTAATTTTTATGATAAATATCCGGAAAGAAGGGAAAAGGAAGAAAAGATTCCCATGCCCTTACGCCGCTATAATGATATAGAGTACATTAACGGTTATATTGATTTGATGAAGACGGAAGGTTTTCTGGCCTGCTATAACCATCCTTACTGGTCTTTGCAGAATTATGAGGATTATAAGGATTTAAGAGGGCTGTGGGGAATGGAGATTTATAACCATGGCTGCGAGCATGACGGGCTGTATGGTTTTAATCCCCAGTCCTATGATGAAATGCTTCGTACGGGACAGCGGATCTTCACGGTTGCCACGGATGATAATCATAACAGGGAGCCTTTTGATTCCCCGCTGTGTGATTCCTTTGGCGGGTTCGTCATGGTGAAGGCGGGAAGCCTGGATTATTCGGCGGTGATGGAAGCGCTGGAAAAAGGAGATTTTTATTTCTCCATGGGGCCTGAAATCAAAGAAGCCTACATACGGGATAACAAGCTTGTGGTGAAAACTTCGCCGGTGGAGAAGATTTTTGTGATTCAGGAGGGGCGTGACTGCTATAAGAAGCTGGCGCCCATAGGAGAATGTATCACGGAAGCGGAATTTGAGATCACTGGCAGGGAAGGGTATATCCGTGTGGAAATCCGGGACGGAAAAGGTCTTTATGCCGGAACCAATGCTTTCTGGATGGATAAAGTCATGTCGGCGCTGGCTGAGTCTGAATAGTCCGGAAAAAGAAAGTCCTGTGCCGGGGTGCCGAGTACAGAAAAGGTATCAATATAAAAAAGCTCCGCCTGTTCCCTTATGTGGAAACGGGCGGGGCTTTTTGGATTCCGGCCATGGGGTTAATGGAAGGTATCCACGGAATAGTCATGATAGTGAAAGCCGAACCATCTTCCGGGCATGTCTCCGGGGAAACGGGGCGGAGGCGTCGTTTTAAACCAGAGGGATGAGGAACCGTCCGGGGAAGTGCGTTCCTCCAGAACCTGGGGGGCTGTTTCCTTTACGTGTTCCAGCAGAAGGGCGATGAGCTCCTGCTTTTTATCCTGCCATGCAGGATCTTCGGACAGATCGGTCTGTTCCATCGGATCGTCCTTCAGATGGAACAGAAGCATCTGATCTCCGCAGGTGGTGTATACAAGCTTGACCTGGCTGCGCATCACACAGAAATTCGTATGAAGGCTGTCTCCGTAAAATATCCGATCCTCGGCAAGCGCATCCGGCTTCAGCAGGCTCCGGCCTGTGATGTCTTCCGGGACGGGAATGCCGGCCATTTCCAGGATGGTGGGGTAGATATCTGCGATCTCTGTCGGCCTGTCAACGGTAAGGTTATGGGGAATTCCTCTTCCGGCGGGCGGTACAATAAACAGCGGTATATGGGCGGAACCTTCAAAGAACAGGTTTTTCTGGGACATGTGGTGATCTCCCAGCATTTCCCCGTGATCCGAGGTGAAAATGATCCAGGTGTTCCGGAACAGATCGTTTTCCCGGAGCGCGCCGAACAGGCGGCCCAGTTCATAATCAACCTGGGTGATGCAGGCATAATAGGCCCTGCGGGATGCGGCAACCTGTTCGGGGCCGAACAGATGCATATTGGTGTTTTCATAGGCGCCCGCGAGGAAGCCCTGAGGCGCTTTCTCCAAATCCCGGGACCAGTCACCGTAGACAGGGGCGGGCATGGGGATATTCTCGTAGAGAGACCAGAAATCCCGGCAGGGGTCAAAAGGCGGATGGGGCTTGGTAAAGCTGGTCCAGAGGAAGAAGGGGCGGGTGGTGTCTCTTGTTTCCAGAAAATCAATGGATTGATCGGTGATCCAGGTAGTGATGCTGTCTTTTACATCGACGGTGGAAAGAACCGGTTCCATTTCACATTCACCGATTCCGTGGGCCTTCGGGCGTGCGGATTCCGATTTCCTGTCATATTGGCGCATGTAGTCCAAAGGAAGGGTCATCTGTTCAAAGCCATAACAGGCCCGGGCCGGTTCGAAATGCATCTTCCCTTTGGCGCAGGTCTGATAGCCGGCGTCGGTGAGAAGGGCGGGCAGGGTGCGGCGCAGTTTTGTCTGACGGCGCATTTCGGCTTCATGGGTGGCGTTGGATACTACGCCGCTTTCATATCCGTGGCGGCCGGTCATAATGGTGGTCCGGGACGGGACGCAGATGGGGCAGCAGGCATAGCAGCTGCGGAAACTGGTTCCCATTGCGGCCATGTAATTAAGGTGGGGTGTGAAAATACTGGTGTTTCCCCAGGCGTTGATGGTGTCGAAACGCTGCTGGTCGGTGGTAATTAGCAGAATGTTATCCTGCGTCATGGCAAGCCCTCCTCCAAATTGGTTGTGCTGCGGCAGCTGCCGCCATCCTCCGGCCTCCGGTTTTCCGGCTCCCGGCTCGTGGCTGCTCTCAGGCCGGCGGCGGCGCGGTTACTGTTTACAGGTTTGTATTTATAATCAGTATAGATAGGGGAAAAAGGGTTGTCTATAGCAAAAACGTTAGATGTAGTATATAAAATGTTACACAAAAGGGATATAAGGAAATTAGTAGGGTATTCTGTATAATTTGTGAAAGATGCACAATTTGAAATCACGTTTTTTTACTTTTGAGATAATGTTTTTAGACTACTATATAAGAAATGTTAGATAGAAATAGCGAAATGCATAGTTTATAATTGAGTCATAAAGCGGTCGGAAAAAAGCAGAAGAACGAAGCGTACGCATTCCGGCTGTGGCTCTCCGGCAGGCCGGCTGACGGAGAGAGATTTATCCGGGTCTGTATATAGATTACAGATAACCGGAAAGACGGCAGACGTTTTTTCAGACCTCTGAGGCCGTTTAGTAAAGAGAAAGGGAGGTTTAAAATGGCTGTAAAGGAAAGTAGTATAAAAAAGAAAAGGCGCTGGACCCGTGATGATACGGAGCTTACCATGCTGGCGCTTCCAACCACAATCTGGTATTTCCTGTTTGCTTTTCTGCCTATGTTCGGTATAATTATCGCATTTAAAAAGTACCAGATTAACGGAGGATTCCTGAACAGTATTATAACCAGTGACTGGATCGGCCTGGATAACTTTAAATTCCTGTTTTCCGCCGGAGATATCTGGATTATTCTGCGGAATACCATTCTGTATAACATTGCATTTATCATATTGAACATTGTGGTTCCGGTTGCGATGGCGCTGCTCATAGGGCAGCTGCATAACAAGAGAATGGCAAAGGTATATCAGACAGCGATGTTCATGCCCTATTTCCTGTCCTGGGTTGTTGTAACCGCGTTGATTTGGGCGTTCCTGAGTTTTGATAAGGGGCTGCTCAACAGTCTGCTTGAGTTCTTCGGGAAGGATCCCCATCAGTGGTATATGGAGCCGAAGCTTTGGCCGCCGTTTTTGATATTCATGTATATGTGGAAAAACCTGGGCTACAGCATGGTGGTTTATCTGGCAACAATAACGGGCATTGACAAGACCTATTATGAAGCGGCGGGAATTGACGGCGCTACGGTATGGCAGCAGATGAGATATGTGACGCTGCCTCTTATGAAGACTGTAATCATCATGATGTTTATCATGGCGGTAGGACGTATTTTCTATTCCGATTTCGGACTGTTCTATCAGGTACCCCGTGATTCCAATTCCCTGTACAATGTTTCCTATACACTGGATGTATTTGTATTCAAGCAATTGAAATCTTCCACGACGGGAATGGCATCTGCAGCGGCATTTGTACAATCGGTGGCCGGCTGTATAACTATCCTCACAGCCAATGCCGTGGTACGTAAGGTTGACCGCGACAGTGCGATGATTTAAGGAGGTGCGGGATGGCTGAAACAATAAAAAAGAAAAAGAAAAATGAGCCCGATGGATTTGACCGCTTCAACAGAGTGTCCAATACGGCAAACGTCCTGCTGAATGTCATGTTTCTGCTGATGGCGCTGGTTTGTATAATCCCGGTGCTGCTGGTCATTGCAATATCCCTTTCGGCAGAAGCGTCAATTACGGAATACGGTTATCATCTGATACCTAAGATTGTATCTTTTGAAGGCTATGAATATCTGGCGAAGCAAAGCACGCTGATTATCCGTGCCCTGGGAGTGTCCCTTTTTGTAACCATAGTGGGAACCGTTCTGGGAATCCTGCTCACCACGCTGATGGGGTATGTGCTTTCCCGTCCCGGCTATAAGCTGAACGGGTTCCTGACAATGGTGGTATTCATCCCCATGGTATTCAACGGCGGCCTTGTATCCACTTATTTTATCACTTCTCAGTTTTTAAATCTGAAGGATTCTGTATGGGCGCTCATATTGCCTCTGGCGGTATCATCCTTCAATGTAGTTATATGCAGAACCTTTTTTAAGACTACGGTTCCGGAAGAGCTGATTGAATCGGCAAAAATGGACGGGGCGAGGCAGTTCACCATATTTTTTAAGATTGTGCTTCCCATATCCCTTCCGGTGCTTGCCACAATCGGCCTGTTCCTCTGCTTCGCTTATTGGAATGACTGGTATCAGTCCATGCTGTATATTGATGACCAGAGGCTGTATTCCCTGCAGGCGCTGCTGAACGCCATCATGACCAATGTGAACATGCTGGCTCAGAATGCGGCGGCCATGGGAGCGAGTATGGCGGATACGGTAGCCAATATGCCCAAGGAGGCGGCACGTATGGCAATAGTTGTGGTAATTGTACTCCCGATTGCCTGTGCATATCCTTTCTTCCAGAAATATTTTATATCAGGACTTACCGTTGGTGCGGTGAAAGGCTGATATAAGTGATGAAAAGCTGTCGTACCGGCAATTTATTGCCGGAGGATATAAAAAATTATAAGGAGGTTACTATGAAAAAGAACGCAGTTAAAAGACTTTTGGCTATTGGACTTTCCTGTGTACTCGGTATGGGTATGCTGGCAGGATGCGGTTCCAAAGACAGCGGTGCAAGCACACCGGCAGGAGAAACAGGAGGTGCTGCCGCAACAGAAGGCGCAGCGGCAGAATCTGCGGCAGACAGCAGCACAACTGACAAAGCCAGCGGAGATATCCCCACACTGATTTGGTGGACGGTAGGCGGAACCACTCCCAGCGATTACAATGATCGTCTGGCAGATATCAATGAATATCTGGTGGAAAAGCTGGGCGTGAAAATTGATATCAAGGTGGCAGGCTGGGGCGATTACGATCAGAAGATGAATACTATCGTTAACTCCGGTGAATATTTCGATATGATGTTTACCAACAATACCAATTACAGCAAGTTTGTAAACCTGGGTGCATTTGAGAACATAACCGATATGGTGCAGTCCAGCACTCCGGATTTGTACAGCTTTATTCCGGAAGAACTGTGGAACGGCGTAAAAATCGGCGGAAATGTATATGCGGTTCCGACCTACAAGGATTCCTCCATTACCCAGTTCTGGTATTTTGATGACCAGTATGTACAGAAATATAATATCGATCTGGATTCCATCAAGACAATGAAGGATCTGGACGGCCCGTACCGTGCAATAAAAGAAGGGGAAGGCAAGAGCTTTTATCCTCTGCAGATGGCACAGGGCAGCCCGTTCAATGGCTTCTTTAACGAATATGACGGACTTACCGCAGGCCTTCAGCCTATGGGCGTAAAGATCGATGACGAAACAAGAACTGTAGTTTGTACACTGGAACAGCCTGATATCATGGAAAACCTGAAGCTTATGCATCAGTGGTACATGGACGGCATAATCAATCCGGATGCCAACGTTCTTACCGAAGTTCCCAAGAAGCTTCCTTTCTCATCCGCACAGGGATGGCCCAGTGCAGCAGCTACATGGCAGACACTGAACGGCGTGGAGAAATATGATGTATTCAAAGTGTTCGGACCTCTGTATTCCACAGAAACCATCCAGGGCTCCATGAATGCCGTTTCCGTTAACTCCAAATACAAAGAGGAATGTCTGAAGGTTCTGGATCTGGTTAACAGCGATTCCAAATTCCGTGATATGCTGGCTTATGGTGTGGAAGGAAATACCTTTGAATACGTAGGCGACGGCGTTATTAAGAAGCTGAGAGATGACTGGCCGCTGGCTGCTTATACACAGGGAACATTCTTCAACATGTCCATTACGGAAGACGCAGATCCCGAGCAGTGGGAGCAGGTTAAGAAACAGAATGAAGAAGCAGCTTCCTCTGTATGTCTTGGATTTGCACTGGATATAACCAATATCCAGAATGAAGTTGCCAACTGCCAGGCAGTTTGGGACAAATATAAATATGATATGTTAGTAGGCGCATCGGATCCGGAAACCACGGTTCCCAAATGTATTGAGGAATTAAAGAATTCCGGTCTTGATACCATCATTGAAGAAACACAGAAACAGATTAATGAGTTCTTTAAATAAAGTGAAATCGTGTACTTGCGGTGACCTTTAGAAACCAGCCTCCTGGCGTGAACTTCGGACTCCCAATGTTCACGTCAGGGGGTTTTTCCTTGTTGACGGATACAAATATGGGTATAATGGGAGTGAAGGCAGAAGGAAGATTCTGGCTGAGTAAGGCATAAAAAGGAGTCCGCTATGAGAAAAAACAGCATATCTTTCCTGAAAATAAAGGTTTACAGGAGAAAGTTCCTGGGAACAACCATTGCTATTTTGCTTCTGTGTACCATATGCTTTATCGGTGTGACCACATTTTTTACCAATATATGGGCGGGCCAGCAGCGGCAGGAGGCCCAGGATGCCTTTTCCGTGATTGAGAGGAAAATAGGCACTATTAAGGATCAGCTGAATGAATATATTGAGGGCTGTTATGCCAGCCGCACCATGATGCAGGATGCCATGGCTCTGTTTGCCGCCGGATCGGAGGAGGAGTATCTGGAAAAAAGGCTTGCCAACAGCCGTTCCACTTCCGCCCAGATTTCTTATATGCCGGGGGATATGAAGAAGCTGTTTATCAATAACCGGACGCAGATAAGGGGGGCCACCTTTATTTCAGAGAGCGGAATTAAGGCGGTATGGCAGGACAGAGTGTCCGGTGATATGCATGTTACTTTTGATCTGGATCGGGAAGAGTCGGCTCTGGGGATCCCGGGATTCGGGGACATGATACTCGCTTCTTATGAAATCCGTGATCCGGATTCCATCGGCCGTCAGCTGGGACGCCTTACCTTCTGGGTGGATCGGGATGATTTATTCCGCGGGGTGAACCCATCCGGGGCCTGGGCCGTTATGCAGGAAGGAAAGCCTCTTCATACGGATTATACCATGGAGAAGGAATGGAACTGGATCCGGGCGGCGGAAAACCTGGAGGAGAGTCAGGGAGCCTTTTTCGGAAGCGGCTATGATCGGATTTTTTATACGGTTTTTCCGTCCAGCCAATATAATTTTTCCTATATTTGTGTGATTAACAGTAAGATGCTCTGGCGGCTGAACCGGTCGGCGCTGATCGGGATCAGTTTTGTCCTGATCATTCTGGCAGGGGGCGCTGTCCTGGTATCCTTTGTGGGAATCCGGAATGATGCCAGGTTCCTTTCCTATATCATGCAGATGCTGGGAGCTATGGAAAACGGTGACTTTTCCGTGGCTAAAAATCTGGAAATCCATACGGAGCATAAAAATGAATATGGAAGGATAGCCATCGCTCTGAAGGATGTGAGCCAGAAGCTGGAGGGGTATATCCGTACGGAGTATGTGATGAAGCTGAAGCAGCAGGAGGCGGCCATGCGTGCCCTGAAGCATCAGATTAACCCTCATTTTCTTTATAACACACTGGAGAGTATACGTTCCAAGGCGCTGGTGTGCGGGGATGAGGAGACGGCGGAGGCCATCACCCAGCTGGGCAGCCTTTACCGGAAAATTGTCCATTGTCCGGATGTGATAACTATGAAGGAAGAAAAAGAGCTGCTGGAATTATATCTGCGCCTCATGTCACTCCGGTTTGCGGGAAATTTTGTGTATCAGCTGGAGCTGGAAAAGGATCTGGAGGGCGTCCGAACCCCGGGGTTCTGGCTGCAGCCGCTGGCGGAAAACTTTTTTTCCCATGGTTTTGACAGAAATAACGAATTCAACCTTCTGATTCTGGAAATACGTTCTGAAGGAGGCGGCGTAAGAGCCCTCATGACGGATAACGGGCTGGGGATTGCAAGGGAGCAGCTTGAAGCGATAAGAAAACATATGCATGAAGGAAGCGACGATCCGGACGCGGATATCGGGCTCCGGAATGTATATATGAGACTGCAGTATTTTTACGGGGAGGATTTTACTATGGAGATCGGGAACAATCCGGAGGGAGGAGCCAGGATTTCCGTTTATATCCCCACACAGGCAGGCAAGGAGGAGACTGATGTACACGTTGTTGATTGTGGATGATGAACCAAACATCCTGGAGGGAATCAAACGGCTTCTGGACTGGAAAAGCCTGGGAGTGGGCAGGATAGAAACCGCCCGCAGTTCTCTGGAGGTAATGTCCAATATCCTTGACTGGAGGCCGGATATCTGTCTGATGGATGTCTGTATTGGAAACGATAAAGGGTATGAGGTGATCAACTGCCTGAATAACCTGGGGGTGCGTTCCAATTATGTGATGATGAGCGGTTATGATGAATTCAGCTATGCCTGCGAGGCTATCCGCTGCGGCGCGCTGGATTACCTGCTCAAGCCCGTGGAGAAAAAGAAGCTTCTTGAGGTGGTCAGGAAAATCATTGTGGAAAAGCTTCATGGAACCATACCGGAGGAGGATGAAAAGAAGAACTGTGATCCCGTGCTGGATATGGATTATGATGCCATGTCCCCTCTGATACATAAAATCGTAATGATGGTGAGGGTGGAATATGGCGGGCATATTTCCCTGAAAAGCATAGCGGATAAATTCCGGATGAATTCCACCTATCTGGGCCAGATTTTTATTAAGGAAACAGGAATGAAATTTTCCGAATACCTGATGTGCTACCGGCTTTATGTAGCCAGAGAGAGGATCCTGAATTCCGATGAAAAAATCGCAGTGATTGCGGCGGATGTGGGGTATTCCAATATGAATTATTTCTATCAGCATTTCCATGGGTATTATCATACCACACCGTCGGATATGCGGATGAGAAAGTGATTAGGGGCGGTAATATAAGCCTGCGGTTTTGTTAAGGCAGAAAAAGAATACACAAAAATAAAAGGAGAAAAACAATGCGTGTAATTATGTTTGACATTGACACCCTGCGGGCAGACCACATGGGGTGCTATGGTTATGGAAGGGATACCACCCCGGTGATGGACAGTGTGGCGGAACAGGGGGTATGCTTTGACAGGTATTATTGTCCCAACGCCCCGTGCCTGCCCTCACGTGCATCCCTGATTTCCGGGCAGTACGGTATCCATAACGGGATTGTGGGACACGGCGGAACCGCCGCGGATATGAGGCTGCAGGGAGCGGGCAGGAGTTTCACGGATGATATGTCGGAAAACGGTTTGTTCATGCAGTTTAGAAGAGCCGGTTTCCATACCGTATCCTTTTCCTCTTTTGCCGAACGCCATTCCGCATGGTGGTTTAATGCAGGCTTTAATGAATGCTTCAATGTAGGAAACAGGGGAGGGGAATCGGCGGAAATGGTGACTCCCCATGTGCTGGACTGGCTGGAAAGAAACGGTGAGGGGGATAACTGGATGCTGCATGTGCATTACTGGGATCCTCATACCCCGTATCGTACGCCGGCGGACTATGAGAGCCGGTTTCAGGATACGCCGCTGCCGGACGACTGGATTGCAGAGGACATTTTCAAAGAGCATCTGCTCCATATCGGCCCTCACGGAGCCAATGAAATCAATATGTGGAACGACGATACCTTTAAGCAGTGGCCCAAGCATCCGGGAAGGCTGGAAACAAAAGAGGCGGCAAAGCATCTGATCGATCTGTATGATGACGGCGTGCGTTATACGGATGACAATATCGGCATGATTCTGGATTACCTGAAAGAAAAAGGCCTCTATGATGAGGATTTAGCGATTATTATAACCGCGGATCACGGAGAGGACCTGGGAGAATTCGGGGTATATGGCGAACATGGCATGGCGGACGAACCGGTATGTCGGATACCCATGATCATAAAATGGCCCGGTGTGGAGGGCGGCAGGCACGTGAATGGCTTCCATGACAATGTGGATCTGCTTCCTACCGTGCAGGAGCTGCTGGGGACGGAACGCTTCGGCAGCTATCATTACGACGGCGTTTCCTATGCAGGAACGCTTCTGGAAGGGACAGACTGTTCCAGGCCTTATGAAATACTGACCCAATGCGCCCATGTGTGTCAGAGGAGCGCGCGGTTTGATCATTATGTATATATCCGTACCGTACACGGCGGCTATCATCTGCTGCCGGATGAAATGCTGTTTGATCTGGAGGCGGATCCTCATGAGCAGCATAATCTGGCCCAGGAACGGCCGGATTTGTGCGCAAAGGGCGCAAAGCTGATACTCGACTGGAATGATGCCATGATGAAAACCTCGGCGTATGATGCGGATCCGATGTGGACGGTTATGCGTGAAGGCGGACCGGAGCACTGCAGGGGACATCTGCAGGCTTATATGGAAAGGCTGAAGGGTACACCCAGGGAATATGGGATAGAGCTTCTGACGGAAAAATATAAGGGATTTGAATAAGAGGAGAAAAAGCCATGTATTTCATACCACAGCCCAGAAAAATTGAATATAAGGAAGCGGGAGAAGGGCAAAACGGATTTGTCCTGTCTTATCAGGGATATATTGTGCTGGATCCCTCCTGCGGGAACAGGATCACCCGACAGGCGGCGCTTGTACAAAAGGCGCTGGAAGAAAAGCTGGGGTTTGCCCTGGCTCTTACAAGAGGGGAAGGCCGGAAGGGCGATGTGATTTTAGAGCAGTGCCCGCAGTTGGGAAAAGAAGATTATATTCTGACGGTGGATGCGGAAAATGTCCGGATTACCGGAGGGGAAGCGGGAGTCTGGTACGGCTGCCAGACCTTGCAGCAGATGGTGGAGCAATGCGGCGCGGTTCTGCCCTTTGTACAAATAGAAGACGGGCCTGATATCCCCAACAGAGGTTTTTATCACGATGTCACAAGAGGAAGGGTGCCTAAGCTTTCTTTTCTGAAAAAAATGGCCGACCGCATGGCTTACTATAAAATGAACCAGCTGCAGCTGTATATTGAGCATACGTTCCTGTTCCGGGATTTCAGTGAAATCTGGAGGGATGATACGCCGCTGACTGCGGAAGAGATTATGGAACTGGATCAGTACTGCCTGGAGAGAGGAATCGAACTGGTTCCCTCCCTGTCCTGCTTCGGTCATTTGTACAAGGTGTTAAGTTCCAAGGGGTACTCTCATTTATGTGAGCTGGAAGGTGCGGATCAGATGCCTTTCTCTCTGCGGGGCAGGATGCATCACCATACCATCAATGTGACGGATCCGGAGAGCCTGGAATTCATAAAGGGAAAAATCCGGGAATTCATGCCGCTGTTTACTTCCAGACAGTTTAATATCTGCGCGGACGAAACCTTTGATTTAGGGAAAGGCAAGAGCAGAGCGGCAGCCGAAGAAAAGGGCGTGGATCGTATTTATATTGATTTCGTAAAGGCTCTGTGCGAATTCCTGGTGGAGAACGGAAGGCGCCCCATGTTCTGGGGGGATATTATATGCGGATTCCCGGAAATGATTAAAGAGCTTCCGGAGGAAACCATATGCCTGAACTGGGGATATGCCAAATATCAGAGAGAGGATGAAACAAAGTGGCTGTATGATGCCGGAGCGGTGCAGTATTCCTGCCCGGGCGCCTGCGGCTGGAATCAGTTCGTGTATCTCATTGAGAATTCTTATGAGAACATACGCCGTATGTGCAGCTATGCGGTGAAGTACCATTCCATCGGTGTCCTTAACACAGACTGGGGTGATTTCCTTCATGTCAACCATCCGGAATTCGGTGTTGTGGGCATGATATACGGAGCCGCTTTTTCCTGGAATGGAAATATCCCGTCTTTTGATGAGATCAACAGGCAGATTTCCAGGCTGGAATTCGGGGATGAAGAAGAGAGGTTCGTAAGCATTGCCGCTTCTGTGGCGGCTCAGAAGGCTTTTGACTGGGAGACGGCCATCCGGTTTAAAGAACTGGGAGAGGTTCCGGAATTTACAGAGGATCACAAGGCTTATATATCGGAACACATGGGAGATATGGACGGAGTGGACGAGAAAAATAAGAGGCTGGAAGAAATCAGCAGGGACTTTTATGGCAGCATCGTTCATTTGAAGGAAGGCAAAAGAGAGCTTGTGAAGCCCTATCTGGCAGCGGTGGATGCCGTCCGCCTGTTTAATGAGCTTGGTAAGGTGGTGACAGCGAGGGAATACGGACGTACCTACAGCAGTATGCCGGATGCATGGAAGCTGGCGGAGGAGCTGGAAAAATGGCTGTATCATTATAAAGAAATATACCGCAGTGTGAGCAAGGAATCTGAGCTTTACCGGATCCAGGAGCTTATTGTCTGGTACGGGGATTATCTGCGGATGAAGGAGGAAAAAGAATGACGGAGAAAACCTTACATACGGGCTGGAAGATGCGCCGTCTTGGTGAAATGGAATGGCTGCCGGCCACGGTGCCGGGCAGCGTTTACGGAGATCTGCTGGCTAACGGCAGGATGGAGAATCCTTTCTGGAAGGATAACGAGGATAAAGCCCTGGAGCTGATGGAATATGATTATGAATATACCATGCAGTTTGACTGTCCGGAGGATATTCTGGATAAGGACAGAATCCTGCTGCATTTCGACAGGCTGGATACCATTGCCGACGTATTCCTGAACGGGGAACATCTGGGAGATGCGTTCAATATGCATCGCATCTGGGAATATGATATCCGTGAAAAGGTAAAGCCGGCGGAAAATGAACTGAGGGTGGTCCTGCATTCTCCCAATAAATATATCCGGGAAGCCTTCCGGGAGTGCCGGACATTGGGAAATGACGATACACTGGAAGGGTTTGTGCATATCAGGAAAGCCCATTATATGTTCGGCTGGGACTGGGGCGCTCATCTGCCGGATGCGGGGATTTTCCGCCCGGTCACCCTTCTTGGGATCGACAGAGGGCGTATTGATAATGTGCTGATATTACAGCAGCATGAGAGAGTGCCGGAAGCCGACAGCGACAGGGCGATAGCCGCTCTCGGAAACCGCTCCGTCAGCAGGGTGACGCTGCAGCTGCAGGTGACGGAAGAGACGGCAGGGATTACCGATGGTGTCCCGAAGCTGATGGACGTGACCGGAGGAAGGGTTTTCGGCGGATGCGGCCAGCATATGAGCTATCAGGCGGAAATCACCGCGCCCGACGGGACAAAGGCTGTTTATGAGGATTCTCCCACAGAAATCGTAATAGAAGAGCCGAAGCTTTGGTGGCCTAACGGCTATGGCGCACAGGATCTTTATACCGTCAAGGTGGTTCTGTATTCGGACGGCAGGGAAATAGACTGCTGGGAAAAACGGATAGGGCTGCGTACCATGAACATGCGCAGGGAAAAGGATGAATGGGGAGAATGCTTTGCCCATGAAGTGAACGGCGCGGCGGTTTTTGCCATGGGAGCGGATTATATTCCGGAGGACAATCTTCTGGGCAGAGTGACGCCGGAGACTACAAGGAAGCTTCTGGAAAAGGCCAGGTTTGCCAATTTCAACGCGATCCGTGTATGGGGAGGCGGCTATTATCCCAGCGACTGGTTTTATGATATCTGTGATGAGCTGGGTCTTATGGTCTGGCAGGATTTCATGTTTGCCTGTGCGGTATATGAGCTGACTCCTGCTTTTGAAGCCAATATCAGACAGGAATTCATTGAAAATGTGAAGCGGATACGCCACCATGCGTCCCTGGGATTATGGTGCGGCAACAACGAGATGGAGCAGTTCGTGTTTGAGCGCAACAGCTGGCTTACCAAGGCGAGCGAGGTAAGGGATTATTTCCTGATGTTTGAACGGATTATCCCGGAGATCGTCCATACCTATGATCCCCAGACCTTCTACTGGCCGGCAAGCCCTTCATCAGGAGGCTGCCTGGATGAACCCAATGATCCCAATCGGGGAGATGTGCATTATTGGGCGGTATGGCACGGAAACAAGCCATTTTCAGAATACAGGAAGTACTTCTTCCGGTATGCCTCCGAGTTTGGTTTCCAGGCGTTCCCGTCCCTGAAGACGATAGAAACCTTTACCGATGATCCGGAGGACTATAATGCCTTTTCCTATATTTGTGAAAAGCATCAGCGCCAGTACAGCGCCAACGGTAAAATTATGGGGTACATGCAGCAGACTTATAAATATCCTTCCGGTTTTGACACCTTCATTTATGCCTCCCAGCTGCTGCAGGCGGATGCCATCCGTTATGGGGTGGAGCATTTCCGGCGCAACCGCGGCCGTTGCATGGGAGCCATATACTGGCAGCTCAATGACTGCTGGCCGGTGGTATCCTGGTCGAGTATCGATTATGAAGGCAGGCTGAAGGCGCTGCATTATTATGCAAAGCGTTTCTTCGCCCCGCTTCTTCTTTCCTGTGAGGAACAGGGAATGATGAGCGCGGAAGCCAACATGAACCGGGAACATTTTGAATTTGAAAAATCCATCCGTCTCAATGTGGCGAATGAAACTATGAAAGATGCACAGGTGACCGTTCGCTGGGCGCTGCGGACTCCTGATGCACAAATCGTCAGGAGCGGGGAGGAAAGCCTTACGGTTCCGGCGCTCACCAGCGTCTGGCTGGATAAAATCCTTTTCCCTGAAGCACAGCTTCGTACCAACTACGTGAGCTATGAAATGGAAATGGACGGCGAGATCCTTTCGGAGGGAACGGTTAACTTCTCTTATCCCAAGTATTTTGCTTATATGGATCCACAATTGAGCTGTAAGGCAGAAGGGGATGTGATAACCGTAAAGGCGCAAGCCTATGCCAAGAGCGTGGAAATACGGAATGAAGAGGATAATCTGGTGCTGTCCGATAACTTCTTTGATATGAACGCCGGTGTTAAGCGGGTTCGGGTGCTGGAGGGAAATACGGATAAGCTGATGGTCAGAAGTGTATTTGATATTAAGTGATGGGATTGACTGAATGATTCTCTATCGCAGAGGCAGATGAAATTGCTGCTGATGGCTTTTGTATCCCCATAGACAGACTTTTTTCTTCGGAGGATGACTAGAATATACGAATCAGCTGGTCAAACGGTGGTAATTATTTTAGCCGGAACCAGAGAAAATTTTTATGAAGAATTAAAAAGATATATCAGATAGAGATAAAGGCGTTACTGTGTGCACTCGTAGAGGGTAAACCGTAACGTCTTTTTATCTATCTGTCAGGTATTTTATTTAGTCATATTGCCGTCTTGCTCCTGTATGGCGCTTTGTGATAGTATTTATTTAAGCCGTGCTTCGTATGAATGATATGCAATAAGGAAAAACTGCGGAAAACCATCACGGCATATATGAAAAACAGGGAGGCCAGTAATGAGCAAAAGAAAAGTTTTATTCCTGATGACCGATTCCCAGCGCGCGGATATGCTTGGCTGCTATGGTAATCCGGACATGCATACACCGAATCTGGACAGGCTGGCGGAACAGGGAATCCGTTTTGATAAGGCGTATACCACACAGCCTCTGTGCCAGCCGGCCAGGGCAGGTATCTTTTTAGGCTGTTATCCTCATTCCTGCGCGTCATGGTCCAATTCCATGGGTGTTTCCGGGAATGTGCAGAGTATCGGAAAGCGTCTGTCCGATCATGGGGTACATACGGCCTATATCGGCAAATGGCATCTGGACGGAGGCGATTATTTCGGCCTGGGCAGATGTCCGGAGGGCTGGGATGCAGATTACTGGTATGATATGAGAAACTACCTGGAAGAGCTTACTCCGGAGGAAAGAGTGATATCCAGGAGGACGGACAGTATTGAAAAGTATGATATTAAAGAGGAATTTACCTTCGGCCATAGAGTGGCTGACAGGGCGATAGATTTCCTGAAAAATTATAACGATGAGGATTTCTTCTGTGTGGCATCTTTTGACGAGCCTCACGGGCCATATCTGTGCCCGAAGAAATATGTGGATATGTATGCGGATTATAAGCTGCCCCGTCCCGGGAATTTTGATGATACCCTGGAAGACAAGCCGGAATTCCAGAGACTGTGGGCCAGGCCATTCCGCCATCTGACAGAGGATCCGGAGTTCAGGGCTTCCCATAAGGAGTTTTTCGGCTGTAATACCTATGTGGATTATGAAATCGGAAGGGTGCTGGAAGCGGCGGAGAAATATGCGCCGGATGCAGTGATTATTTATACGTCGGATCACGGAGACATGCTGTTTTCCCATTCCCTGACCGGAAAAGGCCCGGCGCCTTATGAAGAGAATGCGCGGATCCCTCTTTTGATCAAAGGATTTGGAAGCAGGGTGGATGAGAATCCTGTTTCCCATATCAACCTGGCTCCGGCTGTCTTTGAGATGATGGGGATTGATATCCCGAAAGCATTTGAAGGAAAAAGCCTGTATCCGGAGCTGGCAGACGGCAGCGTGCGTGTGAACGACCATATTTTTGTGGAGTATGGAAGATATGAAGTGGATCATGATGGGTTTGGATCCTTCCAGCCCATGCGCTGTATTTTTGATGGCAGGTATAAGCTGGTTATCAATCTGCTGGATACGGATGAGATGTATGATTTGCAGGAGGATCCGGATGAAATGGTGAATCTGATACATGAGGAAAGACTGAGCCAGGTTCGCAATAAGCTTCATGAAGCCCTGATTGATCAGATGTACCGGACAAGGGATCCCTTCCGTTCGTATCATTGGGAGGATCGGCCTTGGCACAGAATGGAGCGTGACTGGGACAGCCGCCATATGACCAGACAGAGGGAAAATGAGGAATATGAACCCAGACAGCTGGATTATGACACCGGACTGGAAATGGAATCCGCAGTAAGAAAAAAATAAAAAGGCTGTAAAAAGGGAGGAAGCCAGTACCCATGGGGTACTGGCTTGAGTTATGAAAAAGAGTATCTATATTGAAAAAGCGTTATTGGCTTTCTGTGATTATAGGATACCTTATAATTGTGACCTTTTTGTGTTATACGATTGAAGTTTCTGTGAAGTAAAACGAAAGAATTTACTAATTATTATTTAAGAAATGGGGAATCGCGCAGTCCGGTATTGCATAATCAGAGAAAAAGCTGTGACAAGAAAGCGGGTGAGGAAGAGAGCATGGCGGCGGAAGCAAGAGCTGAGTAAAATAGAAAATAAAGCCGGTATTTTTACGGATGGATTGTAATATATATATCTTTTTGTTATAATACTACATATTGTGATTTAAAAATTTAACTGAGAAAGGAACAGGTGAGCAGAATGAGTAAATATGTTTGTGACGTTTGCGGTTATATTTATGATCCCGAATTGGGAGATCCGGATAACGGAATTGAACCCGGAACCGCATTTGAAGCTCTCGGAGATGATTGGGTATGCCCTTTGTGCGGCGTAGGCAAGGATCAGTTCTCTGTAACGGAGTAAGAGTATAAATCAGGAAAAGGGACAGCGTCTGCGGAATAAATGCAGACGCTGTTTTTTTTGAAAAAAAAAGATATGTCCGGGCCGGCTGAACTGCCGGCACAGAATGCAGGAGAACGGTCAATTCTGTTCCCATTCGTTTTCCTGCATTTTGGAAAGAAGCGTCCGGCCCTCCTGAAACAGCCAGAATGCCGCATGGATGCAAGGCTGGGCAAGCAGCAGGAAGACGATCATAATGAGGAAGCTCTGCAGGGTAAGAGGCTGGGTGCCGAACAGGCTTCCGGCAGGCATAATGCACAGAAGAGAGGCGGCGGCCATGCTTCCCCAGATAGTCCAGCGTTTCCAGTCAAAAGGCTTGCAGACCTGAAATAAAACAAGAAGGCCTACAAAAAGAATGATTACTGAGGAAATATTGTAAAGCTGGCTTATGGGCAGGTCAAAGGCAAAGGCAAATAATTCCACACCCAGAATCAGTGCCAGATTGGTTAATCCGCCAGGGAGTGCTTTATAAAATATGTTGCTGAGAAAATGTCCTTCAATACGGCTTTTATTAGGCTCCAGAGCCAGGAAAAAGGCTGGGACGCCGATGGTGAGCGCTCCTATGAGAGACAGCTGCATTGGCAGGAGCGGGTAGGGAAATCCGGCAAAAAGGCTGATTAAGGACAGGAAAAAGGAAAATATATTTTTTACAAGAAACAGGGAAGCGGCTCTCTGGATATTGTTGATTACACGGCGTCCTTCTCCTACAATGGCGGGAAGAGAATGAAAATCAGAATTCAGGAGCACCAGCTTGGAAATCTGGCAGGCTGCCTGGCTGCCGGAGGCCATGGCTATGCCGCAGTCCGCTTCCTTTAAGGCGAGAACATCGTTGACACCGTCCCCTGTCATTGCTACCGTATGTCCTTTTGCCTGTAATGCCTTTACCAACTTGCATTTTTGTTCAGGAGTTACCCGTCCGAAGATGGTATATTTTTCTGCTGCAGCTTCCAGGCTGCTGTCTGTTTTGAGCTGGGAAGCATCCACATAATATTTAGCACCTTCAATTCCTGCCTGCTTTGCCACTTCCGATACGGTGGAGGGACTGTCGCCGGAAATAACTTTGATACAAACACCCTGTTCTTTGAAATAGCGGAAGGTTTCCGCAGCTTCTTTCCGAAGCCTGTTGGTTATGATGACGAGGGCCATGGGATGGAGCGCGGATTCGTTCAGACCGCTTTTTTCAGGGATTCCGTCATAGGCGGCAACGAGCAGGACGCGGAACCCTTCCTCTGCCCAGGGCTGTATTTCTTTTTTCAGTTCTTTTATCCGGGAACCCATAATGAATTCCGGAGCTCCCACAAGGAAGCTGCCCTGTTCCTGGAAAGTGACGCCGCTCCATTTGGTCTGGGAGGTAAATGGGATGATGTCCCGTATGCTCCACTCGGTTTCTTCACGGAAACATTCGGCCAGAGCCTGTCCGGTTTCATTTTCCGCATGGGAGCCGCTGTAAAAGGCAGAGAGCATTTCCCGGACTGTTTCCCGGGGATATGTTTCTTCATTCAGATAGATCAGCCTGTCCACGTCCATACCCGGTTCGGTAATAGTTCCCGTCTTGTCCACGCACAGCGTATCAACCCGGGCGAGAATCTCCACACAGTTCATGTCGCGGACAAGGACCTTCCGCCCGGCGAGATTCATCACGCTCACAGCTATGGCGATGCTGGTAAGGAGATACAGACCTTCGGGGATCATGCCGATCAATGCTGCAACAGTGGCTTCGACCGCTTCTTTTTGAGGTATTTTCAGAATAAAATACTGATTGAGGAACAGACAGATACCCATCGGGATAAGAAGGATACCGATAATGCGGATTAATTTATCCAAAGCCTTCATCATTTCAGATTTGGCTGTCTTCACATTACTTTTTGCCTCATGTGCCAGTCTGGCGGCATAGGAATCCTCTCCAACCCGGGTCAGCTGGGCAAGACAGTGTCCGCTGTTGATGAAGCTGCCGGATTTCAGTTCTTCACCGGGAGCCCTGGGGACAGCATCTATTTCTCCGGTAAGGAGCGATTCATTTACCGTCACATCACCGAAACGGACAACAGCGTCCGCACAGATCTGGCTTCCGCTTTCAAAAATAACAATATCGTCCCGGACAAGCTGTGAGGAAGGGATTTCTTCAGAGATTCCATTCCGCAGACAGGGAACCTTCTGTTCCGCCAGGAGAGTGAGGCGATCCACCGCCTGTTTGGAACGCAGCTCCTGGAAGATTCCTATTAAAGTATTGGCTATAATGACGAACAGAAAAAGCAGGTCGCTGTAGGAGCCTACAAGAACCAGGCAAACGGCCAGGATGAGAAATATCAGATTAAAGAAAGTAAAAACATGGGAACGGACTATCTGCCATGTGGTTTGTGTGGGGGAAGAACTGCCTTGGTTAACATAACCAAGCTCTATCCGCTGCTGTATTTCTTCCGTATTAAGCCCCTGCTCCAAGTCAGTGTCAAAAGGGGCCAGCTCCGGGCGGGGCATATTATTATCTTTTACTATTCTCATTTATTGATACTCCTTTTCACTTTAGTACAATAAAACACGACATATTTATTATAGAAAAGGAAGAACACCAATTTCACATCAAAATCTATGGTGTGAAGTTGGTGTTCTTTGTGCTGCATAATATTTACAAAAAAGGAAAGCTGTGGAAGAAAGGAGGTATTTGTTTGATCGCATTGATTGTTGATAAAGATATGGACAGCAGGATACGTCTGAAGCATTTGATACAGGAGAATGCGGAAGAATGCTGTGTTCTTGAATTCCCTGACGGCAGACAGGCTATGGATTATGTGTCCGTGCCCGGCCGGGAGGCAGATTTTTTATTTACGGAGGTGGAATTGAAGGGAATGAGCGGCTTTACCTTATGCAGGAATATGAAAAAACTGCAGAATCAATGCTATCTCACGCTTATGAGCAAAAAGGATGATTATGCTTATGAAGCCTGGCTGTACGGGGCAGATAATTATCTCATAAAACCCTTTGACGGAAACAGGATTAAAGCTATTTTGAAGGATGCCTTACGAAAAAAAAGATAAACTGGAGGAATACATATGAAAAGGATAAAAATTCTTATAATGGTTATCTCTGGTATCCTGTTGCTGCTGCTGGCAGCCTGCAGCTTACAAAAAGGAAATGAAGGCGGGGATGGAACTGCCGGAGGGGAAGAAATAGTCAATCCCATGGAGGAAGTGAAGGATATTACGGAGCTTCAGGATAAGATGTCCTTTATGATGCTTGCGCTGCCCGCATATTACGGAGAAGAGGACAGCAGGTATTATATTGTGGGAAAAACTCTTGCAATGATTCAATGCCGGGTGGCCGATCATGAGGTGGAAATACGGCAGCAAAAAGGGAGCGGAGATATTACGGGCATCTACCAGATGACTTATCAGGATGCGGTCTATGAGGGCATCGCCTATCACTATGGGGCAGGAGAGGATTTCCATGCCGCATGGTGGGAAAATGGCGGATATTCCTATTCTGTTATGGTTACGAATATCTCTGAGCAGGACTTTATCAGCGAATACGCGGAAACCCTGGTGAGCCAGTCAGTATTTAATCGCGATTATGAAACGCAGAACGTACAGTAGGGACATGAGGATTTGGAAGCGGGCGGCGGCCATGGGAAAAATTCTTTATGAAAAAAAAGAAATCATACTGGCGGTTATTGTGGGAATTTTCTTTGCATGCATGATGCTCTTATCCCTTACATATAAAGAAAAAACGGGGGATATTGACCGGCTGTATATCAGCGGAACTTTTGAAAGCGGAGAAATTACCGGAAATGTGGAAAAAAAGACTTATGGGAAAATACTTTCCGGCCATTCCGACTCTTTGACTGTGAGAGGTCATTTTAACAGGGATATTCCCTATGGCTCCCAAATCTTTTTATATCTGTATGGGTTCCGGGCTGCTGTATTGGTCAATGGAGAAGAAATACCTGTTAATGAAAATGTGGTATGGCCTGATAACAGAATATACATGGCCGGAGGGCGATGGCAGAGTATATACGCAAACGGAATCCGCAGGGATGATGAAGTGGAGATAAGGATAACCGGTCTCTTGTCACGGGGAGGAAAGAAAAATCCGGGTATTTTGCTGGATAATCTTTATGTCGGCGACAGATACAGCCTGTTCCGCCTCCAGCTGGAAAAAGCAGCCCTGAAGGTAGCAGGTGCTTTTATACTTTTGTTCATGGGGCTCTTTCTTATTTCAGGCCTGATTCTGCTTAAAGCAATCCGGATACCTGTTTCCAACAGCTATTTGGCAAGCGGAGGCCTTCTGGCAGCAGGCGGCGTCTGTTCGCTCATTGACTTCAAATATATAACTCTGATATGTGATAATATATTTATACTGGATATACTGACAGAACTGTCACAGCTTCTGATCCTTTTATTCCTTCTCATGTCCCTCCGTAATTATGTTAAGGAAGAAAAAAGATATTATCTTATATCGAAACTGCTGTACATATGGGAACTGCTGATCATCATATATTGTCCGCTGCGGCTGTTTGGCATCGCAGATACGGTTATTTTTTCGGGGGTATCTCTCCTGGCGGCGTTCTTTCTCTGCCTGATTGCTTTTAGCTGTCTGCTGGCTGAAAACAAAGGGCAGCAGGGGAAGCGTATAAAAATGGTGCTTCATTCTGGAATGATACTCCTTTTATGTATATTGCTGGAAATTATTAACTGTTGTTTTACGCAGCAGTATTGGATATTGTTATTTGAAGGCGGTCTGTTTTACTATACGGTTATTCAAATATATGCGATTGCCGGTTATACAAAGGAAAGGATGGAAAAAGCCAGGATGGCGGATCAGCTGGAGAAGGAGCTTGTGCAGAGCCAGATTTCCATTCTTCTCAGCCAGATACAGCCCCATTTTATTTATAATGTTCTGGTGGTTATTAAGCATCTGTGTGATGTGGACACCAGTCTTGCCAAAGAAACAATTACTGAATTTGCCCTTTATCTGAGGGGAAACATGGATTCGCTGGGGAAAAAGCAGAATATTCCTTTTGAGGAAGAAATGAAACATGTGGATGTGTATCTTTCCCTGGAAAGAAAACGGTTTGAAGATAAAATAAGGGTGGAAAAGGATATCCGGGTATGGGATTTCCTGCTGCCGACCCTTTCCATACAGCCAATCGTGGAAAATTCCATACGTCATGGTATTACGAAAAAGGAGGACGGAGGGACAATCCGGATTGCCACATGGGAAAATGAAGAGGAAATCATTGTTGAGATTTCAGATGACGGTGTATTCAATATGGATTATCAGGGGCCGGAAAGGCGCAGCCACATCGGAATCGACAATGTAAGGAAAAGAATACAGGTTATGTGCGGCGGCAGAGTGGAGGTCGGTATGGGTGAAAAGGAAGGGACAACAGTAACCATACACCTGCCGAAAGGGGATGAGGAAAATGAATCATATCATAGCGGCAGATGATGAAAAATATGCTTTGCTTGAGCTGACGGAAACATTGAAGGAGGCATGTCCGGATTATGAGATAGACAGCTTCAGGAAACCGGCGGAAGCTTTGGAGTTCGCGGCGCGTCATCCTGTGGAGATTGCCTTTTTGGACATTGAAATGGGTGTTATGAGCGGGCTGGAGCTGGCCAGGAGGCTGAAAAATATAAATCCGAGGATCAATATTATTTTTGTGACCGGTTTTTCCCAATATGCTTTGGAGGCTTTTAATGTGGAAGCCTCAGGCTATCTTTTAAAGCCGGTTACCGCAGAACAGATTGCAAAAGCGATGAATTCCCTCCGGTATCCGGCTGAGAAAAAGCCGAGTGAGGGAATAGAAGTGCTGACGTTCGGTAATTTCGAAGTGTTTTACAAGGGACAGGGGATTCATTTTGCCAGAAGCAAATCCAAAGAGCTTTTTGCCTATCTGATCTATAAAAAAGGAGCGGCATGTTCGCTCAGGGAGATAGGGGGTATCCTCTATGAGGATAAGGAATGGAGCTATTCCCTGCAGAGCCAGCTTCAGAATGTGATTTCCGCCATGCTGAAGGCTTTTAAGGATATAGGCAAAGGGGATATTATACTGAAGAAATATAACAGCATATCGGTGGATATCAGCAAAATAGACTGTGATTACTACAGGTTTTTAAAAGGGGATCCGGAGGCGGTCAATTCCTATGGCGGCGAATTTATGTCAAATTACAGCTGGGCAGAATTCGTTATAGGATATCTGGATAATAAGACAATGTATCGGATTGATACCTGAGCCGCCTCTGCAGGGCCGCTGGGCAGGCACCAGCAAAAAGGCGGATTCTGCCGGCAATAAGATCGGAATTACAAATGAAAAAAGGAAAGAAGAAAGCATGAATACAGATAAAAAGGATGGGTTATCCAGAAAAGATTTACAGTCGGAATACTTAAAGCAATATAATGATATGATTAACCGTACGAACCGGAATTCCTTTCGGTACGTATCACTTATGAGCCTCTTTGTTTTTCTGGGGATTATGGTGATATCCGCATGTACCGGACATTTCGGAATTCGTTTTATTCTATATTCTTCGGGCGCTGTTTTTACTCTGATCATGCATCTGCTGTTTCAGCTGGATGTAAAAAAGGACAGCCGCCATGTTATGGGATTGTATTATTTGTACTGGCTGGGGCTTTTTGCGGTTACCAGTATATCGGGAAGCTTCCTGCTCCGGGAAAGAAATGCCGCGTCAATTTGTATTATCCTTCTGGCCTTCAGCGCAATCGTACTGGACAGTACACAGAGAATGACGCTCTTTATGCTGGTTGTGGCCGTTCAGTTCTGTATTACCAGCTTTATTATGAAGGATTTTTCCATTGCCCTTGATGATTTTTTCAATGTGGTAATAAGCTTTATCACAGGATTCTTTCTGTGCAACTATCTGGTAAGGATGAAGCTGAATTCCATCAAAAAGAATGGAAAGCTTCTGTGGAGACATGAAATGGATCCTCTTACAGAGGTCTACAGCAGGAAAACGGCGGATGAAAACATTCCCAAGCGTCTGGCGGGGAATAAGAAAAATGCGGCGGCCATCCTTGTGGGAATTGACCGGTATGAGGAAATGCGGAAGGAATATGGGACTGTCATATGTGACAGGCTTCTGGTTGACGTTGCCCACAGCCTCGCCAAAATATTTTATGACTATGAATATATATGCAGGTATGGGAAATCGGTTTTCCTTGTGTTTATTCCGGATTTGGAAAATTCTCATTTTGTGGTGAATCAGATGGACGAGGTGACGGAAGCCATGGAATGTACGATTATTAAGAAAGGAAAAGAATACAGATTCAGTGTGAGCGCGGGTGCGGCGATGACAGGGAAAAAAATCCACACATACGAGGATTTGTGTAAATATGCGGAATACGCCATGCTGTCGGCGGAACAGAAAGGAGGCGGATGCGGAGTCCTGTGGAAAGAAGAAAATAATATGGCATGAAAGCGGACGGGATGACACAAGTTTTAAAAACAAAAATATTACAAATGGAGGAAACTATGAAAGAATTACGGATACAGAAAATAATGGCGGTGATAATGACGGCAGCATTGCTGCTTACGGGATGCTCTTCTAATACAGCAGGCGGCAGCAGTGAACCGGATACCGCGGAAAAGAAAGAAACGGCTGCTGTGCAGACCTCTTCAGCAGAGGAGGATATGGCAGGAGAGGCTCTGACAGAAGGGGCTGCCGTATCGGAACCCGCAGAAACGACGGCGGAGCAAACCAAAATGGAAATGGCAAAGGTGCAGTTTTATAATAATTGTGAAGGCAAAACCTTTACAGAGCTGTATGTAAACTGTTTTTGGGGAGACGGCAGCGGAATGACTACAGAGAATCTGCTGGCAGGCCCTGCGGCGGAGGAAGCAAAGGGAAATGCTGATACATATGTATTGGATTATGAAACTTATACCCCTGATTTTGAGGTTGAGGTGCCCGGAAAAACAGATGTACAGATATCAGTAGTGACAGAGGATGGGGAAAAGGTTACATTTGAAGTAAGCTCCAACGGCTGTTTTATCGATCCTGCAGCCGAGTCCAGTCTGATAACGCTGTTCTTTGCGGAGGATAACACTCCGGTTGCGGAAACGATGAATGAATAATATGTCTGTCCAGAAGGGTATTTGAGTAATGAGCATATTCCGGTAAATATGGGGATATGCTCATTCTTAATTGGACATGAGGAGAGCCGGAAAGTGCGGTATCCGTTGTGTCATATCAGGAAGGATTCCGCAGGATAATATTGACGATACAGCCGCCAGGTAATATAGTCAGATCAGGGGAGCAACAGGACGAGCGTCGGCAGAGGGCGGATTCTAAGTGGGTAAGCGGGGAACAGCAGATCATGTGGAATATTAAATATGTAAATATATCTTTTGAAGTATGGGGAGGCATTCTCTCATTCATTATAATGTTCTGTACCATGCTGAGGGGAAATGTAAGGGATGAGCTGAAATGGCCCTTTAACAGGCTTGCATTATGTAATGGGATCATGCTTTTAACGGATGCGGCGGCATGGGGATTTAAAGGTTCTTTGAATGAACTGAACCGTGTGATTGTGATTGCTTCCAATTTCCTGACCTTCGTGTTTGGTTATTTTATGCTTGCGGCTTTTACCGATTATCTGGTACGTTACCTGCAGGTAAAAGGGTTTGTTAAGATTAAGCTGAACCGGGTGGTATTGGGGCTGTGCATGGCCGGCGTGATTATGGTCATAGTATCCCAATTCACTCATATGTACTATATTATTGATGAAAATAATATGTACAGGCGGCAGGATTATTTTTGGGTCTCCCAGATATGGGGAGTGATGTGTATGGTGATCAACGCCTATATCCTGATCCGATACAGAGCGTATATGGGAAACGGGGAAAGGCTTGTTTTTTCTTCTTACATTATCCTGCCGGTCCTGTCAATGGGGATTCAGATTTTTGTTTATGGGATCGCTCTTCTGAACATGGCAACAACCGTATCTCTTGTCATGGTATACATAGGGATCCAGATGGAACAGGCACGGATTTTAAAGGAAAAAGAACTGGAATTGTCGGAAAGCCGTATAGCAATCATGCTGTCGCAGATACAGCCGCATTTTTTGTATAATACGCTGACAGCTATCGGCTGTTTATGTGATATAGACAGCAGCAGGGCTAAAAAAGCGATTATAGATTTTTCTGAATATCTGAGAGGAAATCTCGATTCTCTTTCTCGGACAGCCTTAATTCCTTTTGAAAAGGAGCTGTCCCATATTTCTATTTATCTGTCTCTGGAAAAAATGAGATTTGAGGAGGAACTGACTGTCCAATATGATCTTACGGTCAAAAATTTTCTTCTGCCGCCTTTAACGGTACAGCCTCTTGTTGAGAATGCTGTCCGTCATGGCATCAGTAAAAAGGAAGACGGCGGAATCATCATAATCGCCACAAAGGATACCGGGAAATATATAGAAATAACGGTTACGGATAATGGCGCCGGCTTTGATATGGACAAACTGGATAAGGAGGATCGGGTTCATGTAGGGCTGCAGAATGTGAGGAAGCGTCTGCAGATACAGTGCGGAGGGAGCCTTAAGATTGAAAGCTCTCCCGGAAACGGGACCCGGGTGACCCTGGCCATTCCCTATGAGCACCCTCAGGGCTCATAATATTTTTTCTCAAATTCCTCCCAGGAACGGCTGAATTCATGGTTCATAAATGCTTCCTTCAGGCCGGTTATCTGTTTCAGCCGAAGAACCTCATCCAGCTCCATTCCCAGCTGGGAACATATTTTTTCATCGGACCAGCCGGAGCGGGTGAGATCCATGATGATGGCGCTCATTGGCCGGATTCCATGGGTCCCTCTGGCGCGGTTATGCCGGATGGTAGCGGCAATCCTCTGGTCCAGAGGCTTATTTAAGGTGGTTACGGGCAGATAGCCCTGGATACGGTTCTGGATGTCAGGGTATTCCCTGGCAATGCGGTTGCGGTGAAAGCCGTCCACAATCTCCCGGGTGCCGTTGCGCATATCGTAGGTGACGATGGGCATGGTGTAGCCATCCTCCCGGATGCTGGTATGCAGAAGCTGCATTTCCGGGGAAGGAATCCGGTTGGGATTGTATTCATTTGCGTGTACGGCTTCCTGTTTTACCCAGAGTACGCAGTCCGTAGGCTCCTCCCGGAAAGGGCTGACCTGGGAGACGCCGTCACGTATCCGGTTGATGGCGTCCACCTTTTCGTCTAGATCTTCGATAGAAGAAATGTATTGCTGTATCTCATTTATCAGGTTGTTGATGTCCATACTGGCTCCTTTTGTATCCTCAGCTGTGTGCTGTCTTCAGCCAAGTTTATGATGGTGCCGGATCGCTGTCCGGTAATTGTGACGTTCTCCTGGCAGGGGGTGACGCGTTCCATAGTCAGGTAGCAGCCCCTCCGGGACAGCTGGCGGAAGTCATTCCTCCGCAGGATTGTAAGAAGGCGGGGGTTGGAGGTGGTCATACGGATAGAGGGAAAGGAGAGGAGCATGTCCTCCACCATGAAGGCGCATACCTCCGAGTGCCGGTATTCTTGAATGACATAAACGCCCGAAATTATGGTAAGCTCTTTCTTTTCCTCATGGCCGTAGAAGCCGGCGAGCACTCCTTCCTCATAAAAAAGCCGCCATTCCTTTTCTTCGGTATTAATCAGATAAGGCATTTCATCCCGGTATTTCTTTTCCGCAAAAAATTTTCCCATGATGGAATAGAATTCGGTTCTGTCATAACCCTCGTTATACTCTTTCTTTTGTAAGTTCATCCTCAATCCTCCCGGCAGCGTCACGCAGCTGTTTGTTTGTGGACTGGATATCCCGCCGGATAATCCCGGCATATTTTTTCTTCAGTTCAAACAGTCTCTTTACGTCTCCTTTTGTTTCGCTGAAGCTTAAGCCGGACATCCAGAAGTCATTTTTTTCGATTGCCCTGGCGATGCGCTTCCAATAGGGAGCGCGGCGGAAGCCCTGGATATCCCATTTGTCATCAGGCATGGAGGATGGGGTGATTCCTGCTTCTTTTTCCCACCAGGCAAAGAATTTTTTTATTTTTGTATAATAATGATCCCGTACCTCCGGCGCATACAGGCCCAGGCTTTCCAGAAGAAAAACCGCATATTGTTCCCAGGACATGGAATCCGGTTTTTCAGATCGGATATTGCCGAGGAGGCTGGTCCGGCAGTAAATATTGCCGAAATTGACTCCTTCCACGCGGTGCAGGACCTTTTCCCAGGTTTCGGGTTCCAGATAGCGGAACTGATCAAGGCCTTTGCGCTGGTCATCTCCATAGGGCTGGCAGAGGCGCTGTTCACTGATGGAGACGCCGTTTTTATACATGAGCTCATATATGTAATTAAACTTCAAATCGAATTTTGCCACGGCAGTCCAGTCATCGGCGGCGGACCAGTCGTAGATGGGATAGAAGTTCCAGCAGTCTGTGGGCTTGTCATGGATTTTGATCCGGGTGGTCCAGGGATAATCAAGATAGCGTTCCTTGGTGTTGCTGATAATGGTGCGAAAGCGGTTCAGGCTTTCATCTGAACGGATGCCGATGCCGGCCGCAGCCGGCCCTCCTCGGCTGACGGAAAACCATTTGGCAAAATAGAGGATGAATTCCTCGAATTCCATCCCCCGCCGGAACCAGGTCCATTCTTTGGGGTAATGATCTTCCGTTATCAGGCAGACATCGTCCCGATCGGGAAGAGGGCGCACCCACTTGTCCCGATCCTTTTTATCCCAGCAAATCCACTTCGGGCAGATGGCGGAGGCGGCGTTTCTGAGGGACAGCGGCAGCGCTACCCAATACCAGCGCTCGGTCACATCCCTCGTACATTGGATCAGTTCCTCCACATGGGTAATGGTGGCCTGATACTGGGCTTCCAAATCAATGTAGAGGACCGACAGCTTTTTCCCCAGCCGTCTGGCGGCCTGGGCTGCAAGCTGCAGCATAATGGAGCTGTCCTTTCCCCCGGAAACGGAAAAATAAATATGGTCAAAATGCCGGAAAATGGTTTCATACCGTTCCATGGCAGCCTCATATACATTTTTATCTGAGTAAATTTTAGGCATTTCGAGCTTCCTCCAAATCATCACAATCCATCAGCCCTCTGTTCTGCTTCTGACAATAAATCCATTCCGCAATGTGGTTTTTATTTTCCATATTTTTAATGTCATTACGGAAGGCTTCCAGCAGCTTTTCCTTACGGTACAGGCAGCCCAGGATCCTTTCATCCAGCGTATTGTAGGCACAGATATCCCGGATATGGATATCCTTTTCCTGGCCGATCCGGTGTATCCGGTCCTCGCTCTGCAGGCGGGTGGCCAGGTCCCAGCTGTTGGAGAAATAAATAATATTGTGGCAGAACTGCAGATTCAGGCTGTAGCCGGCGCAGTCACGGTTGGCAATGAGGAAATTGGCCTTTGTTTTAAAGGTTTCCAGATTCTGCATCCTTTTTTTCATGGGAATGGAACCGTCAAAGCGGGCAATCTGTTCTTCTCCGTATTTGACGGCTAAAATACGGCATAATACGTCAATTTCATAGGTATAGTTGCAGAAAATGATGTATTTGCTCCGGTTGTCAATGACGGACAGGATCCTTTGCAGCCGGGGATTGTCCGCAGGGTTTTCGAAAAACGGCTGCGTTACTATATGCTCATACCCGGTATCGCTCCTTTGGAAAAGAACCCGGAAACCGCTGGTAACCGCCTGCAGTCCGGCAAAAAGCCGATAGATGCTCTCCGGATGCAGCTCGTTCAGGTGAAAAAGAAGGACGTCGGCCACCTGATTGTAATGTTCGTTCTGCTTCCGGGTGAGGGAAAAATAGTTTACGGAATAGCTTTTGTCGGGAAGGACAAGGCAGTCCTTTTTGGTCACCTGCACGGTATAGGGTGAAATCTTCCTGGCAAGATAATCTGTATTCAGGCACCGGATGATTTTCTGGGGAATCTCCGGATCAAATTCTATATGGTTGGCGGCAAAGGACCAGTAGGTCTTATAACCCAGAATCCTCCAGTCAAGGATGTGGAACTGGGCGTATAAATCGGCCTGGTTCTTTGAAATCGGCATGCCGTTGAGTATCAGCTTGTAATCACAGTGTGAGGAAAGATAATCAATATTCTGCGTCCGGTAAGCGTAGGGATTCTTGATCAGCAGGCTTTCATCCACCACCAGGTAGCAATGCTCCCGTTCGGTCAGCAGGCGCAGGTAGCTGTTGGCATGTATGCTGCGGGACAGGGTTTCTATGCCGCAGATCGTGGTGCGTTCCAGAATTTCCCTGGGAGCCTGCTTGATCAGCTCGTCCTTAAGATTCTGCTTGGTGGAGCAGGGGCACAGCCACAGGATATGGCTTATCTTTCCCGCCTCCAGGCGCAGGCGGCACAGCTCCAGGGCCGTGATGGTTTTTCCGGTTCCCTGCTCCATAAACAGAGCTCCCACCTTTACTTTTTTTAATTTTTCTACGGCTTTCTCCTGGTAATCCAGGAGTTTATTATGTAATTGCATAGTCAGTCGTTATCCACCAGATCATCCAGAATGGCGCCGGATGATTCCAGTATTTTGTGCAGGTTATTGATTTCTTCGGAGGGCTGCGGAGCGGCAGGCGATACATGAGGAACCTGCTGCAGGGTATCCCGATAGGCATGAAGCAGTTCCCCGGCTTCCCGGTCAAAACGGAAGCCATACATTTCCGCAAAATCCTCCAGCTCCTCATAATGGGAAGGTTCCAGGAATATGCCGCCTGAATGATAGGCAGCGGTAGGTATCTTTTTCAGATTCAGGACAACTTCCCGTGGAATGGAAGAAGAAAGAGGAATAAAAAAGAAAAGCCCTTTTTTGCTTTTGGTTATCCAGCGCTTATGCTCGGGACTGAAATCGCCGTTCACCGCGCCTTCCCGCGCCTCTTTATCTGTTATGGATACGGTAAAACCATTTTTTAACAGTACATTTCCCAGCTCTGCGGCACGATCCCGGAAGGAGCCCCGGTAAGGGGTAAGCCTCCGGAACCAGCAGCGGCCATTCCATTCGTAGTCCATCTGCCTGATAATTTCGCGGAACCTGTCATTTTTTTCATAAAAAGCTGATATTTCTTCATCATTGCCTTTGATTTCAACAATACCCGGAAATTGCGGATTTTTGGGCGAAAGGACAGAATCACTCCGTATAAAATCTGATTCGGATACCGTCTGTTCGGGCCGATACCATTTGCACCATTCCAGATATTCCGGAATGAGCTGTTCCAGATTGCACAGCTCCCGGTTAAAACGGTTATTGATCCAATAGGCAGCTTTTACTTTCTCATGTATGAGATACTGCACGATTTCCTGAAGCATCGGCGGTAGATTTTCTTCCGTCAGCTCCAGGGGAGTCAGCGCTTCGTAATTCAGCCGGAGAATAATCAGACGGATATTGCCCGGCGTATCGATAAAGGTCTGCAGACGCGTCAGGGCTTCCACCCGCAGTGTTTCCGCCCACACGACCTGTTTCCTTGTCCCTTCCAATGGCGGAAGCTCCATCCGGGACGCTGCTTTGCGGGCAGCCGTATTTTTTTCATTCCGGCTTCTTACGAGTTCCGCTTTACAGCATGCAGGACATAGTCCTGAAAATTTATACTCCTTCATTTTTTCCCTGTTGCTGGCAGGGCCGATGATGTTAACGTAGCCTTCATGCCCACAGTAAAAAGTACCGGCATACCATGACATATAAGCTCCCCCTTTTACCGGGGTACGGATATTGGAATACCCGGTTCCGGTAACTGCATTGCTGTCGAATGTTAAGTTTCTGTCTTTGTATGAACTGTAATATTGTAATTAATTTCCATAAATTGGTAAATCTATTGTAATGCATCACCAATTTATAGTCAAATAGATTGGGAAGGTTTTTGAAATGTTTTTCTACAGATGTGTTCCATTATCTTTTCGCTTGAAGGAAGCGGGAGAGGTTCCGTAACGGGCTTTGAAGGCCCTGGAAAAATAGAAAGGATCGGAATAACCGCAGGAAAAGGCCGTATTTTTGACGGAAAAACCCATTTCCAGAAGACTGCGGGCCTGTTCCAGGCGGTAGTGGGAGATATAGGTGTTGGGAGAGATGTACAGGGCTTCCCGGAACAGGCGGTAAAGAGTGACCCGGTTGATGTGCATGCTTTCGCAGAGGGCTTCCACATTGAATTCCGGTTTGTGGCAGTGTGTCTGGATGAGCAGGATGGCGGTGGAGAGGCGGTTATCCTCCCTGTGGGAATTCAGGGCGGAGGAACCCGGAAAGCTGTCCGCATAAAGGCCTAAAAGCGCCATAAGAAGTCCGCAGGCCTCTCCTTTGTTGTGATAGAGGATATCCAGGCTGCAGAGGCGTTCGTAAAGCGGCAGGATCTGCTGCGGGCTGATGGCCGGGGATACGGGGCAGGCGGGAGTAAACCCGGTATTGGAAAGCAGTTCGGGCGCATTTTCGCCCATGAAATCCACCCAGGTATACTCCCATGGCTGTTCCGGATCGGGGTAATAGCGCAGGACGGTATAAGGGTATAGGAGAAAGCTCTGGCCTGCCTGGATATAGAAACGTTTTTTCCCGTATTCCAGCCAGCCTGCGCCTTTTATCACGTAATGGATAATGTAGCAGGGACGGATTCCCGGCCCCCAGGAATGAAGGTCGGAGCAGTCTTCTCTGCCGCAGTTGGTGAGCAGAAGGGTGTGTTTGGAATAAAATTCTTTTTTCATATGAGCTCCTTTTTGTTGTGGGGGGCACTGTCTTGCTGAACCGGATGCCCTGCGGCTTTGCCGGGCTTTTTCCGGGCAGGCGGCGGCTCTGTAAGGTTCCTTGCAGGGCACGCTTCCGCTCGGATAAACACGCAGCGGTACTAAGGTTGCAGAGGACGCAACCTAAGGACCGGCGTGTTTATACGGCCCTTACAGGAATCCTTACAGAGCCGCCGTCTGCCCGGAAAAAGCCCGGCAAAGCCGCAGGGCATCCGGTTCAGCAAGACAGTTAAGGTTACGTAGTATATAACTGTTCTATTATAAACTTACTTTCATAAAAATGAACGAAAAGTACATGTTTTTGCAACGATATTGAATGGTAATGTTATAAAAATACATTTTATAATAAGCTTACTTAATAAAGATACGGAGGTCAAGAGTATGGTAAAATTAACACCGCCTATGGGCTGGAATTCCTGGAATACGTTTGGGGAAAATATTAATGAGGAGCTGATATTTGAAACGGCGGACGCTATGGTGAGTACCGGGCTATTGGAAAAAGGGTATGAGTATCTGGTTATTGATGACTGCTGGTCACTGAAGGAGCGGGATGGGAACCAGCGGCTTGTGCCGGATCCGGTGAAGTTTCCTCATGGTATGAAGGCTGTGGCTGACTATGTTCACAGTAAGGGGCTGAAATTCGGTATGTATTCCTGTGCGGGAAACCTGACGTGTGCCGGGTATCCGGGGAGCTTTGAGCATGAATTTACAGATGCCCGGACCTTTGCGGAGTGGGGAGTGGATTTCCTGAAATATGATTATTGCTATCACAGTCCTATTATCCATGGACAGTATCTGTACAGAAGGATGGGGCTGGCTCTGGAAAACTGCGGAAGAGATATTCTGTTCAGCGCCTGTTCCTGGGGGGCGGATCAGACTCAGGAATGGATCAAGACATCGGCAGCATCTATGTGGCGCTCCACGGGTGATATTTTTGATACATGGGAGTCGGTGAAGGATCTGGTAAAGCAGCAGGAGAAGCTGCATCCCTATAATGGGGTGGGATGCTTTAATGATATGGACATGCTGATTGTAGGTATGTACGGAAAAGGGAATGTGGGGCTGAAGGGATGCAGTGATACGCAGTACAAGACACATTTCTCTATCTGGGCACTGCTTGGTTCCCCGCTGATGATAGGGTGCGATATCCGCAGTATGAATGAGGAAACAAAGGCTATTCTTGGTAATGAGGAGCTGATCCGGATCAATCAGGACAGTGCCTGCCGTCAGCCGGTGAAGCTGCAGGGAATTTGGGCCGGAGACGATATGGTCCTTTATGCAAGACAGCTGGAAAATGGGGATATGGCGATTGGTTTGTTTAATATGAGCGAAGAAAAGGCGGCTGCAAGGTTCAATCTGGATGAAGTGGGTCTGGGATTCAGTACCGGAAAAACGTTGGAAATGACGGAGGTGTGGAGCGGAGAAACCTTTAAGGTGACAAACGCCACTGTATCCAGGGAGCTGGAAGCTTTTGACTGTCAGGTATTCCGGGCGAAGGTGGTTGATCTGTAATGTCTGCATGCATGGACTGCGGGAAAAATCTGACCTATAATGAAATAGGGGCTTATAAAAAATTTGTGAACCGGGGAAGCAGGTCATTCCTCTGCAAGCAGTGTCTGGCACAGAAGCTGGATGTGACCACAGAAGATATCGACAGGAAAATAGAACAGTTTAAACAGCAGGGCTGCACGCTTTTTGTATGAAGGGCGGGCGGCCCTGCCTTTTTACGCTTAGGTCAGCATTGCGGAGGTGTTCATAGATCAGGAAGAAAATGAAAATATGACACTTGCATTCCGGTCGGAAGATATATGATAATATTACGGAAAAGGAGTGTTGGCCTCAATTCAGGGTCTGGGTAAAAGGGGCGGCAGGAGAAGGGAAGGAGAAACAAATGGGGAAATATGATGTGGCGGCTTATGTGTGGCCGGCGTATACCGGAAGGGATAAGAGGAGCCTCATGTTCTGGCCGGAGGGAATGGGGGAGTGGCAGTCGGTAAAAAATGCTGTGGCCAAATTTCCGGGGCATGAGTGGCCCAGAAAGCCGCTGTGGGGGTATGTGGATGAGGCGGATCCCGCTGTGATGGAGATGGAAATTGAAGCGGCAGCAGAACATGGCGTCAACGTATTCATTTATGACTGGTACTGGTTTGACGGAATGCCTTATCTGGAAAATTGTCTGAATGACGGTTTCCTGAAGGCAAAAAACAGGGATAAAATGAAATTTTACCTCATGTGGGCCAATCATGACGTGAATTATACCTGGGATATCAGGCTTTCCTGGGAGCAGGACTGTCTGATCTGGAAGGGGGCCGTAAACAGGGAGGAATTCGAAAATGCCTGCCGCAGAGTGATCACACAGTATTTCGGACAGTCCAATTATTATCGGATAGACGGGAAACCGGTGTTTCAGATCTATGAGCTTGCGAATCTGATAAAAGGCCTGGGCGGGCTGGAAAAAACGAAGGATGCCCTGGAATGGTTCCGGGAAGAAACGAAAAAGGCCGGTTTTCCGGATCTTTATCTCCTTCTTACAGCTTATGGAGATACGGATAACCTGTCGGGGCTGGACAACGGAAAGACAATAAAGGGCGGGGATGCGGTATCATACCTGGGATTTTCCGGCGTTACTCATTACCAGTTCGCGCATATTGCCGATATTGACCGGGATTATGATGAGATTCTGGCTGATGTCAAAGAGATGTGGAAGGGGATGGAAAAGGAATATGGCCTTCCCTATTATCCCCATATTTCCGTAGGCTGGGATAATAATCCCCGTTTTAACGGCTTCCGTCCGGGAATTGTAAAGAACAATCCGCCGGAAGAGGTGAAAAAGGGATTTGTCATGGCGCGGGAATATGCAGACAGCCATCCGGGACAGGCGCCGTTTGTTACGGTTAACAGCTGGAATGAATGGACGGAAACAAGCTATCTGGAACCGGATGACAGGTATGGATATGGGTATCTGGAGGCTTTGATGGAAGTGTTTATGGATGACTGACGGAGGGCGGCAGAAATAAAATCATGTTGCTGCATTATGGTATATTATGGAAGGGCGGTTTTGGCTGAACATCAAAACCGCTATTTTGATCTGGAAATTTACTCGGTCTGCAATGAGCGGGCCTGTTTCAAAAAGTGAGGATGCCTCTTTTTTGCAGCTGCTATGACAGAATATCTTTCAGGATAACAAAAAAAGCCTGACAAAATCAGACTTTTCAATAACAGGAGCAGTAGGAATCGAACCCACATCGATGGTTTTGGAGACCACTGTTCTACCCTTGAACTATGCTCCTACAACACGGTTCTTACTGAACCGGCGAATTGTATTATAGCATAGCCGTAAGGGGAAAAGCAAGCCCTTTTTACATAAAAAATTTGTTGTGAAATATCGGTAATAATAACGAACACCTGTCCATCACCCAATATTATATATAAATTTTAATAATATTTTTCAAAAAATATCTATGGAAAACCCCGCTCTTATAGTAAAATAGACAGAAAGTGCGTAAGTGAAAGCAGATGCACACAGTAAAACAGAAAGGTTAACAGGAATGCCAGATAATATTCGAATAATTGCCAGTGATTTTGACGGTACCATTCTGAAGGACGGAGCCCAGCATGTGGACGAGGAATATTTTCCTCTTATCCGGGAATTAAAATCCATGGGAATATCCTTCATTGCGGCCAGCGGAAGGCAGTATGCCAATCTGCGGAGGCTTCTCGAACCGGTAGCGGAGGATATCAGTTATATATGTGAAAATGGGGCGCTGATCGCCCAGGGAGGTACGATCCTGTACCAGAATGATATAGAAAGGAATCTGGCGCTGTCCCTTATCAGGGATATGCAGGAGGTGCCCGATTCGGAGGTGGTGGTATCCGGTGCGGACGCTTCCTATATGGTGCCGGTGGATCCTCTGTTTCCTGTGATGCTGCGGGAAAAGGTGAAAAATCAGGTTGCCGTGCTTAAGGATTTCGAGGAAATGAAGCTCCCTATGATTAAAATTTCCATCTATTTTCCGAAAGGAATACCGGGGGATAAAGAAAAATGGTTCCATGAAAAATACGACCGTTTCCTGAACGTAGTGGACGGCGGGAACGGCTGGCTTGATTTTACCAATAAGGGCGTGGATAAAGGAAGCGCCCTGAGGCTGCTGGCGGCGAAGGAGCAGTTTTTCCTGGACGAAGTGCTGGCGTTTGGTGACAGTGAAAATGATATGGCCATGCTGAAGGAGGCAGGTCTGAGTTACGCCATGAATACCGCAAAAGAGCATGTTAAGAAATGTGCCGACCGGGAATGCAGTATGGTCAGCCGGGTCCTTGAGGATCTGATTGCCGGAAGGCTGTAAATAGATTTGGTTTTTATGCGGCCCGGAGCCGCAGAAGGGAGGATTCTTATGAGAGAAATAATCAACAAATATCCGCGCCTGCTTCATGGAGGGGATTATAATCCGGAGCAGTGGCTGGACAGTCCCCAGGTACTGGAGGAGGATATCAGGCTCATGAAGGAGGCCCGCGTAAACTGTGTTTCCTTAGGGATTTTTTCATGGGCCAGGCTGGAACCTGAAGAGGGGGAATTCCATTTTGGCTGGATTCGGAGGATTATTGACAAATTATATGAAAATGGTATTTATACCATTCTTGCCACACCTACCGGTGCCATGCCCAACTGGATGACCGCAAAATATGAGGAGGTGAGGCAGATGAGCCCGGAAGGCGTGCGCAATCTTCCGGGGAGAAGGCATAACTTCTGTTACACCTCTCCGATTATGAGAAAGAAAATGAAAAAGATTAACCATGAGCTGTCCCGGCACCTGGGAGATCATCCGGGCGTTATCCTGTGGCATATCTCCAATGAATACGGCGGAAACGGATCCGATGCATCCTGTCATTGTCCTCAATGCCAGCAGGCCTTTCGGGAATGGCTGAAGGAAAAGTACAAGACGCTGGATAATCTGAACCATGCCTGGTGGACAGCCTTCTGGAGCCATACCTATACGGACTGGTCCCAGATCCACAGCCCTGTTCCCAATGGGGAAAGCCGGCTGCATGGCCTGAATCTGGACTGGAAACGTTTTGTGAGCCATCAGATCCAGGACTTCTGCATGGAGGAAATCAGAGCGGTCCTGAAATACAGCGTACTGCCCGTAACCACCAATATGATGGAATATTTCAAGCCCCTGGATTATTTCCGTTTTGCCCCTCAGCTCAGCATCATATCCTGGGACAACTATCCGGAATGGCACAGTCAGAAGGATGAGGTAAATGTGGCCGTGCGCACGGCGGCCTGGCATTCCATGATGAGAAGCCTCAAAAAAGCGCCCTTCCTGATGATGGAAAGCACTCCCTCCATCGTCAACTGGAAGGCTGTGAATACCCAGAAACGGCCGGGGCTTCATGAATTGTCTTCCCTTCAGGCCGTCGCCTGCGGAAGCAACAGTGTGCAGTACTTCCAGTGGAGAAAGAGCAGGGGAAGTTCGGAAAAATTCCACGGGGCCGTAGTGGATCACAGAAATGGAAGCAATACCCGTGTATTCCGGGAGGTATCCGCTCTCGGCAGCCGCATGGAGCAGATTTCTGATGCGGTATACCCTACCTGCAACAGGCCCAAAGCCGCCATTGTTTTTGACTGGGAGAACTGGTGGGCTGTGGAGGATATCGAGGGCCCCAGAAAGGACATGGCATATCAGGATACCATCCTGGCACACTTCAAGCCCTTCTGGGAAATGGGCATTGATGTGGATTTTGTAAATGAAGACTGTGATCTCCAGGGCTACCGCCTTGTGGCGGCTCCTTTGAATTACCTGTATAAAAAGGGTTACGCTAAGAAGGTTAAGGATTATGTGGAAGCCGGCGGCTGCTATGTGGCCACTTATTTCAGCGGCGTGGTGGACGAGACGGATCTCTGTATTCTGGACAGGCATCCTCTTGAGGAGCTTCTGGGCATCCGTACGGAAGAAATGGACGCGGCGCCCGACCATCGCGTCAACAGCATCGGCTTTGAAGGAAAGTCATACAAAACAGGCTGTCTGCGGGAAATTTCCCATGTGATTCCCGGAGAAGGAGCAGAGGTTCTGGCCTCTTATGAGTCCGATTATTATGCGGGCTGCCCTGCGCTGACAAGGAAGAGCTATGGAAGCGGTAAGGCCTATTACCTGGCCTGCGAAACGGAAGAGGCTTTTCTGAAGGCTCTGTATGCCGGACTGGCGGAAGAAAACGGTATCGGTACGGAGTTTACCGGAAGGCTTCCCTATGGGGTCACCGTATCCCACAGGGAAGGCGGACAGGATCTGTGGTTTGTGCAGAACTTCAATGAAGCGGAAACGCAGATGGAGCTGCCCGGCACCTATGCGAGGGTGGAAGACGGCATGGAGCTGAAAGGCAGCATCACCTTAAAGCCCTTTGAATGTCTGATTCTGGCGGCAAAATAAGAACCAAAAAAGGAAGCCCGGTTTTGCCCGGACTTCCTTTTTGAATGAAATCAACAGTAATCTTCCTCATATTCCTCCTCTGTCCGGCTGTTTCCCAGAGACAGGGGGCGGAAGATCGTTTTACGTCCGATGTAGCATAAGAGCCGCGTGATTTCGATGCCGGCAAAAATACCGATACTGTCAATCAGCACATCTCTGGGAGAAGGGGTTCGGCCGGGGACAAAGGACTGGTGCCATTCATCCAGCCCGGCAAAGGCCACACAGAACAGCCCTGCGGCAAGCAAAAGCTTCCATCCCCGCAGGCGGTATACGTACAGCGGAAAAGAAACCGAAACAGCCAGAAGAAAATATTCCGTCATATGAGCTGTTTTGCGCACATAATGTTCGATCCGCTGCGCATAATGCAGTATCTGCGCATCATTCCAGTCCTTGTCCAGCACCTGTTCGCAGGCCTGTACGAAGCGCAGGCTTACCGAACTGCTCACCGCGCCGGAGACGTCGCCGTCCTGTGCGGAAAAACTGAAAATGACATACATCATAATCAGTGCCGGAAGGAAAGAAAGCGGCTTCAGCACATACCGCAGCAGTTTTTTCAAAAACAATTTCACATATTTCATATAGATTCCCCGATTCTTTTTCTGTTACTATCTCAAACGCTGTCAGTTTCCGAAGCCTTGAATCTTTCCTGAAATCTGACTTTGCACTTACAGCCAACGCGATAGTTCCCTATCTGATTAATGTGAACATATTAGCACACAAAAATTCTGAAAAAAAGAAAATAGCGGAAAATTTAAATAAAAATTCATAAATTATGCCATTATTAACCTTAATCCCGTATATAGGGAACACAAAAATTCGGCTTTATTTTTTCGCGTATTTATGATACGATATGAACAAGCCGGATTTCAGAGAGGTCTTTCTATGGGAGAAAAATCAGCGCACAAAAAACAATTCATAGTAGAAACGGCAAGGCAGGTTTTCGTGGAAAAAGGCTACAAGGATGTGACCATGAAAGATATTGTGGATGCCTGCGGTATCAGCAGGGGAGGCCTGTACCTTTATTTTGAGAGTACGGCAGAGCTTTTCAGGGAAGTCCTGGAAGCGGAGCAGAAGGAAAAGGATGATATTTTTTCGGGAGAAATTCCTGAAGATGCCACTGCCACAGATATTCTTCTTGTGTTTCTGAAAGAACAGAAAAAGGAAATACTTCTTAAAAAAAACAGCATAACAGTTGCTGCCTACGAGTATTTTTTTGCAAATAAACCCGCCAAAAAGGATAACCTGCTCCGCAGGAAATTTTTGGAGTCCGTGGATATCCTCAAAGGACTGATCGAGGCCGGTGTGGAAAACGGGGAATTCGTCTGTGAGGATCCGGAAAGTACGGCACAGGATATCATGTTTGTGCTGGAAGGGCTGCGGGTGTGCTCCCAGACGATGGGACTGTCTGAAAGCAGGGTGGACAGAGAGCTTCTTTATATCATGGAGGGGCTTGTATATGAAGATTTATAACTGTGACAGATATCAATATTTTACTTAAATGATAACGAATGCCTCAAGGATGAGCCTTGGGGCGTTTTGTATGTAAGCTGCGGACAAATATAAGCGGTGAAGGAAAGGAAGCAAAAAATTGATCGAACGTATTGTGGAGATGGAACTGCCGGCGGGAGAAAAACTGATAATAGAAAAAAACAGAATCCAGGGAGAACGGCTGCGCGCGGATGCCGCCAGGCTGGCAATTGTCACCGGCAGCCACGGCGATGAGCTGGAGGGACAGTATATCTGCTATGAGACAGCCAGACGACTGAAGGAAGGACTGCAGTTCCTTTCAGGCACAGTTGACATTTATCCGGCGCTGAACCCTCTGGGAATCGATGTGGTACAAAGAACCTCCCCTCTGGGAAATGTGGATATGAACCGCGTATTCCCCGGTTCCCCCGACGGAACCCTGCTGGAACAGGCCGCCGCCCGTATTGTGGAGGATCTGGAGGGCGCGGATTTATGCCTGGATATTCATGCAAGCGATGTATTCGTGAGGGAAATACCCCAGGTACGCCTGAGCGAAGATTTTGCAGAAAAACTCCTTCCTTATGCCAGACTGATGAATGTGGATATGGTCTGGACCAATGCCACCGCAACCGTACATGAATCCACCCTCGCCCATGCCATGAACAGCAGGGGAGTCCCTGCTTTAGTGGTAGAGCTGGGAGTGGGAAACCGGATCAGCCCGGAGTACGGCAGCCGCATCGTGGACGGCATTTTCAACGTGATGAACCTGCTGGGCATGTGGAAAGGAAAACACAGCATGGTGGGCATGCCTGCCGTTTCCACAGACGGTGAGGTGGAGTTTATCAGAGCATCCGTCAACGGCATGTTCCTCCCCTCCGCCGCACATAACCATTACATCAGACAGGGAGAGAAAATAGGCGAAATCGTGGATGTGATCAATGGAACAATAAAACAGGAAATTTTTGCGCACAAATCAGGCCTTATCTTTACCCTCAGAGAATATCCTCTGGTATATGAAGGCGCCCTTCTCGCAAGAATTCTTACCGGAATCGAAGAAAAAAAGTGAACAGGAGAGCGAAATGGAAACGAAGGAATTATTTCGGATGAAATCCAACTACAGAGAAGACATGCTGGTGCAGGGATACCGCTTTGGAAAAGGCGAAAAAGCCGCCTGCATTGCAGGGGCCGTACGCGGAAATGAAATCCAGCAGCTCTACATCTGCTCCCAGCTGGTAAAACAACTCAAGGAACTGGAAAATAAAGGCTGCATCAACGCCAACAAAGAAATCATGGTAATTCCCGCCATCAACCCTTTTTCCGTCAACACCGGCAAACGTTTTTGGGGAGTAGGCGACATTGACATCAACCGCAGCTTCCCCGGAAACCAGGAAGGCGACACCACCTCCCGGATAGCCGCCGGAGTGCTGGAACAAATCCGCGACTACACCTACGGCATCCAGTTTGCCAGCTTTTACATGCCCGGAGAATTCGTCCCCCATGTCCGAATGATGGAAACCGGCTTCCAAAGCCCGTCCCTGGCGAACCTGTTCGGCCTCCCTTATGTAGTGATCCGCAAACCCCGCCCCGTAGACACCAAAACCCTCAACTACAACTGGCAGAACCAATCCACCGCCGCCTTCAGCGTCTACACCAACAAAACCGACGAACTCGACGAAAAAAGCGCCGTCCGCGCCACCGGAGCCGTCCTGCGCTTCCTCACCCGCATGGGAATCATCCGCTACGAAAGCCACAGCGGCTACATCAGCCACGTAATCCAGGACGAAGACCTCACCAACGTCCACGCAGGAACCGCCGGCCTCTACCGCCGCCTCACCACCCCCGGAGAATACGTCCGCTACCACCAGCCCCTTGCCCAAATCCTCGATTCCTACGAAGGCTTCACCAAACAAGAAATCCTGGCCCCCACCGAAGGCATCATTTTCTACGCCCACAAAGACCCCCTCATAAACCAGGGCGACATTACCTTCCGCATCATCCACCGCCTCCACGAATAAAAACAATCTACGCACCTGCCCATGCGCTCCTGTTACCCGCCCTTAGCGGCGCTGTCTGACGACTGCAAAGGAGGAGTTTAAGCCGCGTTGGCAGAGGAGCATAGGAACAAAACAGTTAGAAACTCCCCCTTTTTTTTGTCTGCCGCCGTCCCTACAGAGATCAGGCGCCCGAACACAGGCAGGAGAGAGGCCAGCCAGCCCCACCGGGGAGAAACACGGACGGAAGGCGGCCGGATGAGGCCACTCCACCCCCATTTCCCCACCCCCCATCTTTTTATTTCCCCTCATTTTATTAAATTGCATTGAAAAAAAACGCAGATTTTGTATAATAAGAAGAGAATGCCCGCCTCCCGGCCTGCTTTTGTATGCCCGGAGGAAAAAGCAGCCGGCGGCTGGGGATGAAAAAAATGCCGGCCACAAACATTTGGAGGAGCCATTCATGGGAAATGTAAGACGTATCTATGTAGAGAAGAAAGCCCCTTTTGCTGTGAAAGCGAAGGAACTGAAAGGCGATCTGAAGAACTATCTGAACCTGAAAAAAGTAGAGGATGTGAGAATGTTCATCCGCTACGATGTGGAGCATATCAGCGATGAGGTATTTGAAAAGGCCTGCAAAACGGTGTTTTCCGAGCCTCCTGTAGATGACCTTTACAGAGAGCAGATTACCGTTCCGGAGAACGGAAGAGTATTTTCTGTGGAGTTCCTTCCCGGACAGTTTGACCAGAGAGCGGATTCTGCCCTGCAGTGCGTAAAGTTCTTAAATGAAGAAGAAGATCCAATTATCAGGACCGCAGTGACCTACCTGATCACCGGTGAGCTGACGGATGAAGAATTTGACCGGATAAAAGCCTACTGTATCAATCCTGTGGATTCCAGGGAAACGGATATGGTTAAGCCGGAAACACTGGAAACAAATTTTGAGGAGCCGGAGGATGTGAAGATTTTTGACGGCTTCCGGAACCTGAAGGAGGAAGCACTCAGAGAACTTTATGATTCCCTGGGGCTTGCCATGACCTTCCGGGATTTCCAGCATATTCAGAATTACTATGTGAACGACGAAAACAGAGATCCCTCCATGACGGAGATCCGTGTCCTCGATACGTATTGGTCCGATCATTGCCGTCACACCACTTTTTCCACGGAGCTGAAGGATGTGGAATTCGGGGAAGGCTACTACCGGACACCCATAGAAAGCACCTATCAAAGCTACCTGGATACCAGGGAAGATATTTTCAAGGGAAGAAAGGACAAGTTTGTCTGCCTGATGGATCTGGCTCTCATGGGTATGCGCAAGCTGAAAAAAGAAGGAAAACTCCAGGATATGGAGGAGTCCGATGAAATCAACGCCTGCTCCGTCATCGTCCCTGTGGAAATGGATTACGGAGACGGCCCTGTTACCGAGGAATGGCTTATTTTCTTTAAAAATGAAACCCATAACCATCCCACCGAAATCGAACCCTTCGGCGGTGCTGCCACCTGTCTGGGCGGCGCTATCCGGGATCCCCTTTCCGGACGCGGGTATGTATATCAGGCCATGCGCGTGACCGGGGCGGCGGATCCTACCGTTCCCGTAGCAGACACCTTAAAGGGAAAGCTTTCCCAGAAAAAGCTGGTCCGCGGCGCTGCGGACGGCTACTCCTCTTATGGCAATCAGATCGGTCTGGCAACCGGTTATGTAAAAGAAGTATATCATCCCAATTATGTGGCAAAACGTATGGAAATCGGCGCCGTTATGGGTGCCGCTCCCAGAAAAAATGTAATCCGTGAAACCTCCGATCCGGGCGATATCATCATCCTCCTGGGCGGACGCACCGGAAGGGACGGCTGCGGCGGCGCTACCGGTTCCTCCAAGGTGCATACGGAAGAGAGTATTGAAACCTGCGGCGCGGAAGTACAGAAGGGAAATGCGCCTACGGAACGTAAGATCCAGAGGCTGTTCCGCAGGGCGGAAGTCAGCAGGCTGATTAAGAAATGCAATGATTTCGGTGCCGGCGGCGTATCGGTTGCCATCGGTGAGCTGGCGGACGGACTCCGGGTGGATCTGGATAAGGTTCCCAAGAAATACGCGGGTCTGGACGGAACGGAGCTTGCCATCTCCGAATCCCAGGAAAGGATGGCCGTTGTGGTAGCTCCCGGGGATGTGGATACTTTCCTGGATTATGCGAAGGAAGAAAATCTGGAGGCCGTGAGCGTTGCGATTGTAACAAAGGAGCCCCGCCTCGTCCTTACCTGGAGGGGAAAAGAAATCGTGAATATTTCCAGGGCGTTCCTGGATACCAACGGAGCCCATCAGGAGACAGGCGTATATGTGGATATCCCGGTGGAGGGCAGCAGCTATTTTGATAAATACGCCGTTCCCGAAGCAGGAGAGGCGCTGGAAGCCGGTGATGCGAAAAAAGCATGGCTTACCCTGCTTTCCAATCTGAATGTCTGCTCCCAGAAGGGTCTTGTGGAAATGTTCGACTCATCCATCGGAGCAGCCAGCGTGCTGATGCCCTACGGCGGAAAATACCAGCTTACGGAAACACAGGCTATGGTGGCAAAACTGCCTGTCCTGAAGGGAAAAACAGATACCGTTACCATGATGAGCTACGGGTTTGATCCTTATCTTTCCTCCTGGAGCCCTTATCACGGAGCGGTGTATGCCGTGACCGAATCCATGGCAAGAATCGTTGCCAGCGGCGGTGATTTCCATAAGATCCGTTTCACCTTCCAGGAATATTTCCGCAGGATGACGGAGGATCCCAAACGTTGGAGCCAGCCTTTTGCCGCATTGCTGGGGGCTTTTGACGCACAGGTCGGCTATGGCCTTCCTTCCATCGGAGGCAAGGATTCCATGTCCGGCACCTTTAATGAAATTGATGTGCCTCCTACCCTGGTATCCTTTGCTGTGGATGTGGCGAAGGAAAAGGATATTATCACACCCGAATTTAAAAAGCCGGGAAATAAGGTAGTACGCTTCTGCATGGAGAGGGATGAATACGATATCCCTGTTTATGAAAGTGTCATGGAGCTTTATGACAAGATTACGGAAATGATCCGCGACGGCGTTATTATATCCGCATATGCGCTGGACAGCAAGGGTGCGGCAGCGGCTCTTCCCAAGATGGCCTTCGGCAATCATCTGGGTGTGGAGCTGAGTGATGACGCGGATTTGGAAGAACTCTTTGAAAATGCTCTGGGCGATATCATGGCGGAGGTTCCCGCAGATAAGATCAATCTGATAGATACCGCTTATGAGCTTATCGGTACCATTACCAAAGAACCCGTGGTTACCTTCGGTGATGTGGAAATCACTCTGGATGAGATGCTCTGCGCATGGAAGGGGACTCTGGAAAAAGTATTCCCCACCAAAGCGAGCGAGGAAACGGCGCCGGTGGAAAGCAGCCTTTATAAGGCGGACAGCATCTATGTATGCAGACAGAAGGTGGCGAAGCCCGTCGTATTCATCCCCGTGTTCCCCGGAACCAACTGCGAATACGACAGCACAAAGGCTTTTGAAAGAGCGGGAGCCAGCGTGGTGACCAAGGTGTTTAAAAACCTGAGCGCTGAGGATATCCGTGAATCCGTGGCGGAATTTGAAAAGGCGATCAATGATGCCCAGATTATCATGTTCCCCGGCGGATTTTCAGCAGGCGATGAGCCGGATGGAAGCGCCAAATTCTTTGCAACCGCATTCCAGAATGCCAGGATTAAGGAAGCTGTCATGAAGCTGGTGAATGAGCGTGACGGCCTGTGCCTGGGTATCTGCAACGGCTTCCAGGCCCTGATTAAGCTGGGCCTGGTTCCCTTCGGTGAAATTGTGGGACAGAAGGAGAATTCCCCGACACTGACCTTCAATACCATAAACCGCCACATTTCCAAAATGGTTTATACCAAGGTGGTATCCAACAAGTCACCCTGGCTTGCAAATGCACAGCTCGGCAAGACTTATGTAACACCCGCATCCCATGGAGAAGGCCGTTTTGTAGCGGACGATGAATGGATCAAAAAGCTGTTTGCCAACGGACAGGTGGCAACGCAGTACGCGGATCCGGAAGGAAATGTTTCCATGGATGAAGAATGGAACGTTAACGGTTCCTATGCGGCGATTGAAGGAATCACCTCTCCGGACGGACGTATCCTGGGCAAGATGGCCCATGTGGAAAGAAGAGGAGACGGAGTCGCCATTAATATTTATGGAGAACAGGATTTGAAGATCTTTGAATCCGGGGTTGCTTACTTCAAGTAAGGAATTGCCTTATATTTACAATAATTATAGAAAGACAAGAAATCCCACGGCAGGGTATGCCGTGGGATTTCTTTCGGACAGCCATCAGCTGTTCAGTTTTTTTATACTTAAAGTGGCATTGGCATTATTATTAATTATTGCATTCAGATTATCGGGAAGGGTTCTCACAATAAGGAGCACCAGATCCAATACATCACCCGAAGATAAAGGAACAATAACACTTGCCGACAAACGCCCGTCAAAGGAGAGGTTGGCAGTATCATCCTCCGCCAGGGTCTGGGAACCTCTCGTCTGGGTAAGGATTTCCCCGTTCCTGCGTACGGCAGCCGCCGCTGTGGAAGCCTGGCTGGTATTCAGAAGGATATTATAATTGATTTCATAATCCCCGGCAGTCTGTACAGTCAGAGAGTTATTGACTGCAGTGACATTTTTAAGCGGCATGGGAGTATTCAGTTTTACCTGTACCGGAACGTCAGCAGCAGTGAAAAAAACAAGCTGCGTTCCGCTGTTATAAAGACCTCCGTAAGCGGCAAGGCCTGCCGGTTTGCCTGAAGCCGGCCTGGACAGCCGGGCTTTATTGGGGATACAGCCGCCGCATGGATGGCAGCCATTTTGTTTCTGATACATAAAATTACCTGCTTTTTTTCTTTATTCCATGGTATGACAAAAAATGCACATGGTGATAAGCCATAACAGTACAGCCCCTCTCCAGCCTCTGGGCCTGTGTATCCTGTTCGGCCAGCCTTCCTCTCTCCGCTGCCGTTCCCGGCCATGCAGAGGATCCTGTAAGGGGCGTATAAACTCGCCGGTCCTTAGGCTGTGTCCTGTGCAGCCTTAGTACCGCTGCGTGTTTATCCGAGCGGGAGCGTCCCCTTCAAGGACCTCTGCATGGCCGGGAACGGCAGCGGAGAGAGGAAGGCTGGCCGGGCAGGATACACAGGCCCAGAGGCTGGAGAGGGGCTGTACTGTTATGAAAAGGCGGAAGGCAATGGAAAAAATGATTGAACACTCAAATCATTTGTGATACAATTAATCGATTATGGGAAAGGATGTGCAGATGAAAATGAAGGCATTTTTGATACTGGAAGACGGCACGGTATTTGAAGGAATTCATATCGGGGCCGAAAAAGAGATAATCAGTGAAATCGTATTTAATACATCGATGGCCGGTTATCTGGAAGTGTTGACAGATCCCTCTTATGCAGGACAGGCCGTATGTATGACGTATCCGTTAATCGGCAATTACGGCGTATGCAAGGAAGATTGCGAATCAAGAAGACCATGGCCGGACGGATTTATTGTGAGAGAACTGTCCAGAATGCCAAGTAATTTCCGATCCGACTGTACCATTCAGGAGTATCTGGAAAGCTTCGGGGTGCCGGGAATCGCGGGCATTGATACGAGGGCACTTACCAAGATCCTGAGAGAAAAAGGAACCATGAACGGGATGATAACCACCAATGCGGATTACAGCCTGGAGGAAATCCTTCCCCGCCTCGCAGCATATACCACAGGGAATGTTGTGGAAAAGGTGACCTGTGAGAATAAGTATGAAATAAAGGGTGCGAAGGATCTGGCTGAAAACGGGCCGATTTCCGGAAGCGCCGTATTTAATAAGGAAAGCTTTCTGAACGGAGTCAAGGAAAAGAAACCTTCTCTGGTGAAGCAGTTAAACGGAGCCGGCAAAAAAGTAGCCTTGCTGGATCTTGGAGCTAAGGACAATATCGCCCGTTCCCTCGCCATGAGGGGCTGCGACGTTACCATATATCCGGCGCTGACACCGGCGGCGGACATTATAGCGGATAAGCCGGACGGCATCATGCTTTCCAACGGCCCGGGGGATCCCAAGGAATGCGAAAGCATTATCCGGGAAATAAGAAAGCTGTATGAGACGGATATTCCGATTTTTGCCATCTGCCTGGGGCATCAGCTCATGGCGCTGGCTACCGGAGCCGATACTTTCAAGATGAAATACGGGCACAGAGGCGGAAACCACCCGGTAAAGGATCTGACTACAGGGAGGGTATATATCTCTTCCCAGAACCATGGCTATGTAGTGGATATGGACAAGCTGGATCCAAAAGTGGCGGCGCCTGCTTTCGTCAATGTCAATGACGGGACAAATGAAGGCCTTGAGTATACGGGTAAAAATATTTTCACCGTTCAATTCCATCCTGAGGCCTGCCCCGGACCGCAAGATTCCGGGTTTCTGTTTGACAGGTTTATCACGATGATGAATGGAGGGAGGAAATAAAGATGCCTAAGAATCCTGATGTAAAAAAAGTAATGGTCATCGGTTCCGGTCCTATCGTTATCGGACAGGCTGCCGAGTTTGATTATGCAGGCACACAGGCCTGCCGTTCCCTGAAGGAAGAGGGCGTGGAAGTAATCCTGGTGAATTCCAACCCGGCTACCATCATGACAGACAGGGACATCGCAGACAGAGTATACATTGAGCCCCTCACCGTTAAAGTGCTGGAACAGCTCATCGAAAAAGAAAAGCCGGACAGTATTCTCCCCACCCTGGGAGGACAGGCCGGGCTGAACCTGGGAATGGAGCTGGATGAATCCGGTTTCCTGGCCGCCCATAACGTGAAGCTTTTGGGAACCACTTCCCAGACTATCCGCAAGGCGGAGGACAGGCAGGAATTTAAGGATACCATGGAAAAAATAGGTGAGCCCTGTGCTCCCTCCCTGGTAGTTAAAAATATCGAAGACGGCGTTGTTTTTGCAAAACAGATCGGATATCCGGTTGTGCTGCGTCCCGCTTATACGCTGGGAGGTTCCGGCGGCGGTATCGCTCATAACCAGATGGAGCTGGAAGAAATTCTGGCAAACGGCCTGCGCCTGTCCCGTGTGGGGGAGGTACTTGTGGAACGCTGTATAGCGGGCTGGAAGGAAATCGAATATGAAGTGATGCGAGACAGTGCAGGAAACTGTATCACGGTCTGCAACATGGAAAATATCGATCCTGTCGGTGTCCACACCGGAGACAGCATCGTTGTGGCCCCTTCCCAGACGCTGAGTGACAAGGAATACCAGATGCTGCGCAGCGCCGCATTGAATATTATCGACGAACTGCAGATCACAGGCGGCTGTAACGTACAGTTTGCCCTTCATCCCGTAAGCTTTGAATACTGTGTTATTGAAGTAAATCCCCGTGTGAGCCGTTCCTCGGCGCTGGCAAGCAAGGCCACCGGCTACCCCATAGCGAAGGTTGCCGCCAAAATCGCCCTCGGCTATACGCTGGATGAAATCAAGAACGCCATAACCGGAAAGACCTATGCCAGCTTTGAACCCACTCTAGACTATTGTGTGGTGAAGCTGCCCCGTCTTCCTTTTGATAAATTCATTACTGCAAAAAGAACCCTGACCACACAGATGAAAGCTACCGGAGAGGTTATGAGCATCTGCAACAGCTTTGAAGGAGCCCTGATGAAGGCCATCCGTTCCCTGGAACAGCATGTGGACTGCCTCATGAGCTATGATTTTTCAGAGCTTTCCGTGGAAGAACTGAAAGAGCGTCTGAAAAAAGTGGATGACCAGAGAATCTATGTGATTGCCGAAGCCATCCGTAAGGGAATCGATTATGACACGATCCATGAAATCACCATGGTGGATCATTGGTTTATTGATAAGATAGCCATTATCGTGGAAATGGAACAGGCTCTTGCCAAAGGCCCTCTCACTCCGGAACTTCTCAGAGAAGCGAAACGGATCGAGTTCCCGGATACGGTTATCAGCCGTCTTACCGGTATCCCGGCGGAAGAGATTAAGCAGCAGCGTTATGACAACGGTATCGTTGCCTCTTATAAAATGGTGGATACCTGCGCCGCAGAATTTGAAGCGAGCACCCCTTACTATTATTCCGTATACGGCGGGGAAAATGAAGCCGTGGAAACGAATGCGCGCAAGAAGGTTCTTGTTCTGGGTTCCGGCCCCATCCGTATCGGCCAGGGTATCGAATTCGACTATTGCTCCGTGCATGCTACCTGGGCTTTTTCCAGGGAAGGCTATGAAACGGTTATTGTCAATAACAATCCGGAAACAGTCAGCACCGACTTTGACATTGCGGATAAGCTGTATTTTGAACCCCTCACCCCTGAGGATGTGGAAAACGTGGTAAACATGGAGCATCCTGATGGCGCTGTGGTACAGTTCGGCGGACAGACAGCTATCAAGCTGACGGAAAGCCTGATGAAGATGGGCGTGCCCATTCTGGGAACAAGCGCGGAAAATGTGGATGCCGCTGAAGACAGAGAGCTGTTTGATGAGATACTGGAGGAATGCGGAATCCCCAGACCCTCCGGCGGAACCGTATACACGGCGGAGGAGGCAAAGGCCGTGGCAAACAGACTGGGTTATCCCGTTCTTGTGCGTCCTTCCTACGTGCTCGGCGGCCAGGGGATGCAGATAGCCATTTCCGATACGGAAGTGGAAGAATTTATGGAAATCATCAACCGCATCGCACAGGATCATCCTATCCTTGTGGATAAATATCTGCAGGGCAAGGAGCTGGAAGTGGATGCTGTCTGCGACGGTACCGACATCCTGATTCCCGGCATCATGGAACATATCGAACGGGCAGGCGTGCATTCCGGAGACAGTATTTCCGTATATCCCGCACAGACAATCAGTGAAGGTGTAAAGGCAACTATAGCGGAGTATACCAGAAAGCTTGCGAAATCCCTTCATGTAATCGGCCTGATTAACATCCAGTTCATCGTGGTGGACGAGGATGTATATGTCATTGAGGTGAATCCCCGTTCCTCCAGAACGGTGCCCTATATCAGCAAGGTGACAGGAATCCCCATTGTGGATCTTGCCACAGAAGTGATCATCGGAAAGAAAATCCGGGATCTGGGCTATGAACCCGGCCTTCAGCCGGAAGCGGGCTATGTGGCAATCAAAATGCCCGTATTCTCTTTTGAAAAAATCCGCGGTGCTGAAATCAGCCTCGGGCCGGAGATGAAATCCACCGGCGAATGTCTGGGTATTGCCAAAACCTTCAACGAAGCCCTTTATAAGGCGTTCCTGGGAGCAGGCATTGATCTGCCGAGGCATAAGCAGATGATCATTACCGTAAAGGATGCGGACAAGGGAGAGGCGATTGACATTGCCCGCCGTTTTGAAAAGCTGGGCTATATTATCTATGCGACCAGAAGCACCGCGGCTGCGCTGAAGGAAGCCGGAATAAAGGCGCGCCAGGTCAATAAGATCAACCAGGAATCCCCTACGGTAATGGATCTGATTCTGGGACACAGGATTGATTTGGTTATCGATACCCCTACCCAGGGCAGGGACAAATCCAGAGACGGTTTCCTCATCCGCAGAACCGCCATCGAAACAGGCGTGAACTGCCTGACCAGCCTGGATACCGCAAGAGCCCTTGTGGGAAGCCTGGAAACAAAGAGTAATGAATTATCTCTGATTGATATTGCAAAGCTGTAAACGAATATTATGAATAAAGTGAACTATCAGAAACAGCTGGAGGATATCCTCCGCAGACTGCCGGAAGAAAACAGCGGCTGCCATGACCCGCAGGCCGTCCCTGTTACCGGAAAAAAGAAGCTTCTCATCCATAGCTGCTGCGCACCCTGCAGCAGCTATGTGCTGGAATATCTGCGTGATTTTTTTGATATTACCGTCCTGTATTATAATCCCAACATAACGGATCGGCAGGAGTATGAAAAACGGACGGCGGAGCAGAAAAGACTGATTGAGGAAATGAACAGCGAAGCCCCTTCTTTTATCACAATGGAAACAGGCCGTTATGAACCGGAGGTGTTTTTTGCCGCGGTGAAAGGGCTGGAACAGATTCCCGAAGGCGGCGAAAGGTGTTTTTGCTGTTATGAAATCCGTCTTCGTGAGACTGCAAGGCTTGCCGGGGAAAAGGGCTTTGACTACTTTACCACAACCCTCACAATCAGCCCTTTGAAAAATGCGGACAAGCTGAATGAAATCGGAGAGAAGCTTGGCGCGCAGTACGGCGTCCCGTTTCTTCCGTCTGATTTCAAAAAGAAGAATGGCTATAAACGTTCTGTGGAACTTTCTGAAAAATATGGTCTGTACCGCCAGGATTACTGCGGCTGCATTTTTTCCAAAAATGAGCGGGACCGGCGGAACAGTGAGAAGTGAGGTTTGTTAAATGAAGAAAATTCTGGAAGCAATTTCCGAGGAAATGAAAAAAGCGTTTGCCGGTGCGGGCTATGAAGAAGAACTGGGAAAGGTAACTCTTTCCAACCGCCCGGATCTGTGTGAATACCAGTGCAACGGCGCTATGGCCGGCGCAAAAAAATACCATAAGGCCCCCATTATGATAGCGAATGAGGTGGCGGAGCAGTTAAAAGAAAGCAAAGTTTTTTCCCGGGTGGAAGCGGTGGCTCCCGGATTCCTGAACCTGAAGCTGTCGGACGATTTCCTGTGCGGATATCTGAAGGAAATGGAAGCCGGTGAAAAATTCGGAATGGAAATGCCCGCTGAAGAAAAGACCATCATCGTGGATTACGGCGGACCTAATGTGGCGAAGCCCCTGCATGTGGGGCATCTGCGTTCTGCCGTCATCGGGGAAAGCGTTAAGAGAATCGCCCGTTTTGCAGGATATAAGGTTATCGGAGATATCCATCTGGGGGACTGGGGCCTGCAGATGGGACTGATCATCACGGAGCTTCAGGAAAGAAAGCCTGAGCTGCCCTATTTTGACGAGAGCTATACGGGGGACTATCCCCAGGAGGCTCCCTTCACAATCGCCGAACTGGAGGAAATCTATCCTACGGCCAGCGGCAAATCCAAAGAGGATCCGTCTTACAAGGAAAAGGCCATGGAAAATACCTTCAAGCTCCAGAATGGGGTAAGAGGCCACCGGGCATTGTGGGATCATATTATCCGGGTATCCGTAGCGGATATGAAGAAAAATTATGAGAAGCTGAACGTGGAATTCGATCTCTGGAACGGAGAATCCACCGTACAGTATCTGCTCCCTGAAATGGTGGAAGCCATGAAAAAGGGCGGTTATGCCTATGAAAGTGACGGCGCCCTTGTGGTGGATGTGAAGGAAGAAACCGACAGCAAGGAAATTCCTCCCTGCATCATCCTGAAATCAGACGGCGCGGCGCTTTACAGCACCACAGATCTTGCAACCATCAGCGAACGTGTGACAAAATATGATCCGGATATCATGATTTATATTACCGATAAAAGACAGAGCATGCATTTCGAGCAGGTATTCCGCTGCGCGCGCAAGACAAAGCTTGTGGGAGAAGATGTGAAGCTCATCCATATCGGTTTCGGTACGGTGAACGGAAAAGACGGCAAACCCTTTAAGACCAGGGACGGCGGCGTGCCGAGACTGGAAAAGCTGATATCGGATATCGATGAAGAAATGCTCCGTAAAATCATGGAAAGCCGTCACGACATGCCGGAAGAGGAAGCGAAGGAAATCGCGGATATCGTAGGTCTGGCAGCCATCAAATACGGCGACCTGTCCAATCAGGCGGCAAAGGATTACAGCTTTGACGTGGATCGTTTCACCTCCTTCGAAGGAGATACCGGCCCATATATCCTTTATACCATTGTCCGCATCAAGTCAATTCTGGCTAAATACCAGGAACAGGGCGGCAGTCTTGATAAAGTTCAGCTCGCCCCCGCCGTCAGTCCGGATGAAAAGGCGCTGATGATGGAAATCGCCAAATTCAATACCATGATGGAGACCGCCTTCACCGAATGCGCTCCCCATAAGGTATGTGCTTATATTTATGACCTGGCTAACGCCTTCAACCGTTTCTATCACGAAACCAGAATTATTGCTGAGGAGGATGAGACGAAAAAGGCCGGCCTGATCGCACTGCTTGTCCTGACAAAGGATGTGCTGGAGACCTGCATTGATCTGCTGGGATTTTCGGCGCCTGACCGGATGTAATAAAGAATAGATGAACCGCTGATTTCCTTGTGGAATTCAGCGGTTCATTTTTACTTTAATAATGCTCTCAGCTTTCCAGCCATATCTTCCCGCAAAGCCCCATAGGATGCAGACCGGTATTTATAGAAGGATGATCCTTCACATAAGGGAATACGGCAGTAATATTTTCAATCACCAGATGGTTTTCCCCATCCTTCAGGAACGGCCCCACCTCGAAACGGTAGGGGGAACCGATGCGGACAAGGGCTTCCTGTCCGTTTACGCTGAGGGAAACCACTTCGTTGGCCCCATCAAGGAAGATGGTTTCTTTTCCGGTACTCTGTGCATCCGCATGGAAGGAAAAGTCCATTTCGTACCGGAGTATACCATGGAAATCGAGGAATTCGTCTCTCATGGATAAGTCTGTGAGACTGTCCAGGCTGCCCATAGGCCTGAAATTATTATTTGTATCCTTCTCCTGTACAAAAGCCGCTGAAAGCCGGATTTCACCATGAAGCTCCTGCCTTTTAACCGGTCTTTGTTTAGGCGGTTTCGGGAGAGAAACTTCGTCTTCCGGAAGCCGGGATATATAAATTCGGGATTCTCCCGGTTCCAAATCCAAAAGGAGACAGTCATCCTCTGTCATGATCTGATACAGGCAATTTTCATAAGCGTCATATTCCAGGGCAGGCTGCAGGGAGGTAAAACGGACTTTGTCGTGTATGGCTGTACCGATGGATTCATTCATGAGCATAACGCATTCATAGTCCGGCCCGGCATATTGGTAAGCGCGCAGATCTTTATATTCCTTTCCGGACGGGAATGTGACGACCGGCAGAGAATGCTGTTTCAGGTAAGTCTTTATGGAAGCCAAAGGAAGAACGAGTGCGCTTCTTTCCAGGCTGCGCCGTTCTTTTTCCATATCCTCTCCTTCGCTGGAACCGGAAGGGAGGGCGTCCACAAAGAGGACAGGGAAGCCCAGGGAAGAAAGCTGTGCCAGCCCCTGAAGCAGGGAATGGGGAAGGCGCTGGGAATAAGGCACGATCAGACAGCGCAGAGAGAGATCGCCCAATACAAGCACCTTATCGGCTGTCAGACCAGCGGCAAGGCTTTCCGGACACGCAAGCAGGTCGGCGGGGATGACATCGTAGTCTGTCTGGCATTCCAGGCACAACCGCCCCGGTTTCTGGAACAGCTGGGCTTCGCCGGACCATTCCGCTTCTCCGTGATAGAGGATGCCCACGTGGGAAGCGCTTTTTCCTCCGCTGAGGATGTGGGATACCCGGTTCATATAGAGGAACAGATATTTCAGGTAAGAGGACTGCATATTGTTCCCGTGGGCGTAAAAGTGAGGCGGGCAGTCCGGATCCGGGAAGTCTTTTGGCGAAAAGGCATGGGGGACAAAGACATTAATTCCTCTTACCAGCATAAAATCAGTCAGCCATTTCATGGTTTGTGCGCCCTCCGCCCAGCCGTAATTGCCGAAGATCTCACACATGGCGCGTCCCTTTTTCTTTTTGTCAAGGTGGGCGTCGCTTGCGCCCAGTTTGGCGAGGGCATAATGGTAGAATTCCCCGTCGGACTGCGAATTCAGGGCGGCGTTGGTAGTATGGACGTTTTTGCGTCCGGGAAGGATCTGGGAGGTTACCACGTCGATACCCGACATATCCTGTCCGGTCATGGCGCGGAAATAGTGTCCGGCGCTGGGGCCGAGGCGGGAAGAGGAGTTGTTGTCCTCCAGTATATGTCCTATGTATTCTACCCCGTGGGAGCGGCACCAGTCACCCAGCTGCAGGGAGAAATTCTTTTCGTAAAGCCTGGTGACCGCATCCATATACCGGTAGCGGAAAGCGGCGTCATCATCGGCTGAGGTATCGTACCAGAGCCGTACCAAATCACCGCAGGTGTTTCCGTCGGAAAGGAGGAGCTCCTCCAGCTCCTTTGACCAGGGCAGGGGCATTTTTTCTTTTCCCACAATGGCATTGAAATTAAATACCGTATCAATACAGTTATAGAAGCCGGGCTCATCGGAGAAGAAACCGGCGATGGTTGTGCCGAAATCGGCCTGGTAGCGTTCGAAATGGGGCTCATACACTTCATCCAGCAGTATTTTTACGGATTCGCCCTGCAGCAGGTTGATATAGCTGTTATTGGCGAGTCCGGCATTGCGTGATTTGTAGACCAGAAACAAGCGGTAAAAGCCTTCCGGAAGGGAAAGGGGCAGCAGGCCGTTTCTCAGGGAATCGGTTACCAGCTTGTATCCGGGACAGAGGGCATCCGAGGTTTCATCCTGCCTTTCGTACAATACGGCGCATAAAAGTTCTTTTTTCTGGGAAAGAGGCCCGTCCGGAGGGAGCGGGAAACCGATGCCCATTCCGGACAGCAGGGAATCCACATCCACCCGCAGATCTGCGGGGCCGGCAAGATCCACCATCAGATGGTATACGGTCCATTTCTGTAAGTCCTCCTTTGCGTCCGCCATGGCCCCGTTGGCATAGCCGGTGGGAAAATGGCAGTCGTCCAGAATCCATACCTTCATATTCCTCTGCCTTGCTTCCGAGAGTATGACGTCCATATCCTCCCACCATTTGGGCCCTGCAAAATCGGGATGGGGACGGGATTCCAGACAGACGGCCCGGATGCCCATATCCTGGATGACCCCCATATATTCCCGCAGGGTTTCTTCATCCTCTCCATGCTGCCAGAAAAAGGGAAGGATGTAGTTCCCCTGTTTCCCATTCAGTGCTTCATAAATTCTTGTGCTCATAATTCCTCCTTTTTCCGGTATTCACCGGGAGTCATATCCGTATATTTTTTGAACAGAGTATTGAAATATTTATCGTTGCTGTAGCCGACCTGTTCGGAAACCTGTTTTGCCGATAAATCGGTATGGATCAGCAGGTCAATGGCTTTATCAAGACGCAGCCTGTTCATGTATTCCGTAAAGGTGCAGCCGGTTTCCAGCTTCAGTATCCTTCCCAGATACAGGGCGTTTAAGTGGAAGGTTTCCGCAATGGTTTTCAGGTTGATGTCTTTTGTATAATTTTCATTCAGATACAGAAGTATTTTTTTGATATTCGTGGCTCCGGCCTGATTTTTCCCGGAGTCCTTTCCTTCTTCGTAAAGAAAAATTTTATGAATGATATCTCTTGTCCAGCAGTGTATAGAGTCATAATCCGAAAGGGTGTAAGCATCCTCCAGGTGGTTTTCCAGGCTGAGCACCTCCGGATCGGGATCGGAGCCGTAGGCCCTGCTGTTGGAATAGATTTTGGAAACAATCATGGAGGAGAGCATCTGCAGTCCGTCTAAGGTAATAAAACGGTTGGTTCGGAAAATATCATCCACGATAGCCATGACATCTTCTTCCTTCTTATATAAAAATTTTTCATTCAGGCGTATCAGCTGGTCAAACTCTATGTGAGGCAGCAGAAGCGCTTCGTTTTCGACGGCATCGTCTGCCCAGCGGATGCTGCTGGGGCTGTTGTAGCCCGCGGTATTGATCAGGGCAAAGGCTTTGGCACAGCTTTCCGGTATGGTATCGATGTTCTCCGCCAATGTGCCCACGGCTGCAAACGCATGAAAGGGAGAGGTGGCCAGGACATACTGGACGATATGCTCCAAATCGGCTCTGACAGCTTCGTCCTTTCCGGAGGGAACAACCCTGCAGCCGCAGAAGAGCAGGTACAACAGACGGCCGCCGAAATCAGTGACGGCATGGATATAGTCCTTTTGTTCCAGATGACGGAGTACGGACTTTATCGGAGGCTTTTGCTGCTTCTGAAGGGCCGTGTCGGGACTTTGGGGCAGGAATTTCAGGATGGCGACCCGGTAGCCGCAGCTGTCAAAGGGAATGTTGAGATATTCCCTTCGTTCCTCGATTTCCTCATAGGAGATTTCGCCTATCATCATACGGTAAAGGAGGTTATTGCGCAGAATGCGGATTCCCTCCTCCAGCAGTATTTTATTCTGGCGCTGCGCTTCTATTTTCCGTTTTACCTGAATGAGGGTCTGGGACATTTCCTGGGTATCCACAGGCTTCAGCAGGTAATTTTCTATTCCCAGCCTTGCGGCGGTTTTTACATATTCAAAATCGGAATAGCCGCTGAGTACGATGAATTTGGCAGGAAGGTTCCTTCGCTGGCATTCCTGCATGAGTTCAATGCCGTTCATGACAGGCATTTTAATATCCGTGATGATGATATCCGCGGCATGCTTTTCCAGGTATTCCAGGGCGAGGGCCCCGTTTGGGAAAACAGCGCTTACCTGCATCTGATAATCTTTCCAGGAAAAAAGCTTTACCAGCCCGTCCCGGATCAACGGCTCATCATCTACAATTATTACATCAATCATTTACCGATTCTCCTTTGTATATGAATGAAAAAATGATTTCCGTTCCCTGTCCGTATTCCGACAGGATCTGTAAATCGCAGTTCTCTCCGTAGAGCAGCTTCATTCGCTGATAGATGTTTTTCAGCCCGATACGTTCCACATGATCGATGGATTTTTCCAGGAAGGAGAGTCGAAGCCTTTCCAGCTCCGTAGTTTTTATGCCGAAGCCGTTATCGCGGACCCGGAATACCGCGAAGCCGTTCTCCACACAGCCTGTTACATGGACATAGTTATCGGTACGGTTGCTGTCGAAACCATGCATGATATAGTTTTCAATCATGACAAGGAGGGCATGCTGGATAATGGGTTCCGTGAGCAGTGCGTTTTCCACCTGAAAATGATAACGGAAGAGGTTCTTATATTCGATATCACATAAACGGAGGTAATTTTTACAGTTTTCAATTTCCTGGCGGACAGGAAGTATGCTTTCATTTTTTATGGAATTCCTGAAAATCTTGGAAAGGATATATATCATTTCCCCGATCTCCGGTTCCTCCTGCAGGACGGCTTTCATCCGGATGGCCTCCAGCGTGTTGTAAAGAAAATGGGGATTTATCTGGGACTGCAGGGCTTTCAGCTTGTAGCGCTGGTTTTCTATCTCGGTTTTATAGACCTTATCGATATACAGGTTGAGATTACGGAGCATGTCATTGAAGGAGACGGAGATGTCAACCAGTTCATTTTTATGTTTATTATCAACGGGAATATAAGAATCAAGCTCCCCGTTCTGTATCCGGAGCATGGTGAGGTATATCAGGTTAAGCTGCCGGGAGCTGCTGTTTAAATAAAGGTAAATACCGATACAGGTCAGGGCGGTCACACTTCCTGTCGCCAGCAGCATCAGGGCAATATTTTTGCGTATATCGGCGGACAGTGTTTTTTGGGATACCAGGCCGATGACCCGGATGTTGGGATAGGAATGAGCTTCCATATTTACGTAATATTTTTCATGATCCAGAGTCACAAGCACGTTGTCCATCTTTTTGCAGGAAATAAACGGTTCTGCCCAGGGGAAGGGGGCATCATACCAGGAACCGGAGGTATCGAACAGAACATTGCCTTCCATATCAATGACAAGAAAATCTCCTTTTACGCCGGGATAATTGGAGGACAGGAATTTTTGAACCTCTGATACACTGTAGTCTGCCTGGATCGCCCCGATATTGACTTTGGTGATAACGTCGCGGAGGCAGTAAATGAAGCTGTAGCCCCGTGAGGTTTCCAGAATCCGGGAGGACTGCGAAGGCATTACCCGAAGGACGGTGAAGGGATTCTCATAGCATTCGATCAGCGGTGAAAATTCGGGAAGCGAGGCTGAAAAATTCTTGCGTACCTGCTTGGTAACGGAATATATCTGATTATCACTTGCCGCGTATATGGTAAGAGAGCTCATTTCGGAATTAGGCGGAAAGGATTCGTTCAAAAAACGGTAAATATTCTGCCGGTAGGGGAAGGACTCATGCCGGGAGGAATTCAGGCAGGAAAAAAGCCCTTCCTTATAGGCATAATAGGATTCATAGGTATTGTTCAGCTGCTGGAGAAAGAAATGTTCCTGATCCGCAATCAGTTCCTTCAGCCCTTTCACGGCAGACATATTGTAATCCAGGGTATATTGATGGTTCTGCCTGGAAAAATTGTAGTTAATGATCAGGATCAGCATGGTTACGATAAGAAGGATGAGAAAAATAATAAAGCGATATACATTAGATATAAAATGCATTTTATGAAAAGTCTTTTTTTCTTTCTGCATAGTTCCCCCGTCTGCTGTCTGTACTGCGATCTGCAGTCTGTTATTTCAACTTAAATAGTATCATTTGTTCCTGCAAAATTGAATTATAAAAACCATAGATTGCGTTACAGAAAGGATATCACCTTAGATATTATGCTGTAAAAAAATAAGGTTTACATGTGAAATGTTATGTTTTTTATAATCAATCCTATGTTTTTTGAAATAGAACATATACAAAATGCATGCAATAATGGCCTTAGAAACGAAACGGCCATAAGGAATTCCGAAATGCAGTGAAATAAGGAGGAGGACAGGGAATGGGTACAAAGGTGAGGAAAACTCATTTGACAAAGGGGAAAATAACATTATTGTGTATGACAATTCCATCGGTTTTGTTTATTCTTGTATTTTCCTATTTCCCCATATCAGGATGGATATATTCTTTTTTTGATTACAGAATCGGCTACAAGCTTTCCAAATGTGAATTTGTGGGGCTGGACAATTTTATTTATGCTTTTGGGGATCCTTACATAATAACAGTGATTTTAAACACGCTGATAATCAGTATCCTGGGACTGCTGGGGCTGCCGCTGGCAGGGATGATCGCCATTCTGCTTTCGGAGGTCCGGGGAAAAAAATTCAAGAAAACCGTGCAGACGGCGATTACCATACCTAATTTCATCAGCTGGATTATTATTTATTCCATTATGTTTTCTCTGTTTTCCAACGACGGCCTGCTTACCACGCTTGTCCGCGGAATGTCGGGGAACCGGGATTCCACGGTGACACTGCTGACGAATCCGGGAACGGCAAAGCTTTTTATGGTGCTGACGAATATTTGGAAAACCGTGGGTTATAATTCCATTATTTTCTTCGCGGCGGTTACGGGAATCGATTCCCAGCTGTATGACGCCGCGGCGGTGGATGGAGCGGGACGTTGGCAGAAGATTCTGCATATCACAATTCCGGGTATTCTGCCTACCTTTATCACGCTTCTGATCATTTCGGTAGGGGCGATACTGAATAATGGGTTTGAGCAGTACTATGTATTTGTCAATCCCATGATACAGAAAAATATTGAGGTGCTTGATTATTATGTGTACCGGATAGGAATGCTGAATAATGATATTCCCGCATCTACGGCGGTGAGTATGATTAAAACCTTTATCAGCGTAGTTCTTGTATTCAGTGTGAACAAGCTTTCCAAAAAGACGCTGGGACAGTCAATATTATAGATAAAGGTGTTATAGTTCCCACCAGTCCTGTGCCCCGTGCCTTCTGCCGGCCGTTTTGCTTT